>BNJU01003815.1_pt1 | contig 74977 bp, 58 predicted proteins | sample 8539281 | NCBI WGS metagenome assembly BNJU01 (sample SAMD00202456, study PRJDB9452) | human saliva metagenome | isolation source: human saliva | place: Japan
ACGGTAAAATATTACTAAATCCAGCGTATCTATTATCGATGAAATTGCTGGTGCTTTGAACACCCTGGCTTTCCGTGCAGCTATCTGTAATTCGTAGTCTCAAGTCCTTTGTTTGATTCTTTGAAAAAACGTGCACAACGCTTGAATCCGTTATGGATGAGCTTAAATTGACGGGCTATGCTACTTTTACATGGTCGTGCAGAGGATGCGTCCTCAAGATTATGGCTTCGATATTGCTACAGGTACGTGCAGTATAGAATTACCTATTCTCTTGGAATGGACTGTTCCATACGTAAAAGAGTGTTATGTAATTGCCTTAAAGGTTATGGAAGAAGAAGTAGGAGAATCCAGTAAAGCTCTTAGCATATTAAAAGCTAATGTTGAAAGTACGTACCATTCTCTGCTGTGTGGATGATAAACAGAGCAATCCTGTATCAAGAAACAGGTAAAACTACCGAAACAAGCCCACGTAAGCCAAAATTAAAGACAAATACATTATTATAATCTTTAATGGGAATATAGTTGTATAAGCACAATATAAACAAATTCTGCATATATAAACAACAGAGGATGCAAATCTTAGATTTGCATCCTCTTCTCTCACTGGGGCTATGAAACGTTGTTGTTTTGTGGTTACATATTTTGTTCGTTATACCGTCGTATATATAACGTGAAATAGAACCTGCTTCCTAAGTTGACAGCTCCACTATGGAGGCCGTGGGAAAAGTGTTCTATTAATCTTATAATGACTTATACATGTTCGATATTATGTAATATTGTATCGATATCGTTTAAGCGCCAGCATACGCCTACCGGCGATTTTTTTTTGATTTGTTTCCAGTTTCAATGCAGTTTCTGTACCTTCTTTACCGCCCTTTCTACACGGTCTAGAATTTCTTGTGTAAAGGTTAATCCCGACGCACGCTGACGGTTGCCATTTTGAAACTTTTAAGTGGGAATTAAACCAAGCATAGCCGTTACATCAAACTCAGACTTGTTTTATCGATGTGGCGTTTTGTTCTAATCGTAAAATTAGTTGTGTTTTGCAGAAGTGCACCGTTTTAATTTTAGCTGCCAGTTTTTATTTCAGTTTTAAGTCTGGCGCACCAGGATTGCCAGTAGCGCCAATGTGAAGTTTATGCAAACTCGTCTAAGTCATTACCTGCTAAGTCTTGCCGATTCAAAGTTTAGCGATATTTAGTAAGCCCATGCGATTCGCTGATACGGATTGTGCAAATGGGTGGTCCCCATTATCGGTTTGTCCTCAGTGAGGTTAGAATATTATTTACCGGTGCTGCGGCGCTGGTAATTCAGTTGTAAGCCGACGATGTTGCGGTCACGGCAGGTAAGGTGGAAGGCCGTTTCGATATCTTTATTGTGTTGTAACAAATAAAGACCAAAAATTGAAATATACGCATTTTGGACTTGAGGGCTATCAGCGATGTTGATAACGTAACCTTCCCAACTAAACGCACTGCGGTCAAATACTTTGAGCGGGAACTGCTCTTCAATTAGGTCTAATTCAACCAGTAATGGTGAATTTCCCTTGATGATGTTTCTCTCTTATGTCATCCTGCCTCTTGATTTATACATATGGTGAAAGCTTATCTTGTTTAATCTTTTATGGTTTTCACCATCCAAAATAAGTTTTAAAGATGAGCTTTCACCTTGACCTAATAATCATGTAGGTGAAATTCTTTTTAATGTTTAAAATAATCGTTTGCGTAGTTAACAGCAGCGATACCGTCTTTAGCGTAGATGTCTGCCTGCTTGGTCTGCGCGTGCGCGTGCTACAGCACCACCGTATGACCTTAGTTTTAAAAGAGTATGCCAGCGCAGATAGCAGCGATAATTCTGTCGATTTGGGGGCATTATTGTAGTCATCAAGACAGATCCAACGAGGCGGCATTGTCCTTAATAGCTTGAACAGTGACCTCTGGATCGACGTCTTTAAGATGCTTGATTTTGTAACATTATTTTCGAGCAAAAGCTGCTACATTTTACCTCGTCGTGGATGCTCACCTTTAACCCAGTAGCTTCTACAACGACTATGCCTTTATCTAAACTTTCCCACTAGCGAGATAATTTCTTTAATCGTGTTAAACATGCATTGTTTCAATGAAAGCATTACTTATCGTGATAATTTACCAGAACCAAACGCTCCTACTACGTTCATCGCTGAATGGCTTTTTCGTAATATCTAATGGGTCACATACCGTCTACTAGAAGCTTTTATAAGCTCGACAGTGGCTTCCTTCTCCCCTTGCTCTACAAGCGCGGATATTCGCCAATGGATGTTTTGCTGTCGAAGTTTTCTCTGGACCTTTTCAGAATGAGTTTCTGGTGCGCGCGCGACGATGCTCGTAGCCGTATTCTTTACAATGAACTGACGGAACCTGGGTCCCAGCCCTAATAATTATTTGTACAGTACGAACGCTTGGCGCGGATTAATTTAATGGGTTCGTATTGGTGTTGTTAAGCCACAAACTGCAAAATGTGTAAATTGACCATTTTCAAATGGGCATACGAAAATGTTGGACAAGCCCATTACTGTTGGGAAGCAAAATTTTTCTTTATATAATTGTAGTGTACGCAATGTTTGGCGTGCACTATCTTCTCACTGACAAGTGTTAATACCAATGGATCGAGTAATAAGTCGTAGTTTGAAGACTGACCATACGCGCGATTTACGATACTTTCAGCTAAAAGCAACGCGGTCCTCTGCTTTTCAGGAAGGTCACTCACTGGATAGTGGCAAGCAGCATGCTGCGCCATGTCAACAGCTAAAGCATAACGATGTGATGGACTCCTCCTCCCCATTACGGAGTTTAATAAGCACGCGCTGGGTAGTTTTGAAAACTACCTCCATAGCTGCTGGGTCCCAATGTGTCGATAGACAATGGAGTTTCAACAAGCATGGATAATTCAAAAGATTGCTCGTTCCATCAATGAGTTTGATCCATACCAGCTACGCCCATGTTTACATCGAGGATGTCTCGCCTCTACTTGATCTAAGGCGTCGCGTTTACGGAATAGAAAAGAGCCGTCGCGTAATTCTTGAGCGAACTTTTGCACCTGTTGAGTTAATACGTTCACCAATGATAAACGGTTTTTGTATTGATGACTAATTCTAACAATCTAGTACGGCATAACTAGATTGTTTTCAGGTTCGATATGAGCACTCTCTTTAGGTGTATGTGCTTACAGCTGTGAAATATAGATTGGATATGAGCTGGTGTCGTGCCCAGCAACCACCAACATAACTGCGCCTGCATTAACGATATGGAGCATCACGGGCCCATTTCTTCTGCTGTAAGTGGGAATACAGTTTGTTTTCATTAATCGGTTATTGACATACCATTTGGTTGACAGCTGATTGGTAAAGTTTTGTAACACTTGCCATCTCTTCGATAGAGTGGTCTAATTTTGCTCAGGTCCAGAGAACAGTTGATACCAGATGATATCTGCACCCATAGCTTCTACGATAGTGAATTTGCTGCGCGGTGTAGCCTGTAATGGTGCGACCGTCTTCGCTGAAAAGAAGCGACAAATTGAATTTGTACATCTCTTTTTGTCTTTGCCTGCTGCTGCGAGCATCTGAGAGATGCTAATAAAACGGCGCATTTCTTATTACGTCGTAATGGTTTTCAATGATGGAAATCAACGCCACCTTCGATTAAAAGCCTTGGCTTGTTCTCGCGGTATGTGCTCGTAAATATCATCAGCTGTCATACTGCCTAGTTTGTGAAACGACCTGTAGGACCCATAGAAACCCTTCACGAGCAGATGGTTTTAACTTCTGCAATCGCTTCTTTTAGCTACTTTTACAGCAACAATATTTATTTCCTGCCGCGATCTTGTAATGTAATCTTCTAGTTTAAGCCCTGACAAGCGCAGAACGTATTTATTGTCAGATACTATCGCACAACCATGTTGTATATTGAGCAGTGAATATTCTTTCTAAACTACCTTGCGAGGTGCCTGGCACGTCTAAAAAGTATGCATGAAACTTCTATCATTGTGTATACGATGTGCAGTGAAACATCTGTCTGACCTGATGTCGCCTTTCCTGCTTATCTACCGACTGCTATCTTGATGGAGTGCTCTTGTTGCTTTTCGTGGTAGATCTGACAGGAAGCGCAGTCTTGTTTGGGAACAAGATGTACAGCCTCTTTTGTTTTGATATCTTCATTTAGCTGGCATTCAAACCAATAATGGCTGTTACAGATTCGCGTGGGAATAATAAATAGTTTCTGTAACTTGTAGCGATTAGCTCAGTTTTTAATGATGTTAGCTAATTCAGGCTGAATCTCTAATGAGCGAGTAGCCAACCAGGACTAAAACATCCAGGTTGACTTATAGCCTTGTTTTTATAGATGTATTGATTACTTCGTTTACCTGATGTACTGTTCCACTTCGTTTGTCGCCCTGCATCAATAATAGACCTACACATATAGTTACCTTGTTTTAAATAACTACTCTGCAGATTTCACATCTTCTCCACTGGTACACCTAATACATGAGACTTTAGTAGAGTCTAGAGTGCTCGATGATGGAACCTTCAATCAGCGGTGGATTACTTAGAAAATGATCTTTGTTTCTGCATCGTAATCATATTCTTGATATACACCTCTGGGTGCTAGTAATAATGGATTTCCTTACGTATGCTTCATCATGGTGCTGAAATCACTCAGCGTGACGAAGTCCTGCGTATCGTTTTACTACTACTTTATCGATGGCAGGAAGCATTCCGTTATGCATGGGCATGAAAACGCCTCCTCTTCAAAATAGCTCTGCGTGTCCGTAGAGCGTGTACTTACTATTATCAATTGTATACCGATCTTATAAAGTAATTTTCTAGACTCTGCGCTTATCAATCTAATTACTATCAACTAATAGTATATAGATGTGGATAATACCTGTCAAGATATATAGGACTGTATTCTCATATAATTTATTAGTATATGATATAGTTTAAAGTTATATCAAAATCATTTTGATCGTAAAAGTTATAGACAATAAGAGTTCTTGTGTACTTGATATTAACATTGTTTCGTGAAAAACAATTTGTTAGATAATCTAATAATTTGTTATAGAATATATAAGTATGATTAATATTAGTGTCAGTATAGCACAAGTATTATTATTTGATGCATATAATGTTATCCGATCAAAGTTGATTACTTTATTACCTTTTCACTAATAGTGTTGTTCTATAAATAAAAGAATTGATAAAATAATTTTTGTATATATTTGTCTGATTGGTATAGTTTATATTAAGGTAATAATCGCTGTACATTTTTTATTAATTTTACAACTATATTTAAATGTTAGATTTACATCTTAAATTTTTTCGTGAAACATTTAATCGTAAAAACTTATAAAACATTTATGTATATTTTCTTATATATTTTACTTATATAGTAAAAGATAAAATGTATATTTCGTGAAACAATAAAAACATAATACGTTGTATTATATTAATGAGGTTGTTACCTATAAGTTTATGGATATAATATATATAATAGGTGGAGAAATAATGTATTAGATGAAAAATTAGACTGGAATTTGATTTTAAATTACAGTAATTAGCATTGTTTTTATGTTATAATGGAAAGAAATATTTGAACGAGCATGTGGGAGGTGAATTAAGTGGGCAAAGTTATAGCTATTACTAATCAAAAAGGTGGCGTGGTAAAACTACAACATCCAGTAAATTTGAGTGCTTATTTAGCTGATGCGGGTAAGAAAGTGTTGCTGGTTGATTTTGGATCCACAAGGCAATGCTAGCTCTAGGTTGGTGCTGAAAAGGATGATTTAGAACTCTGTGTGCACGATGTTTCCTGATGGAGAACTGATTGCTGATGTTGTGCAACCTACAGTGGCCAAAACTGCTGTAGCGCCTGCAACATTCAACTAGCTGGTGCTGAAGTAGAACTGAGTTTCAGTTGTTTCACGTGAAACCGTGTTGAGAAAAAGCATTAGCATCAGTGCGAGATACATATGATTTTATCGTCGATTGACTGTCCTACCATCTCTCTGGCTTGCATAACGTTTGAAATGCCTTTCACACTGCTGATAGTATTAGATTTCCGATTCAAAAGTGAATTTCTACGCATTAGAAGGGTTAGTCAATTAGTTAAAACGATTGACGCTGCAAACATCAAATAAGGATCTTAGAAATTGAAGGCGTACTATTGACTATGTTTTGATGGTCGCTGATTTATCTATTCAAGTAGCTGATGAGTGATTCTTTGGCAATAAGTATACAAAACAATTATTCCTCGTAATGTACGTTTAAGTGAGGCTCTAGTTATGGGAGCCAATCATTGTATATGATCCAAAATCCGAGGTGGCTGAGTGTATATACAGGAAATTAGCTAAAGAGATAATTCGGCATCTAGGCTTAAACAAGCTACTAGAGATAGATAAGTACTGAAAACTCAATGAAGCATATATATTAAAGCGATGTAGGTACCTGAGTAAAGGTCATAAGCATCTGGTAATATGTGGGTATCTAATGCTAAGTATATTGGTTTTTGGTGGTTGCGTGATTTACATATTTTAGTTGTAAATATTTGTAAGGCTGAGAGAGTTGTTGTATGCCAGAAATTAAAAAGCAAAGAAAAAGCAAAGCGTCTGGATTGAGGAAGAGTGAGCGAGAATTTGATGAAGTTGACTCTGTAGAGTCTGTATTGCCTGATAAAGATACATGAACTGCCGATTTCTGAGCTAGTTCCAAATGTAGACCAACCACGTAAAAGTTTTGATGAAGATAGTCTAGCTGCTTTAGCTGAATCAATCAAGAATCTTGGTATTTTCAACTATTGCGGTTCGTAAACAAAGAATAAATACCAAATTGTGGCTGGCGAGGCATACGTTATCGTGCTGCTATGATTGCTGGATTAAAAACAGTACCAGTTATTGTTAAAAAGTATAATACCGAAGAAATGACGATTTGTCACTATGAAAACTTCACAACGAAGGATTGAGTCCCATTGAAGAAGCATTGACATCGAGTTGATGGATACCTATAAGCAAACGCAGAAAATGATTTCTGCTCGTCTTGGTAGTAGTCGTTCATATTGCTAATATAGTTCCTTTTTAAAATTATGTGATTCTGTGCAAAAGATCTTATTAAGAGGTGATTTGACGGTTGGTAAGCTCGTCCATTATTGGCGTTAAGAGTGCAGCTCAACAAATGGAAGCAGCTGAACGTATTAAAGAGGGCAGACTAGCGCTAGACAAACAGAGTGCGCTATAAATCTATGCAAAAGTAAATCATCTAAAAGCAAAGACTGGTAAACCCCAAAAATACTGACGAAGTTCGTGCTACTGTGGACCGTTTAAAACTAAGCTTAGGGTCCCCTATGAATATTAAAATTCCGATGCAGGCAAAAAGGTACAAGGAAAAAGTGAAATTGCTTTCTCCTCTGAAGCTGAATTAGAAAAGACTTATTGCATATATGGATGGCAAGATCAGACAGAAGATGCGGAAACAATAGAGTTTAGAATATAATTGTAGCAAAAGCAAAAGCAAAAGCAAAAGCAAAAAGCTAAAAAGCAAAAGTCATAACAATAGTATAGCCGTAATAGTAACGATATAATAACAACAACAATAACAATAATATACACATAGCAATTCTAATAGTCTATAATAACAATCTGAGGTAAAGATGTAGATCTACAGGCTGCGCTTTTACTATATATAGAAATTTATTAAATAATAAGATAAGAGCACTAAGTTTTATAATATATATATAATATATGTGAAGGTTAAGTAACAAGGATGAGGTTATGGAACCAAACACCTAAGGCAAACCGCATACATATTGGCTGGTAGTTGTAATGCGAGTGAAGTCTACATTGATCAATATGTTAACTGAGTCAGCCTGTATCGTTGAGTGTCCGATGTGGCAGGGACTACAACTGATCCTGGTGAAAGCTGATCTTGCCTCAGTATATGGTGATTACCGATACAGCTGGGTATGGATGATACAACTGAATTAGATTGCATTGCGCATGGAGAAAACAGAAGAGGTTTGTAAAAGACAGGATTAACTTATTTGTATGTGCTTCTAGTGCCGATGAAGAAACCAACTTTCCGACGATATGCATGGTTGGGTCTTTTCAAACAAAATAATGTATGCCTGTCGTGCTTTGCTCATGAAAATTAGTTCGACTAAATTCGATAAGCATTTATATAAAAATGATATAGATGAGCTTAAAAGAGAATATAAGTGAAAAGTCTAAAGGAACTATAAAAGATCTGTGAACAATATAAGTGAGGTTACAAACAATTTTAGATGATTCTCAAAGATATTGTCGAAAAAGTTATAGATGGGGAGGCTATATGGCTGCCCATACGAGGCTTATCAGGTTAGCTACTGTTATTGGTTCTTTGACTTCACATCTGATGCTCAGCGCTTTAGAGTTGCTTGATCTACTCGGTGGGCTAACACCACTCGATGAGAGGAGCAAACTCTTTACAAGGGTTTAGTTGAGGATACAATTGATTCTTTGTATGTCCTATCGATAGTGTGCTGCACCAAAGGGCGACTTATTTTTCACAGGTGCAGACTATCGAAAATTCTTAGTTACAAGGGTTTTAGCTTAGTAGTACAGAAAATTACGGCTATGATTCCTCTCTTAAGAATCCACCTAAAATAGTAATCTGTGACTCCCAAGCATTTGATCAGGTTGATAAGTTGACCCCGATTCGATTCCGTTGACGTCCTTTTCATTTGTGGCATGCGGTTCAAGGAAAATTACAGTTGTAGCTGGTGTTGAGCTATTAAAATTTGAAAGCTGCTCAAGAGATTTGCTCATCAGTGAGGTTATCTCATCGTCGTCAATGTGATGATATTGGGACTGTATAAATACTAATCTTTAAAGCGAGGTCCATACAGATTTACAGCTAGAAATTCATGGTGGAGGCATTCCCCAAAGGATGCTATCTCAGTATGATTTGATTATTGCTGTGGAGCTGTATGCTCACACGCCGTGGTGTTACGTCGTATTGAATGCGCTGTTGTACAGGTACGCTCATCGTGAGTACGGTGTACTCGACAGCTCTACATGCGTCTCAACGAGCAATAAAGCCCATTTGTTGACGAACTAGAGGGCTAATAAGTAGCATTGTAATATGTAGTACACATTTAGATATACATTACATGCTTGATGTATACATTGTTATATAGGTATCGTTTATCTATATTAGATATATTAAATATTAGATATATTAAAATTAAATTGCATGCAGTCATTAACTTTCACAATAGGAATGGTATAATTAACTGTTGGGTTTGATGATTGTATGGAAGAAAATACATGTTCGAATCCGTTCCAACCGTGGATAGGCATGGTTACCATCGTTCTTGTTACTAGTGTTATTACGTATATTGTGTAATCTTACACATCCATTAGAGTAACGAAAAGAAAATACGATTTCTCTTTATGCAGGGAGCATGGTGCGAGCCTAGGAACATAGAATTATCTGTGAGGTTAAGTGAAATTCGCGATGCTGCAAAGAGTGAGGAGTCCTTGTTGTCCGAGCAAGTGGCGATCCGCAATATTCAGAGCAATACGATACATTGGCTTTATTAAAGTATAGTACTTTTGAAAAATATCGAGGAATGTTTGTCCTTTGCTCTTACCTCTGAATGGCTAACAACAATGGCATCTGTATCTCCAGTATTTACAGTCGTAATGAATCTCATGTTTTTAATAAACCTATTGTGAAGGTAAAAGTTTAGTAAATGTCTGCGAGAGGAATTAGAAAAGTTTGAACTGAAGCGTTGGGTGAGCGTACCAATGAGGAAGCGTTGACGAGCTATCGAATCTCGAAATAAGAAGTTTTTATGTTGATACCGGCATTCATTTCAAACAGTTGAAAAGAAATGGTGACAACTGCATATTGACATTAACTACCAAACAAAGAGGGAAAAACTTGTTGCCATTATTGAGTTTCTGTAGTATTGGTCTTGGCAGTTGGTACTCGGTGTTGGGGGCATCGTGCGCGAGGCGAGGTTGTGAATTACGTCAACAAACGCAATTGCAATCGAACAGTTAATTGTTACAACAAAAACAGAGGTTCTGGATAAAAATCCAAAACTTAAATCAAATTAGTAGAAAATAACCAAATGCTGAAGGGCGCTGAATCTGGCACACCAGCTCAAGGTGGCGGGGATGGTCGAGCCAAAGCGAGCCGTGATAATAGCAATACAGACGTTAACAGCGGCACAATTATCAGCTCGACTGTCCAAAATGGATGAGAGCACAAAAGGCATTGGCTTCTATACGATGCAATATTCTTCGTGATGGTGGCGCACAGATTTGATGGCGTACAATCCATCAACACTCCGCTGGTTCTGGTGGTGCTGTGAATATCGCTGCACACCTAGTATTTGGTAAAATGAGGTGATTACATCTCCATTTTGGTAGCCGATTGTTGACTGTTGCAGGTGCTATTGGCGCATTCGTGAAGTACGTGTTGCCGATGACTATGGTTTCCCCAAATCGTAGCTTCTGCGGTAAATGGTAGTACCTTTGCGGGAGTATGCAGCAGCGGTTATGGTGACTCGTTGAAATCGATCATAGCAATGACTGACCTCGTGTATGTTATAATAGTGCCGTATTGGTAACAGTAGGAATGAGTGTGAAACAGGTCAAACCATAGCTTTGATGGGTGGTACTGAGTAAAAGTACGGGTGCCCACGTTCACTACGAGGTACGCCTCAACAATACGCCTGTAGATCCTATGGTTTTCTTACCAATTAGCAATTACGACTAAAATCAATTGGCGATACATAAATCCAAAATACTATACTCAAAATTAAATACAATACATATGAAAAAGAACATTGTGCGTGCACATGCATATAGCAGATTCTTTTTTCTCCCTTTACTATATATATTTGTAAAATAAAAGTATATGAACAGGTATGATCTATAGTAGTATATGTACGAAAGTTTATACCGGTGAAGGCAAGGGCAAAACGACTGCCGCAATTGGTCGCATAGCTATTCAGTGCCATCCAGGGCTGGCAAGAAAAGTCCTCTTCTTACAGTTTAGTAAAATCTAAAGTATATGGTGAACATACTATTTTACCTACCTTAACAAATTTAACGTTAGAAACTGTGGGCAAGCCATTCTTTATCATCAAAAGAAGGGATGAAAGAGTGAGATGAACTTGCTAAATGAGGGCGATGAAGTCGTTGTCTTTGAGTCATGGTGATCCTCGAAGGATTATGTAGCTCTCATTGAAAAAAGGCTATGAACGTGCACTCGCTGCGATTAGCGATGGTGAGTACGATCTCGTTGTACTTGATGAGTACAATATAGCTCTTCTTTGAACTCATTACATGGGATAAAACTAAAGCTTTACTCGATGCTCGTCGTCCAGAAACGGAACTCGTATTTACAGGTGGTAGAGTACCTCAAGAGATTAATTGATAGAGGCAGATCTCGTAGCGGAGATGAAGAGATTAAACATTACTACCTACAAGGCGTAATGGCTCGAAAAGGCATTGAAAAACTAATGCATAGGAACACCTAAGGAGGTGATGTGGTTGAGTACGAGTGGCTATTGTGGTACTCGTTATTGTAGTATCATTGTAGCACTCATCTTGACTATCCTACTGGCACCAATCATATAGTATCGGGAAATTGATGGGCGGACGCCATATCAGTGGCGAACTGCGCATCAAATGGCTAGTCACGCGTATTTCCTCCGCTAGCGTGACATTCAAAATAAACCATTGAGAATTATACGTTTTAGGGTATACTTAAGATCGGTCCTGTGAAAGACTATGAACAATGGCTTGAAAAATCGTGTAGATGAAGAATATCAAAAGGTAATGGATGATGACGGCGACATATCACAAGCAGAAGCTTTTGCAAAAGCTATGCAAGGGGCGGACAAGGTCCAACTGCAAGCTCTAGTGGCACAAGCTTTGATGATTTGAAAGAGCTCTCAAGGTTCTAGTGCAACCTTTGGTGATGATGAATCACCAGGGCAGGTAGCTCACCTAATCAAGAAGATATAAGGAAAGTGAACATGTTGAACGACCTGATGCGGAATCTAAGGATATGGATGCATAAGCTCGTGCTGATCGGTATGACTCGATTCAGCAAGATCCAACGGCTCACATTCAAGATGATGATGAAGTAGTAAGTCGTGTTACTTTTTAATAGTGACGGATCTATCAAGGAAAGGTATTTACGAAGGTAAATGATATTAAAACGACTGTGAAACAACGTTTTTGGAAAGCCTGATCTTAATGATCCGGTAGCATCATTCAAGTCTGAAATTCCACCATTCTGGTTTATGAAACACTTGAGAAATACAGAGCTGAGCGGCAGATGTTCCTTGTGTCGAAACGATGCTATAACCACTCTAAACCGCTGATATGGCTATAGAGGTCGATTTGAGTATTAGCGATCCGTATCGGATGGAGACTTATTGCATCTATGTTGTATAGCATTTGGTATGAGCAAACAGAAGTCTATTGAGATAGATTATGTGAACTGGGTAGCTAGAAGGCTGATGGTTATATCAAGATCGTATGATTCTTGCCGTATTGGCGTGGTATGGTACTAGATTTTTGGTATCTAAACCTATGCGTTCCCTATTGGGTGAAAGTGCTCGTGTCTTCTGGGTTAAACGGAAGAAGCAAGCAACTAGAAAAGCTAGCCGCACAAGGTAAAACAGCGTAAGGATATATTAAGTCAAATTAAGTAAATGAGCTGTATACGATAATCTATTACATGTCAAAACTACTAGAGCAATATAAGGGCTAATTATATGTACATAATAATTGAACATACAGCTATGATACTTTCATAAAAAGCGGAGTACTGTGATGGAGAACAGTAATGTAAAAGAGAAATTTGGAAGTCTATTCAGAAATTCAAAATATATGATTAAAGTGGGACTATGATTGGTGAAGCTGTGCAAATCGGCGATACTACGCTCGTTTCCATTCGTTGACGTAACCTTTGGCTTTGGTACTGGTACAAACCCGCTGTACAGCTAATAAAAACCAGAATCTGGCGGCGGTGGCGGTGCCAAAAATGGAACCAAGTGCAATCCTTGTTATTAAAAGGTGACCGCATCGAATTGTTCAACATTAAGGGCAGCCCTTATAGCAGCAACTTTTGATCGTCTTATCGGGTTGGTGCCTGATCTTGTATCTGAAATTGAAATCCGATAAATACATCTATTTAAATGATGAACAATAATTCGGTGAATAATAAATCATTATTTGATGATAAATTATAAATAATTGGTAAGCCGAAATGCCCACATGTGTGTTCTGAATATGTCTAGTATCGACTGCTTTAAAGGGTCTCAGAGTATGCTTGTGGGTATTATTTAGATTCTCATAACTTTCATAAAAGTGGTTCATAGGTCTTTATTATGCTATTTATCATAGTCTTGTGAAAGTTAGCAAGATTTGTTATAGTAAAAATAGTACACTATTGGATTGTATAGTGACACACTTTTAATCGAGGAGAGTTTCAGATGAAAGGTATCTAAAAAGTGACTACCTTAGCTATCGTTGGTGCTATGCTCTGCTAGCTGCAGTGGCAGTGCTGCTAACATTGGCTAGTAAATATGAGCCAAGTAGTAAATAGCTACCCTGGCTGCAGTGCGTTAGATATGAAAAATGCAACAAGTGAGACGCTCAATACCCATCCACAAATTGAAAAAAGTACAAGAAATTGAAAGATTAAAGACTCTGCACAAGCAGAAGCAGAATTCAACAAAACTGTAGCTCCATTGCTTCCAAAAGAAAACGAAGAAATCAATAAAATTGCTCAACCTGTGATGCAAGCAATTCGCTAACTTACTGTTGAAGCTATCAGTGTTTGACAAATGGACGTAGTATTGGATGATCCATACACAATTCATGCTGCTGACGCAAACAGCTAAAATCAAGCATTACTAACGAAATGTAGTCGTCTTAAAAATAATAAGCACAAAACCCCCTAACTGAGTAATCAGATGAGGTAGTTCAGTATGGGATACTTGCTGTTTAAAATATATTTTTGATAAATCCGATAAAGGGTAATTTAATGAAAATTTAAAGCGTAGCCACAGAGCAGTGTTCGGTTCGAAAATTCGATACTCGACCAGTGGAGCAAGAAGGTAGCATATTTTGTTAGCAGTAGCTAGATTAGCACCTACGGCTCATAACACCAGCCGCAAAAGACTGCTTGTGTTAAATACTGAAGGCTTAAACAAACTAAAGGCTGCTAGAGTGGTCACTTTTAATGCACCATTGGCAATCATTGTTTGTTACGATAATACCGGTGAGCTGGAGCAGAATACGACGATAGATTTGGGCGTTGTGAATGCCAGCATTGTGAGCTCTCACGTATGTTTACCGTAGCCGATATCGGTTTAGGACTGCGTGGATTACTCACTGATCCTGCTAAAGTGCAGGAAGCTATATGCTTTGCCTGATAATATCATTCACTGCTAACATCTTCCCAATTGGTTACCTCATTTGAGACTGTGTTCCTGCAGAGGTCATATGAAACGCTTTGATGTAGAATTTAACCCATAACTCCTTTTAAAGAATACTCTTTAGATTATGTATTATCTTGTGGGTGTTTAATAACTATGGATATAACTGGAACCACTAAATAGTATATAAAACCCATAACTATATTATTTCTTTTATACATACATCACTATAAAAGGACAGTTGCTTGTATCAACTGTCGCTGAAGTATTATTCAGAGTTTTGTGAATGAGGTTTAACGAACTCGCTGTCTTCTGCGAAAGTGCTGCTTGGATGTGATTATCATGGTTGAATTCTAATACCGGTATAGGTACAAGTACATGTTCTTCTGTTTCGTTAAAGGAACGCGTGCTTTACTTTACAACTAGTAAAATGACATTAGCTTCAGAGTGGTTGTGTTTTCCACCTTTTCACCAGCTTTTGCCGCCTACGATTACATAGTTGGGACCTTGGAATAACTAAAACCTAATTCTTGATTAACTGTACCTGCCATAAGTAGACCTCCTAATTCAGCTCTTTTATGTTCTGAAAAGCTTTACGCTAACATAATTTTACATTGTGTATTACCTTATAATTATATTATAAATGATGTTAACTTATCAATGCTGTGCTATAGCTACAGTTTTGAAAAATATGTTACATTCAACATTGTATGCTTTTTACCTATATTGAGTAAAAATAGGGTGGAGTAAATGTTGGTAATTGGATATGAAAGATTAATTAAATATACAACGATACATTTACTATATACGAACGTAACATGTTACGTTCGTTTTTCAAATCGACCTATCGTTTATATTTTTCTTAATCAAAACGAACTGTTGTGGATTTATCTTAATTGATATAAACGTGTGCCGTTTTCTTCTGTCATTACAAGTTCAAAGCTGGATCGATAGCTTTCACAAAAAGCCTCGAACCATGTTTGGTAAAACTCAATACCATAAACTTAGGGTAACCTTCCGCTGTACGCAGTAACCTGCTTGTAATCTGTGGTCCTTAGCCGCAGGTAAATTCTTCTAGGCTTTCAGAAACCCGCTTGGGTCACCACCATCACAAGGCATACCATTTACGTCGAAAGTTTTGTAACATTGTAAATCGCTGGTGCAGTGTGTTCTTCAAGGTTATCTTGAGCCACAACGCCACATGGTGATGTGCCGCAAAGCATCTAGAATAGCGGTTCTGTTGCTGCTTCATCGCCGGAATTTGTGTCGAGACATATCTTTGATGGCTGCTTCTACGAGACAGACATGTTGATTTGGTTAGCTAACCAGTGTGAATATTGCGTAGTCGATGATGTTTTCAAAAGGAATGCTTGGATTAATTGGTTCGCCGTATGTATCTACGGAGATGGTGTGTAGTTCCTCCGCCATCATCAACAACTAGAGTCTAAAATCAAATTTTTCACGCTCAACGAGCAATTGAATTTTGCGATATAACCAGTAATGGATGTGACCTAGAAATGCGGACATATTAAGCTCCTTTTCGTGCTGTTTCTAATTTTTCTACTAAATCGTATACATTAAAACCGTGGATTTCTGCGGCTTGCCATAATACTCAGCTATGTTGCAGAAGGGCAACCTAAACCATACCAATACTTATAATACAGGTACAACATTTGGATGAGTTTCAACGATGTCGCGAATAATTGTGTCTGGGTAGTAGGAGCACCTGCTTCGAGGCGTGGTGCTTCCACTTCAGGATCGTTACCTTGACCTGGTAAGAACACAGCTGGTTCTTCGGACTTGTCAGCTGAGCCTTCAGGGTCTAATACAGCTGCTGAAACCTCTAAGCAATGCGGTCGATGAATTCGCCCATGCGTTCGATTTGTGCGTTTTCTTTGTAGTATGCGATGATTCGATCAACTAATAAGAGCTTCTTTTTCTGTTTAACTTCGCTGCGATAGGGTCGCCGATGCAGGATGCGCGCCGCCGCTACCGCCAGCGTAGCGTCAACCTTCTACAGTGCGATGACGCCCACATCTTTCATGCGGCTTTCGGTACAAAATTTGGACAACCGGACACGCGATTTTTCGGCTGTGGCATTTCAAGGGGACAGTACTGCGTTCGATTGCATGCCAAGATATCTTGTTGCGCGTTTAGCAGAAGGTGGTACCTGGGCAGATTTTACGCTGCGTACGCAGTTGGATGAGTGTATGCTGGCCCATGCCAAAGCATTTCCATGCTTTATCTACGTCTTCTGCTTTTCAAATTCGTAATCATAATGCGTTGGCTGCCAGTTAATTTAAGAACGGCTCGAACTCATTCGCACGTCGATATATTTTGCAATTGATCAGGTTGAATGAAACCTCCTGGAATGCGAGTGTAGTGCATAACGGCATTGGTAATTTTTAATGCGTTGTAAATTTGCTGCAATTTGTGCCGATAAATCACTTTCTCAGGCCTCTCTGCGGAGAATATTGGCTAAAACTATGATTAATCTATAAAACTCTTTATATATTAATTATTTTACGCCCTAGGGTGAGCTTCGCATATATACGGACAAGTGGGATGAGATCAACTGTAGCGATGCCTCAACAAAACCCGACGTAAGTGATCAGTATGGGTATTTAGAATACTGACCCGACGCTCTTAGTATAAACCATTTTAACAAACAATAATGTAACCTCTAAGCTACAAAAATAGAACTTTTATATTAATTATTGATTGTTACTAACTATAATTATATACGATACTGTTTATAGATGAAACCCAGGATATACATATCGTATAATAGACACTGAATGTTTTGATGTAGGAGAAACGATGAAAGTCCTTTGATACTATTTTAAAAGCAACATATATGAAAGGTCATGAATCGTTTTGTGGTGACTTTAGATTTGAATGGTGAAAAGCTACTCGCTCATTTGCCAAATCCTGGTCGCATAGGGAGCTTTTGTTTACAGGGTAACGATGTACATCGTGCCTCACGATAGCCAGATGCGAAGACGAAATACCGTGTGGTGGTATGAGAACGTGATGGCGTTGTTATCATGCTCGATACAAACTACAGCAACGATGTGGCGCAACATGTTAATCGAAAATAAACTGATCCCTGGTTGGGAGGAGTGGCACGTAGTGAGACGAGAGTATACGGTTACACCGGCACATCATCTCGCTGACTTGCTCCTCACCAATGATAAGGGCGATGAGTTCTTACTAGAGGGTTGAGTCCTGCTTTGTACTCCAAAAACGGGTGCCATGTTTCCTGATGCTATTACAGAACGGGGTCGCAAGCATTTATTGCATCTGAAAGAATTGCAAAATGAAGGCTACCACACAGGCGTTCTATTCCTCGTACAATGGGACCAAGCGCAGTGGTTCTTGCCAGATTATCATACGGATTTGGAATTTGCCAAAACCTTTAAAGAGGTGGCACCTTCGTTGAGATTGGAAAGCCGTTGCTGTGGCGTGGGATGAGACTTTCACCATGCCCTACGGTGACACATGAATGTTCCTATCCTAGTAGCATTCTCGATACAGAGGCTCATGATAGTGGTGTGTATGTGATGGTCATGCACCTCGATCACGATCTAGATCTCGAAATCGGTTCTAAAGGGATAATGCATTTCAAATCTGGTTATTATATGACGTTGAGTTCTGCGAAGGCAAATTTAACAAAAACGCATTGAACGTCATAAACGAAAACGGAAGAAAATGCACTGGCATTTAGATACTTCCGAGGTCACTGATAAATGATAGCAGGCTTGCCAATACGTACCAGTGGGCGACCGCGAGGCTGCGACAATTTCCGCTCAGGAACGGCGTAAAGGTAAATTCTCTGATGATGACTCGGCTGCTCGTGAAAGCGCAGATGTAGATTTAACTAAAATTGACGTGGAATGTGCTCTCGCTGATGCGGTGCGAGCTATTGCGGAATGGAATGTACCGAACTTTGGGTGCAGCGACTCGTGACTGCACAACAGCCATCTATTCGAATGAGCGAAAAATCCGATTCATAATAAAGAATTAATGGCTGTAGGTTGAGGCGTTTAGAATGAATCATTTTGGATACGTGATTAAGTTAATCTAGGTAGAAATTTTTTGTTTGAGATAAGATAAGATTATTTTATTAATACTTTATAATGATAAAGTTTACTTGTTATGACTGAACGTTAGTGCTATAATATATAAAAATATGAATTCTTTATTATGGAGTGATTATATGAAAGTTATTAGTCTATTTAGTGGTGTGGTGGATTAGATTTAGGTTTTGAAAAGAGCAGGTTTTAAGATTCCTGCAGCAAATGAGTTTTGATAAAACTATTTGGGAGACATTTAAAGCTAATCATCCTAATACATATTTGATTGAAGGTGATATTAGGAAAGTAAAAAGAAGATATAGGTGAATTTTTAGATGGAGAGTTGATGGTATAATGGGTGGACCGCCTTGTCAATCCTGGTCTGAAAGCAGGAAGCTTGCGTGGGATTGATGATGAAAGAGTGTCAATTATTTTATGATTATATTCGTATTTTTAAAAGATTTTTAAACCAAAGTGAGCAGAAAATGTTAGTGGGATGTTAGCAAATAGGCATTCTATTGCAGTCAAAAATATAGTTAAGTTATTTAGTGATGCTGATTATGATGTAACATAAATTAATTTGGTTAACGCAAAAGATTATAGTGTGCCCAAGAACGAAAACGTGATTTTATATCGGATTTAGAAAAGAACTTAATATTAAATTCCAGTTTCCAGAGGGATCAGCAAAGGCTGAAAAAGAGAAAATCACGTTGCATGTGATATTATTTAGGATTTGCAAGATTCTGCAATGCCTGCATTAAGAAAAATAGTGCTAATCCTAATGCCATAAAATAATAATGAGTATTTTATTGAAATACTCACTATTTTTGCATGAGTCGTAATCGAGTTAAAAAGGTTGGGATGAGCAAACATACGGTTTCAAACATCAGGACGACAATGTCAATTACATCCTCGCGCCTAAGATGACAAAAATAGATAAGAATAGATATGAGTTTACAAAAAGGATATGAAAAATCTATATAGACGTATGACTGTACGAGAAATAGCTAGAGTACAAGGGTTTCTGATACATTTAAATTTTTATATAGTAAAGTTGATGTTGGATATAAAATGATTGGGAATGCTGTTCCTGTAAACTTAGCATACGAAATCACTGAGGCGATTAGAAATTAACATTAAGGTCTTAAAACGAAAAACTAGTGAAGTGTAGAAATAATCTACTCTTCACTGGTTTTGATCTTATTCATGTGTAATTTTGTAGTAATCATTACGCTTTTAAGTCGTTTAAATCATCTGTAGTTTCACTATCTAATTTATCAAGAGCTTGCTTAATTGTAGATAAATTCTGTGCCTTTTTGTGATAATGGTGCATCGAAATTAAGCTGATGATTAAGTTTATTATTTTTCAGTCCAATTTACTTGTACCGCTAAAGGTCGATTTTCCTTCATATTTTATCAAGCGAGCGATACTTTAGAGCTTTTACAAAACAAAATATACTTTGGGATGCGTTTTAACATATCTCCTCTATGCTTTCTAGTTGATCAGTACTTCTGTGTGTGGAATTTAAATTATCAGATACTAATATAGTAATTTGCTAATACCAGAATTTTTAATTACAGAACCATTAACAATAGCATTAATCTTTTTCTAAATTTATACTGAATACACATCTAAAAGTTGATCTCGTGTAAGTAGGAGTTCACCATGGATTTCCACCAGGTCTGTTTTGTAGTTCAAATCTCCAACCTAGAGTAATAGACCCGCAGTAGTTTTTCTAAATTTGACTTTTATAGATCAGTTTTTGCTTTTAAATAAGTATTGAACACTTTTGGTTGATTCCTTTATAATTTCTTTCCAATCTTGTCCAAATATTTGTTTTGCGCGTTCTTTGCTAATTTTATTTCTATCTGCGTTAATATATATGAGATTTTTATTTCAACTACTTCTTCAGCGTTTATTGGACTTGCATTAATATAAACATCAGTTTTAGGCTCTCCTTTTTGATGATGTAGGTTTAGCGAAATTTACTTTATATATTTGCCTTGAAAAGAAATTTAGTATTGGGTTTGAATAGTTCTAGTAAAGAATGTTCTTTTTGAGAAAAATTCATTGTTCCTCCAAATGATGAATGACTAATCATTTGAATATTGTATATGATAGGATTTATACTAGAGTATCATTATGAAAAATATTATGAAATCAACTAGCTTTAGGGATGCGATAGGTTGTAAAAAGTAGGCAGATTGATTTTTGTTATATGTAGTTTAGTGCAATTAGACAATCTTTTAAAATATTTAATGCATAATATTTTGATAGTAGTAGGTTTTAGTTTTTATGGAAGGAAAAATGGAAAAATTAAATGATTTGATTGAAGAGCTTGATAACGCTGAGGCTGAGATTATTAATAGCAAGATGTTATTTGTAAAACGTACGAGAGGAAATATGTAACATATTCTCCTAATATGACTGCTGAATTACGTAATGGGTTAGTCAATTTGATTAAAAATAATTTTAAGGGTGAAATCTGATTCATTAAGATTTGAAAAGTGTGTTTGATCCTTGTAAAGCCGGGAAAGGATACTGTTCTGTAATCATAATTATAGTTTGGCAGTTATGATGAACTTATGCTGTGTTAAACAATCCTTTGGAAGACTTTACTACAGATAATACGGGGGCATTATCATTTGTTCTTTTTCCTACACATTAAGATAGATATATATGATATTATTTTATGAGACGACTTTGAGTTATCGGCATTTACAAAAAGAGAGCTTTTGGGTTATCTGAGTGGCAATCTTATAATAAAATTACTTCATCTGTAGTGGTGTTGATAGTTATGTTGATTTAATTTGTACAGATAATGATGTAATTATTCTATCTCATTCTATGCTGTAGAAAAGATTTTTCGTTTAAAATGAAGAGCTTTTACTAGCAAATAGGGTTTAAAGTATCTTGAAGAGTCAACCGAATTTTTAATTTTTGAAAGGTTTTATGAAGATTGTCAAAGTGTAAGCGTGAAACGAAGACTGGCTGATCTTGAAAGATAAAAAGGAGTTGCTTGAGGTGGTCATAAAAAGAGGCATGATAGGATTCAATTGTGTATTGATTCTAGAAAGTTAAATATAGAAATTAAGATAATGCACTTAGTCTATCAAGGGAAAGAACAGGTTCCTGATTTACTGAGGATTTTGCGAGATGTTTTTATACGAGGTGAGATTACAAATCGAGATGTGTTGATGAGTAAATGGAATACTTTAAATTATCCTGTTTATTTGTTTCGTCATATTTTCCACTTTATATTTTTATAGGAATCATTAATTTGATATTTTCACTATTCGATTTAAAAAGTTTATAGGGATGAATCAGTTTTATTATTGTATTATATTGGTTATTTTTCATTTTTAATTTCAGTTGTTGTGGCACTATGGATCAGAAATATAAATCAGTAATCATAACTATCGTTTAATAACAAGTGTTAGAAAAGAGATTCAGATATTATTATAGTTATATTTTTACATATATTATTCACATATTATGAGTGCGTTTAATGATAAGTTTGATAACGCGAGAATTTGTTTTGGATTAATATTCTTTTATTTCTCTTGGTTTTGGTATCTTTACCTTAAATTAAAATATGTTATATTTAAATCCTTTGCTCGTGAGTTGTGGATATATACCATATAGGGTTAATGATGGAATAGTTTTAACTGATATGCTATAATAAATTATTAGAGATATAAACGGTTAGAAGTTAAACTAAAAGGAGAATCAATTATTCGAGGATATTTTTAGCGAAGCAAAAAGATAATGGGTGCCAAAACCTGAATAAAATAATTAGGATCTCTGTAATTTCAATATGGTTAGCTTTAATTTTATGTTAACCTCAGTTTCGTTGATAGTTGTTTTTCTCTATAAAAGATAGCGATAAATCAGGAAAAATGCTATAATTATATGATGAATTAGTATCAGTGTTAGTAAAATGAGGTGTAGTTGTGGAACCAACAATGGTCCACAGGAATATTCATCGTTCAGATTGATAAAGGCGAAAATGAAGAATGCGTATATCGATTATGCAATGTCGTAATCGTTAGCGTGCGCTTCCAGATATGCGCGATGGCGGAAACCGGTACATCGTCGTATTTTGTGATACGATGCTGAAACAGGCATGATGCCAAATAAACCATAGCTGAAATCCGCTCGTATCGTCGGTGACGTACTCGGTAAAATATCATCCACATGGTGATAGCTCCGTTTATGATGCGACAGTTCGTTTGTGCGGAGATTTCACACACGCTACCTCGGTAGACGGTGCAACTTTGGCTATCGACGGCGATAGTGCCGCTGCGATGCGTTATACCAGTACGTATGGCGAATTACAACAAAGTAGCGCCGATATCGACAAAGGCTGTTGATTTCATGCCGAACTATGATGAAAAGCTTGCAAGAACCCAACTGTATTGCAGCGAAAGATTCCTAATCTTTCTCATCAATGGTTCCAACGAGTATCGCCGTACGGGATGGCGACAAAATATTCCACCACATAATCTCAACGGGTATGTAATGGTATAGCGATGCTCATCGACAATCCGGATGTGACTGTGGATGAATTGATGACCGCTATTAAAGGTCCGGACTTCCCCGACTGGAGCACTCGTGGGACGAGAAGGCATCAAAAAGCGTATTCCACAGGTCGTGGTGGCGTTAAAATGCGTGCTCGATGCAACCATCGAAGAGATGTCTGGGGCGAAACGCATAAGATCGTGGTGACTGAGTTCGTACCAAGTGAATAAGGCTCGTGTAATTGAAACCATTGCGAACTTGAGCCGTGATAAGGTCATCGATGGCATTGCAGCGCTTCGTACGAATCTGACCGCCAAGGTATGCGCATCGTTATCGAATTGCGGGCTGATGTGCAACCAGACATCGTACTTAACAAATTATATAAACACACTCAACTTCAAAACATTCGGCGTGATTGTGCTGGCCCTCGTGATGGACATCCTCGTGTTGAATTTGAAAAGAAGTATTGGGTTATTGCTTAGATCACGCCCGTCTAGATGTTTATCGTACGCCGCACTCAATTCGAGGCTTAACAAAGCTGAGCGCGCTCATCTTGGAAAGCGTTGATTACCCTCGACCACATCGATGAAATAATCGCTACCATCCGCAGTTTCCCAAACGCGAGGTAGCAATGCGTGTAAATGCAAAAATTCGGGCTTTCGAAAAACAAGCGGTAGCCATCCTCGACATGCGTTTACGCCGTTTAACGGGCTTGGAACGCGAGAAAATCCGAAGAGAATACAAGATTGTGGCATTGATCGAGATTTGAAAGCTATCTTGGCTGGCGAAGCGCGTCAGCATCAAATTATTAAAGACGAACTCGATGATATGAAGATGCGGCGACCCTCGTCGTTCTAAATCACCATCGATACATCGAGCTATGATGTAGGAGACCTCATTGCTGACGAAAGAAATGGTTGTACCGCTGACTCAAACAGGTTACATCAAACGCATGAACGCGAACGTATATCGCAACCAACATAAAGGCGGCGCTGGCGTTATTGGTATGAAGACGAAGGAAGACGGTGCCTTAACGCAAATTATGCATGGACCCATAGTACATTGCTATTCTTCACTCTGCAGGTAGTACGCATATCGCCTCAAGGCGTACAGGGGCCAAGCAGGCTCCGCAACTCTCGTGGTACCGCTATGGTTAACGTATGTGCCACTCGCGGTAGGCGGAATCTGTTACGACTATGGTCGACTATGAACGGGTCCGCGAGATGTAAATTTATTCATGGTCACTGGGTTCGACGTTGTAAAACGTACAGCTATTGAAGAATACCATAATATCCGTCGTTTCTGATATCAATGCGATTAATCTCGACGAGGCGATCGTTTGATTTCAGTTAACGTGACGACTGGCAGCAAGATATCTTGATTGGTACTAAGTTGGGTATCCTATTCGCTTTAGCGAGCATGATGTGCGCCTTATGAAACGGGCGGCTCACGGTGTGCGTGGCATTGGCAGATACCGGCGACGTGAGTTGTGAGCGCTGGTGTTCTTAATGCTGATGAGAAGTGAGCACAAGTGTTTACTATCTCTGAAGAAGGTTTTGGTAAACGCAATGATGCGAGCTGCAATTACAGCGCGGTGGTAAGGGCTCTGAGAACTTCAAGATTACAGAACGAAAACTGGCGATGTGAGTGGTAGTGAGGTTGTTCATAATGATGATAGTTATGCTTATTTCTGAAACAAGGCAAAATCATCCGCTTCAACATGAACGATATCTCTGTGTGAAGAGAGAGCTGACTGCTGGTGTGACACATCAAATCGACGAGGGCGATAAGGTAACTAGTATTGCTGTTATTCAGGCGCTGAAATCGAAGAAGAGTAGAGATAATATAAAACTATATTAACTGAGTAATCATGGGCGACCATCTTAGATGGTCCTGCCTCTAATCAGGGAGTTTAAAATATGATGGCTAGCTGCTATGTTTGCAGCAGTTTTCTTTGTAGGTGGCTTTGGTCAAGCTAGTGCTGCTGATTGATTGTACTATGTTGATGCTGATGCTGACGATGCGGCATGGTTTATTGACAACTCTTCTGTATATAAAACAGATGATGCATCTACGAGTACTTACCAAATTAATAATGTAGAAGGCTTTACGTATATCTGCACAGTACGGATCGATCGCAAAGAAAAACATGGACAGAACTTGATACAACAGTATATGCAATGCTGGTATAACATTGCTATCCAGTCAAAAGCCTGAAAACCTGCGAAGAATTGAACCCGGATACCATGGGGGCGCGGAGTTATGCAGGTACTGATGTAAATAATCAACATTTAATAAGTGATATTCACTCTGTCTGTTTAGATACTCAGAACGTATAAGTGGCCCCGAACTATCTGAAAGCCTCCATAGTGACCTAAGTCGGTTTTCCAGAATGGTTCGGAGCTCTCATATTAGTGCTCTTACAGGGCGAGATAATCCGCTGCTCATCCGTTGTTATTTAGTCCCATAAAGTATGCCAGACTTCCTAAAGGGAGAGTGATGACCTAAGTCGTTTTCGAAGATGGTTCGAGGTTTTCTATATCATTGGTACTTGACAGGGGCGAATATCCATATTCAATCGTGTCGAGATTCATTTTCATACAGAAGAAATATTTCAAGGTGGTATGTGTTTTGTTTTGAGTGAGGTATGTTGTGAATGGAGATATGACAAAAGGAGCTGTAATTAAAACTATGGTTTAATTACAGCTCTCTGGTCGTGTATTAACTATTATGATGGGAAAATTTAAATACTTCTTTTAAAACTTATAATAACCAGAATTAGTGTAATTCATCAGTGAGATTTGCTAATAATAAATCATTTGACCGAATATTTAAGCAGTTGCAATAAGCTAGAACCGGTGAAATCGCAACATTTTGCAGCATTCGTTGCCAGCTCCTGCACTTCCTTAGTTTCCATAGGACTGCCAGCATAATACTGGCAATATTAGCGGGTTGAAAGTATCCTCCGCTGTACCGTAGATGAATGATCACTAATGTTAAGAGTTGATAAAGGTGGGATTAGGTTGATCAGTGAGAGAAAAATCAGGATATGATAATAATACTTGAGCCAATGTATGGCTACAATAGACTTATGCTGTGCCGTTATTGATTTTACTGGATGACTAACCTTGAGCACCAGCCCTGTAGGAGCTCCTAGATCAAGAAATCCGTTTGCCCACTTCTGGGTGATATGATTGTTCAAAAATGAAGGAGTAGTAAAAGATCGTGCAGAGACAAAGCCAAAAGTAACTGTTTGAAAAGGTGAGGAATTACTTGAGGATTATTTTTAATCCTTTGATATCGTCATAAAGTGCGTGTTTTGTTGTGCAGTTCCACGCCAGTAAAATGTAATTCCGAGCAACAAAGACTAGATAGTATCAAGGATTATACCAACTACAAATAGATATGATTTGTTTTAATGAGATAATCCTAATAAGAGAAAACTAACATAGAGAGTGTTTATAGTAATTCCAAGCATATCTAATTGTCAGTTGTTGTCAGAGAGTTTGTTGAGAGGAAATTAGCCCACGCAGTTCCAAGAAGTGCAGGAAAGTGTTTATCAAAATAAGTTGCGAAACTTGTGAAAAGTATGATCCCCGCCTAAAAGAGGTCTCGAATAGAGTACAAACCAATCATAATTCAAGGGAGTGCAATAGAGCTATTTTACGTTTTTCAGGAAACTAAAGTTGTATGAGTAGTGCGGCAGAAGTGACGTAAAGCAGCCGCTCATATGCGTGAAAAATATTCGTCCAATAATTAATAAACTGATATTGTTAATTAAGCCACAAAATAAAGAACTTAGACCAAATAGCACGAAATCCTAAATACAAATTTTACATTTTTCCAAATTTATCAGCAATACGCCTAAAAAGGTGGGATAGAGAATAGCTAAAGCTAAAAGTACTATAACCGGTTGTGTGAAGGCTGCAATGTCGGTTGAAGTTTGAAATTGTTCTAAAAAGGGCAATGCTATATTGATAATTCCTGTATCAGTGGATAATAACATTTCCCATACCTGCAACAATTGTATGATGAGGAAATCTTGCGTTGTTGTATTCATAAGATTTCTCCTTTTCTTTTAAAACTATTACAGTATATTATAATAAGTCTAAAGAGTCTATCATCGACGATTCAAAAATATCGAATCGTTTGGGAGGGATCATTTATGTCTATTACAATTCAGGTTTTTGAGCGATGTGGCTGTGAAACAAATGAAACGTTAATGCAAAAGGCCACAATTTGTGTATTCCTTTAAATGAACTTTTAGATTTACGTGCTTTTAAATCCGCGCCATCATGGAACTAATATTGATTGGGTGAGTTGAGATACAAGATAAACTTACTGAAAAGAATTTTGCAGAGTCTTCGTTATTTCCAACTTTTTATGAGACTGGGGTCTCTCCTACTGCTTTGTAATTTTTCGTTATCTATATGACAACGATTGAAGAAATACCTGAAAATTTGAGAAATTTCTGTTAATTGTCCGACTATTCAATTAATTGTGAGTATTTGGAAGAATAATAGATGATGGAGAAAATGCCTTTATTTCCAGCATTAGCAAAGGACTAGAGTGGAAAGATTTTGCTTTCAAATGAAAATGATCAATTGGCTTAAAGAGTTTGAGCGAAATGCTACTAGTGTTTATGGAGACTTTTTCTTTTATTGATTGGTATAGAAAATCAATTTTTGATGATACTTGGAAAGAAAAATCAATTGAGCAAAAGCTTTTAATTGGAAATACAAAAGCGATACTTACAGTTTTGAGAAAAGAGGTTTTATAGAGATGTTTAAATCATTTTGCAAATTGATCGAATCCATTGGAAAAAGGAGCTTTAGCTATTATTACATGCTAATCAAGAGTTTTATTTAAGGACAGTGACTCTATTATGTTGTTACGAGTGTATTTTGTTGGTAACATCTGTTTGTTGAATCTTTTAATCAAAGATTACGTACTTATGATATTTGCGGAGCACGAGTTATTATAACTCCACACCGGAGGGATTAGTTACTCTTTTGAGCCTGACGATTCAGTGCGGTTTACATTATGAATTATGTTTTGGAAAAACCAAGTACGACACAGTCTTTAAGCGCAAATTTTATGATGGCTGAATCAAGCGTGTCAGAGACGCTGGAAATATTTTAAAGACATAGAAATTGTGCAAAGCAAAGAAAGAGTGAAAGAGTTTGTTCTATGGACCGACAGAGTGAGTTACTCAACTTACTGCCCGAATTTCTATCACTTCTCGAAATTAAGAGAAGATGAATTACCATGTTGACGGTTGATAGAAGATAGTTTTCATATAAACTTGTTTAGTTTTCCCTTATATACTGTCTGTATGTTTGTAGTATTTTCTTTGAAGGTGTAATATGACATTGGCAGCTGTTTTGGCAGCAGGCGCATTATTAATCAGCGGTATTGGTAGTGTTGATGCAGCTAATTGGTATACAGTAGGCACTGATAGCAATGATGTTACTTGGTCTATCGACAATGATTCTGTTAAAAAGATGATAAAAAGCGGTAATGGACATTAAGCTGATGGACTACGAAGGTTACCACTACATCGTGACTGAAGAGTTCAATCATAAAAACAGGAAGTTAAGGATCTTAAGGTGACTCTTTATAACCCACAAGGTTATGTTGTGAAGAAGGAACAAGTTAATAAAAATAGCCGTAAAAGAGTTGAGCCAGGTACGTCTGCGTACGCTGTATTCCAACTTATTTGGGACGGTAAATAATTGAATCCTACAGACGAGTACACTGTTGATCAGTACAGACTTGTCTGGATTGAATGATTTGTGAAAGACTTCACTTGCGCACGTTCTCTGAGGGCGTGCGTTTTATAAATGAATTATTCATTTTTCTATGGTAAAATATGATTTATATCTACACTTTTCGGAGATTTTGTGCAAAAGTGTAACAATTCTACATAGTATAAACTTTCACTATAGCGTATACTATAGGTAGAGATGCAGAAGTATGGCTTGGGCGCAGTGCTCCGTAGTTTGCATATTTCCTTGCAATAGGTTTGGTGAGTTATAGTTTGTTAGAGGAGGTCCTCATGTCTCAATACGAATTTATCGATAAACGCGTGCCGATTGCACTAGACAATCCATCCATTTATCACGACATTTCCAAGTGTAAAAACTGTACGTTATGCCGTCGCGCTTGTGCGGATGTAATGAGCGTACCTGATTACTACGACCTTGATGCAAACGGCGATGTGCCTGTATGTATCATTGCGGTCAATGTGCGGCAGCATGTCCATTCGACTCCATGCATGCTAAATCCGAGCTTGAAAAGGTAAAAAGCAGCCCTTGCAGATCCTGAAAAATCGTCGTAATTCAAACAGCGCCAGCTGTTCGTGTAGCATCCATCGGTGAAAGGCTTCGGTTATGAACCAGGTCACATTCTTGGAAAATAAAATGGTCGGTGCCTTGCGTGCACTTGGTGCGAACTATGTAGTAGATACTAACTTTGGTGCCGGACTTAACCATTATGGAGAGCATCCGAGCTTGTGAGAACGCCTTAAAAATGGCGGTCCAAATTCCCTCAGTTTACAAGCTGCTTGCCCAGCGTGGGTACACTTTGCGAAATCTACTTCCTGAATTGATTCCTAACTTGTCTTACGCGTTCTTGTATCGCTATGGAAGCGGCTATGATTAAAACGTACCTTTGCAGAGAAAAAAGGCATCGATCCTCGTACATCGTGTCCGTATCTGTAAACCCTTGTACTGCTAAAAAGCAGAAACAGAAACAGGAAAGAAGAAAATGCGGCAGCTCGTTACCATAATGATGAATCCCTTGGCATGGATACAGATATTTCCATCACAACTCGTGGTTTCATCCGTTGGATCAAGGAAGAACCTCGACTTCAATGCCGATTGAAGATTCTCAATTTGATGACTTTAATCGGTATGAAACTGGCGCATCCATCATCTTCGGTAACACAGGTGGTGTTATGGAAGCGGCGATGCGTACGACTTACAAGCTCATCACTGATAAAGAGCCACCTCCATGTGCGTTGACTCATCTCGAGAGACGTTCGCGGTATGGAAGGCGTAAAAAGAGCAACTGTTCAATTGGGTGATGATGTAACATTGTCGGTTTGCCGTTGTTCACGGTGGTAAAAACACGCGTGACTTCTTTGAATGCATTTGAAAGAAACAGTGGCAAACACTACGACTTCATCGAGAGTTATGGCGTGCCCAGAGTGGCTGTATCGGTGGCGGTGGTCAACCCGCGTACTAAGTGCCTCAAGCGGTTAAAACTAAGGAAGCCCATGTCGGCGGTCTTTACGAAGCTGACGAAAACTATAGTGGGTTGCGTCCTATGAAATGAAGAAAATCCAAACATTGGCTACAAGATTTCTTAGGCGAACCGATTGGGCCATAAGGCACACGAACTTTTACATACACACTACACAGATCGCTGTGCAGTTCTTGGTACTCGTAAAAGACGCTAACACCTGAAACATGCCAACATCCCCTAAATTTCAAAAGGCTAATGATAGCCGATTGCTTGAATATGGTGCAAGTTGGTGTGACTATGTAGCTCGAGAAGCAGAAAAATTTAAGATTGAAAATAGTCGATTACTTAAAACAGCAGGCTGTTACTAAGTAATCTAAATGTTTATACACTCATAGTAACGTTTAGCCATTTGAGGGCTACAACAATATAAAATAGAAAATCCTACGGGTCATGGTGACTTGATACTCACGTAGCCTTTTGTTACAGTGCAGTCACTTTTTAAACGATCCGTAGGTTTTTTATATAATTATTCAAAATTCACATATTTTACTGTATAGCTATTATAATAATTCAGTATAGAAAAAATTGATTTTATTATGAGGAAAAGATGAGATCATTTAGTGTATAATATAAAAATATGCTGTACCGGATCAAAGAGGGACTTATGGGTGTTGCATTGGGAGAGCAACATCGAAAAGCCCATATTCATAATATTGCGTAAAGCATTAAGGAGCTTTGGGAGAGATGAACCAGTTTTTCGGCGGGTCTGGGTGGCCTCGCCTTACTAGTTGCTGTCGTTGGTACAACTGGATGCCAACATGAGAGTCAGGCAGAGACAAGAAACGAGTACGAACCGTATCGTACCAGTGCCGTCATGGAGTCAACACAAGCCCCGTGTCTGAAAAGGTGGACACTTGGATTTGCGGCCATGTCTCAAGAGGGATAAGGTGGGGCAGTGATGATGATCAGCCTTCATGGTAGTACGATAGGACAATCCCAAAGGATGTGATCCGAAAATACCGTGTCGAGTGGCGTTATGCTAACGAATGAAAATCTTATTAATAAGAACCAAGTGAAAAGCTTTCACCAGCGATATTATACAAAACGGCGATAACCTCTAGCATGGTGACACCCTTATATTGCGGTGCATCGTGATCGCATATTGCATGGGAATGAAAGTTTCTTTTCGGTTGCCGAAAGCTGAGTGGGGCGCAGTGCCTATGGATCGTATCATCAACAGCCACGCGATCTGCTATTGAAATGCGGGATATGGGCTTTTAACCTAGTTGTGGGCCTAATGCTAACCTTGGTGTACCTAATATGTCCTATACATCCGACCCCGTGGGCAGTCATATAAACCTTGCCATGCTGGAGCGTTACCAAATTAATCTATGTGGTTCGCCTTAACTTACTTTCCGGCGGTGACCTTGGGGATGCAGTCCTTTGGATCTGCTAATGAGGCGAGAAAAGCGTATCTCAGCTAATAATGATGTAGCCGTCTTTAAACGTCTCATTGCACAGACGACGGCGAATAGCTATATGTCGTGATGAGCCATATTCAAATTCCCGCTATCGATAACGAGAATTTGGCGAGCTCCTCTAAGCGTCGATTATTGATGGTTGGCTTCGCAAGGAGCTTGGCTACTAAAAGGTATCGTTCATGACAGACCGTATCGATGTGGGTGCGTTGCAATCTAATCAAAAGATGAGCGATTACGCTGTGCCTCTATCTTGGCGGGCAGTGATCTCATCCTTGTTGATGACGGATACGTTCATATCGATGAAGAGTCCATCGTGCGCTGACCAGGCGGTGGCGGATGGAACGATTACGACCGAGCGCCTCAACAAATCAGTTAGGCGCATTTTATTGATGAAAATGCAAACTCAAATTGAACCATAAAATATGTAGATATATCAGATTATGTAATCGAGAATTTACGAAAGTTAGATATTTACTATTAAGAAGCTTAGTATAAGAACATTCAGTAACAATTTAATATACTCATTACATGCAAATGACGTGCTTACCAGTTTGGTAGCACGTCATTTTCTTATATCTGTTAACATATATAGATTAAAATATGTAGTTTAATCATGTATATCTTATAAGTATAACTTATATAACCATGCCTTTATAGGATATGTTGATATCAAACGTATATGAGAATAAAGTAATCATAAAGGCCTTTTATGATAGTAGGCAATACAGTATCACATGAAAGCTCTGATTTGATGGGTAAAAATTAACATAAAAAAGCTATGTTAACTATATGATTTTTAATAATGATTTAAGATTATGATATAATAATTTTACGTAAAAATAGTTGGAGGTGAGTATATGAATTTTTGTGGGACGTGCTGAGATTATGAAAGTATCAGTCCAGTGTTGCATTGGGCCAAAATGAGTTTTATGTGTTGTATATGGTCCTCATCACGAGTGAGTAAATCCTATGTGGCTTCGCAGCTTGTACGCCGTCATAAGGGCGATATGCTTGGCAGGGGCGTATGGCTAATGAATCAGTCCATGTGGCTGATATAAATAGAGCTCTTGAGGCACGTTTTGTTCCTGCTAATGCTCAAAGATACATTCGAGCCTGTGAGAGACCTTGCATGAGGCCTTTGTAAGACTTTTGAAAGTAGTGTGAAAAACACCTCAAACTGTGGTGATTGATGATTATCCATTCTTGGTGGAGGCTGTACCTCAGTTCCCAGTTCACTTGCGTGATTTGTTAGAAACCTATAAAGATACGAGTCGTTTAGAACATCATTTTTGATGGCTAATGGCATGGAACAGCTCGATGGGACGCATCATTGGCAATCGCAGCCTTATCGGACCTTTCGTGTCCGAATATCTCGAGGTGAAACCATTTTCCTTGGTTGATATGAAATCCTTGGGCCTTCACTATGCAAAGGATGATTTGCGCACTGTCTTTGCTGTAACAGGTGGTTTGCCTGCCTATGTGCAATACTTTGATAATGGTGAAAGCATCGATACGAATATTATTAATTTGTTCTTCTCGGTAACAGAGCTCTCTTTGAAGAAACACAATATATCTTGCATCGAGATATGATATAACCAGGTGCCAATGCCATTTAACGGGTCTTGCTAGACTTGGAAAGACCGTACTACGTGGAGCTTTTTACAAGAAAGCCAAATTAAAGTGGCACGTTCACATCTCGTTTGAACGATCTCTCATCTCTATAGGGGCTCGTGGGCCGCATTCAGGCACAGTAACCGTGGGAACGCGAAGTACGCGGATTACCATTTCACGAACAGTATGTTCCATTTCTGGTACCGCTATGTATATAAATACTGGGGCGACATCGTGCGCGGTTATGGCGCTGATGTATATTATAATCATGTAAAAACCGCAGCTAAACGACTTTGTTCAAAGCCGCGTGTATTGCGATGTAATCAGATAATTTCAGATTGAATACTATTACCTAAAAGATTGAATACTATTACCCAATGATAGTATATATCTCCTCCAAAAATGACACCACATTGTGTATGTGGTGTCATTTTTTAATAATAATATATTTTCAGCAGTACCCTTTGAATCTCATACTTATGATGTGTACTATGGATGAAAATTAAGATCCAATATAACAGAATATAGGGAAATTCCGAGAGGTGCCGATTTGTCAAAAACACTCTTTCCACGGTATTGTGTACATAAGCGCTATGCCATGGCAGGAAGAGGATTTATGTTATATACAAACGAAAGAACCTTTAGTACAACATGTATTAAAACTGCAAACCCACAACATGACAACTATCAGTCAAAAATTTAGAAACACAGGCATTACCATCTCATTCTTTATTATCGAAAGCTGATGAGTCTAGCCGAAGTATTCCAGAGAAATTGAAATTACAGACCCTCGTCTGTGGTCATCAGGTCTTATCGTCCTTGTCGGACAAGAGTCTCGTGTCCATTTGTCAAAAGCCAAATATGAGGATTCAGACGGTAGGGTATCAGCCGTGGTCCGTTGATGAGCTTCGTCATGATGCGGCACAAATCGAGCTCTGTCGCAGGTATCGACCGCTCATCTTGCACTATACGAATCGCATGGAAACCGTGAGTTCCGCGAGGACGTAGAGAAACTATCTTTAGACCATCCTCATAGAAATCGATTTATAGCTTTGATTTGGAAGGCCGTACCGTTCCCAGGCTTTGTAGCTGGCATCATGTACGGTTACATGAGGTACTGGAAACGGGAACGATTGCGTTATCGCCGTGAAATTCACATCCCAGATCGCACCACCGATGATGGAGAAGTCGCCTTTGGTATGGATATCTTCGCATCTGGCGAGAATGTGGCGGATATGGTGATGAGTGCCGACGAAAGAGCATAGACTGCGAGCACGCCTCGTATGGGCTTTAGGCGGACTATCTCCTGATCAGCGGGACCTACTGCGCCGTGTCTATGAGTGAGTGTCAAAGCTTGGTATCGGTTAGTGAGAACTGAACTGCAGCCACTAAAGCCATCCAACGGCGTCACGAACAGGCCATTCGAAAGCTGCGTAGATATTTGAGTTCGGACTTTAAAGACTTGCGTGTACATTAGTTATTATAATTTAATTTCTTGATTTATATTCTATATATTGCATATTTCTTTTAATCTCGATTAACGAATATACATAAAATATGCAATTCTCAATTTAAATGAGAAAATAATGACACATCAAGGTATAGTTAACTTTACAAGATCATAAAAGTCTTTAATTATACGTAAATTTCTATAGTTTGTATATATATTTACAAATTATACAGAGTGATATACAATTAAAGTCAGCAGCAGATTAAAAGCATGCTAATCTGCTTTCACAGAACACGTGTTCATTGTATTGTTGAAAGGAATGTTCCTGATCAGATTGGAGAGGATTCCATGGCAATAGATGATAAACCAACAGATTTGATGGTCTGCTCGGCTATCTAGGGAAGATTTGGTTTGATCTACAGAATCAAAGAATCACATTGTTTGTTTTATTCCTACCTATCAACCTAGTGGTGGGGACAGTACGAAGTGCTATTTTGTGGATGGACGCGAAGAAATGGTCCATCTGCCGATGCGAACGATTACGCGAGAGCTGGCGATGCAGGAAGGGTTGAGGCCTAATTACATCATGACCAGCGATGGTCGACGCAGCAGCTATACCGCGCCTAAGACCTATGGTCCGCATCTAACCTTTGCGCATATTAAATGTCGCCGCCCTATCGGCAAGAGACGTGGTGTACGGCCTCTTTAACGTGGCTATACCCTATGAATATATCGTTACGGAAGGTCCGGAACCGGATACGAGCTATATTCATGTGGCGGACTTTGCACCGATCTTGGTGTACCAATCTCGCGTCATGTCAAACACAAACTGAATGAAGCGATGCTAGAACACTGCAACTACGTGCGTAAAAATGCTGGCTGCGCGTCAGCTCAGCCAAACCAACCCTCAGAAGTCGTGGTGAGACTATTTATCGCCTGGGAGAGACCTAACGAGATAATTCGACTGGACGGTGAAAGTGAAGTAGGCGAGTGGAGAGAAAGGGAGGAGGAATGGGAGAAAGTGTATTACGGAAGAAGTAAAGGTGATGAGAGATGCATAATGCACCTCAAATAGTTAAATATATTCTTACTGTAGATCACCACCTGATAGGGGTGGTTTTTATTCTTTAATGAGTATTGGATCATAATAATAGTCTTTGATCAATGATGAAAAACACTGAGATAATTTGGATTTGATTGTTGCTGAGATTTTAGAGGTATCAGTGCTGTAAGGGTTGACGACTTTTTAAATTATGAATAATAGATGATACAATATAAATAATAGGAAGGAACGTATACAATAAGGCTCTAATTCCAAGAACTTATGAATATATTAAATTATAGTGTATATTTAGACTGTTTAAGACTTGTACCAGAAAACAAATGTAATTAATTTTATCCATTCTTGTTAGCGATTAATAAAAGTTGTTTGTATTTAGGCATTTTTATTTGGTTTATATACATGGAGGTTTTATGGAACGTTTTCACGATTAGATGATTACTTGTCTGAGCATACTCTTGTTTATTATCATCAGCCATATCTTCATTATCAAGAACCAGGTAACCCAGATTTTTGAATGTTTTGAAAAACTTAATTAATGATGAAGGTCAAAGACGTATTGATGCTGCTCGTCAGGAAGTGTATGATATAGTACATGGGATTTACCTGCTATTATGGAGGAGCGTCAATTAGATGAAGCAGTGATTGTGGTAGTACCTCGAGTCTAAGGTATTTTGCAACCATCCCAATTAGGGTTTTAGACTCACAATTCAAGATTGTGCAGGATGTCTAGTGCTAATGGTTATCCCTAATATGATAGATGGTACAGAGTGTGATTAAGTGACATACAGAAACGAAAACAACCCATTTACGTAAATTTTACGAGGATACTTAATAATGGACCTGAACCATATAAAAGGAATTACAAAGGCTACCTGTCACATTAATGCTGATATGGTGCTGAGATAAAGTTGTCATTTTAGTTGATGATATTTATACTCAGTAAATGTTGATGAGGATTGCTGCTCAGGCTTTACTAGATGCAGGAGCTAAAAGAGTTATACTATATGTTATCGGACGTACTCAACATAATAATTAATATGTTGATTTATAAAAGAGGTAAGACTGTGAATAATAGTGATATAGCACTTAAAATAGATGCCTCAAATAGTAGGTACTATACCTTCGAGAGCACAATTTCATAAACTATATAATCCGAGGCTAGCTTTCTTAGTGCAATCGAGGATGATACTCAAGTAACTGATATGGTGAATCAGTTAACTAAAGAGATAGAGAGCTAATACTGCTCTTGATGGAGTAATATGTATATTTGATCAAGGATTTTCCTTATCAATCCAACCGTTAAGGCGAAAGGTGATAGACCGTATTTGTTGTTTTTATAAGGGTGATATATCTCTGTTATACATCACTGAATAATAATGTTGCTGTTATTGAGACATACAAGTCCCTGGTAAAATATTCAAAAACGAGAACGAAAGATTGTTTTCACATTAGTTAAAAACAGAGATATGTTAAGTGGTCTTGCCAAGGTTGCGACGTAATTGCCCATGAAGAATGTATGCGACTAGGTGGTAAAACAATTGCTATTACCATCATCTATAAATGAAGTTTACCTAAAGAACATGCAGAACAGAGCAAAACAGATTGTAGAAACTGGAGTTACTTATAAGTGAATACTATGCACCGCCAAGTAATCCTAGATTTGAGATATCTAAGCGTTTTTATTGATCGATCGTTTTACAAGCTATGTTTGCTAAAGGGAGTTATTTTGATAGCTAAGCTATGCTGTACAAAGAGCGATAGTGGCATAGACACGCTATGAATAAAAGCGATTGAAATACAAGCATCAAACTTGTGATATGTATGATGAAAAGCGAGATAGTGATGTTGATGAAATGAGATTAAACAAACAATTTGTTGAGGCTGGTAATGTGAAAAGTATTAGCGAAAAGCAGCTCGAAAAGAATCCTGCTTTCATTACTATTGATGAAATAGTAAAATATAAATTAGCACTTTAGAAAAGAGTGACTGGTTCAAAGCAAGATAATTTATTCTAATATTATATTAGGAGGAATCCTTGTTTCATATACTCGATATAGATAATACGTTGTTCTTTACTAATGATTGAAATAATACATATATATTTGCTTTATCTTTCGCTGGAAAGTTACAGCTAACACCTTGTAAAAGAATTACAAGAACAGTTGTTGCATCATGGTATCCATCTCTGACAAATACAGAAATGAATGATATTATACGGATGAAAACAAACATGTGGAGTGAGAATTTACATCTTATCAGTGATTAATGTTGATTTATCTCAGCTTTTACGAGAGGTGGTACGAAAATATGGTCGGACTATGGACGGCTGCAGATCCAATCAGAATTAAGAAAAATTTTAGATCATAACAATATTACTAACTATACATGCATTCGTTTTGTGATAAGCTAAGAATGATATGTCATGGTATTCAAGAGTTTTGTCACGTATTTCTTGACAGAAAAGATCAGTTATGCTTTTACGAAGATGATAAAAATGTAATATCTCTCTTGCAATCCCATAATGTTCAAGTTGTAGAAGTTAGCATAATTTAAAAAGCTCTACTTTATTTTAAGGTAGAGCTTTTATGTTATACGCCGAATAGAGGCATGAGTAAACCCCAGTTACACTGGGGTAGGTAAAAATCTTAGAGAAAAGGAAAGAACCTCTCTGATACAATGAAGTTGGTCTGGCAACCACATCATTTAATCATAGGAGGTTCAATATCGAATGACGTAAAAGTTTATCACATAGTAAATGGAGATGTAAATATCATATTGTTTTGCACCCTAAATATAGAGGACAAGTTATATATGGACAGATAAAAGGCAGATATAGGAAAAATATTAGAGATTTGTGCACTAGAAAAATGTAGAAATTTTGGAAACCAGAATGTTGTCCAGATCATATACATATACTAGATTACACACCACCGCATTTAAGTGTATATCAAGTTTTAAAGGGTATTTAAAAAGTAAAAAGTAGCCTCATGATATTCGATAAACATGCATTTAAAATATAAGTATGGGAATCGACATTTTGGTGTAGAGATATTATGTGATACTGTGGGACGGTATGAGTGCAATAAAAGAGTATATACGCAATCAACTAGAAGAAGAGTATACTGCACAAGATACCATTTTAAAAGAATATACTGATCCGTTTACAGGTGAGCCAGTAAAAAGGTATAATAAAAGCCCCGGTAGGGGGCAGCATGATAAAAGAGTGGTTGTCAGATTATTTCTAACTACTTGCCCTCTTTGAGGGCTACTGTCAAGAGACCCTTCTATAGGGTCAGAGCAAACCACCCGTTTTACGGGTGGTTATGATTTCAAGACTAGGCTGCAACAATACTCTATTTTACAACTAGTTGTACTTATTTTAGATGAAAAACGATGAAAAAAAGTATTATAATTAACTTATTATATTCGTATTTTTTTATTAGTTGCATGAGAGGTTATTCATGAAATATTGGGAGTTCCCTGGTGGATATGGCCTTACACCTACAGGGTCTAATGGTGCAGGGATAGAAACATTCTTAGATAATATTCCTATGTCATTAACTCGTGAGGTTTTACAAAACTCTATTGATGCGCATCAAAAAAATATTGATGAGCCGGTTCGTGTTGAGTTTAAATTTGAAACGATTCAAGCCAAAGAAATTTTAGGTGAAGATGAATTAATAAATGATATTTTGCCTAAAGCTGAAAATTTTTGGAAAGAGAAGAATAATGCAGATACATTGCATTATTTGAAGACCTTTAAATCGGTACTAACTAGTGAGACTATCGATATGCTCGTTATTAGTGACTATAATACAACTGGTCTAAATAATCAAAACTTCGCCTCCCTTGTTGAGGGGGATGGCTATTCTGAAAAGTCTGATGAGACTTCGGCAGGTAGTAAAGGTATTGGTAAGGCTGCTCCATTTGCTGCATCTAATTTACGTACGGTTTTTTATAATAGTATGTCTACTCATGATGGGAATAAATTTGCAGGAGTTATTAACTTTGTATCCTATCGTGATGATGAAAAAGTACCTTTTGATGGAGCCTCTACTACTTATATTACACAAGCTCGAGGACGTTTATGTAGTAATATCGAGGTACCAGCGAGATTTACTCAAAGTCGACAAGAGTATGGAACAGACCTATTTGTAATGGGATTAAAGAAAAATAGAGAATTGGAAAGAAAAAATTATTTTTAGCGGTTCTTAATAATTTTTCTTGTAGCTCTTCAGAATAATAAACTTGAGGTTGTTGTTGATGATGAAAAAAATTAATCAATTGACATTATCAGACTATTTGATGTCTATAAAAAGAGACTTTAAAAATTGGTGACTATAATCTTTCTACAGATGAAAGAAATACTTTTTTTAATACATACTCTTATTATCTAGCGCTTTCATCAGAGAATAATAAAAGATTTTCTATTCCTGAAGAATGGGTAGATGAATATCCGTTTATAGAGGATACGGATGAAGCTGCATTGTACTTTAGTATTGGATGAAGAACATCCAACAAGACGTGTCCTTCAAACTCGACGGAGTGGAATGACTATTTTTGAAAGAAATCGTATTAATGGGTCCATTCCATTTTCTGGTGTTTTCTATGCTACGGGTCATAAATTAAACGTTTTCTTGAAAAAATTAGAGAATGTTAATCATGATAATTGGAGTACTGATCGAGAAGATGATAGTAACAGAAAAAAATCTGAGCAATTTTTAAAAGCTTTGTATCATTGGTATAAAGCAAAAGTTGAAGAATGTTTTGGTAGTGAAGATGGAGAAGCCATTAAAGCCTTTGGATTAAATGAGTTGTTGCCTATGATGGCACCTAAAGATGGGGATGCCAATAAGATTGAGGATAGTGGTATTACTTCTCGAGTTAGTAATGTTGTAATTAAAGAGAAAGCCTCTAAGCCGAGTGTTACTGATGAGGATTCAGAGTCAAAAACATTAGATCGTATTATGACCGAAGTTGAGTTGGGAGATGGAGACTCTACAGGTTCCGGTAGTGAACGTAAAGGTGAAGGAGGAGGAAATTCTTCTGACAATCAATATGGTCATGGTGAGGATGAGCCAGGTGAACAAGGTGAAGTAGATGGTGGAAATCCTAGTGTAAGTGTTAAATTTACTGAAGTAAATAATCCTGATTATTTAAAGATGAAAATTATTGATGTAGATTCTGATAATGGAATGTATCGATTAATTGGTATTACGACTAAGCGTAAGAATCGCTTAGGATTTTCATTCCAATCTATAGGTGAAAATGGGGTTGCATACAATAAGATTATAAAAGATATAAGCTCGAAGAGTGGAAATCAGGTTATGTTACATGGTTCTAAAAAGTTTAGTGTAGAAAACTTAGAGGCCAATAAAAAGATTTGTTATAGATTTTTACTATCGAAGATCGTATGCGTGTGAAGATGAAAGGGGTTACATATGAACTTAAAGGCTGATTTATTTCCATATCCTGTTTTAACCCCTGAGTTAGATGATTATTTAGATAATAATAGTTTTGATGCTCAAATCAATGTAAACCCTGAGAGCTCAGGTGTCATTTCTATTGTTGCTGATTTTAAACTTGGTAATCAAGGTCTAAAAGAATTGGTGGAATCTGGTAATGCCCTGTTATGCACTTCATGTAGAAGGTGTGGCTAGTAGTTATCGCAAAATTATGGATTAATAATGAGGATCAATCTTTTATAAGGAATATTATATTTGAAGGGGATATTCGTAAAAACTACAAATTAATGCTATGGTTATTGCAAATGCGAATATTGATAACTATTCAAATATTAACTTTAATGATTTGTATTATGATGAAGACTATGAGGTTACAAATTTAAAAAAAGGTGACATTTTTAGCTTTTTTTACCTACTAAAGAAGTTGTAATAGATCTTGAATCTGGTCGTAGTGGGACTGAGTCTATCTTCACCGTAGCACCTCATAACGAGCCATATATGAATGTAGAGTTGAGCGGGGATACTATTGTTCTAAATCTTCCTACAGAAGTATTTTTCTATATATAAAAATTGTGGTAATAGCGTTCAATCAAAAGAGTATTTTCATTTCGTTGTTCTTTATTCCTGCATTAACCTTTTGTGCTATCAGAAATTAAGAATAAGAATGTATCAGAAGATTTAGATTGGTATCAATCTATCGATACATTACTTACCCAAGAAGGAATTAATCTAAATAATGAAAGTACATTAGCTATAGCTCAGCGTTTGTTGAATTGTCCGTTGATAAAAAGTGTACATGATAAGTTTGCTGGAGATGAAGTAAATGACTAGATATATTAAATATGTAACGGATGAATTCTTGAAAAGAGTTTAAAAACGAATTCCTTGTAAAAGTATGCTCACTTATATAAAAGTAATGAAATGGATAAGTTAAAGTCTGTATTTTCTGATCCTAATCATGTGATAGAGACAAGTATCGAGTATGAATATGAACCATTAGAGGTTGAACCTAAGGAATATGATGCGGATATTGTAAGACGTAATATCAGACGTGTATGGGAGAGTCTTAAGGTACTAACTCCAGTTCAAGCTGAAATGGAAAAGATTTGGGTTGCATTAGCTCATACAGATTATCTTGAGTATCAAATGGGAATTTTTAATAGCCAAATCGCTAATCCTGATAATAAAAAGCGTGAAGAATCTAGCTTGAAGTCACGTACCATTTTTGTTAATGGTGCAAAACGTTCTTTGGCAATACATAATCTTGCAATTTTATGGTGGTTAGCATATTACTTTAGAGATGATCAAAATATAGAAAATCCATATCATCTAATAGATTTTTTTGTGTCGACTCCATATCGTGGTAATGCGGTAGCTCTTTTATCTAGTAATATTATTTCTAACAAAGAAATTGCATTAGGTATTTTGGAAGCTGTAAAAGTTCTTATAGAAAAAGAGAGAATGGTTGTAAACCGGTTCCCATATTCAGAAGCTGGCAAAAATCTTAAACGAGGTTGGTGGTGTAAGAATTTTTAGATACTCTTACTCGTGAAGAAGTTAAAGACATTCTAATTAATAATCTTCCCTAACTCACAAAGATTACATTTAATATAAATATTAAATCTAGTAATAATTTATTAGTAGCAATAACTCTATATTCTAATTTAATATAGATATAGGTGGAGTAAAAATTTACCGATTGATGATATTTAGAATTAACTTGTTTATATTAGGTCAGAAGTAAAACTTGCCAAGGGTTTTAGTATTTATATTTGATTGGGGATTATATAGTCAACATCTATTCAGGTTAATAAAAAGTAACTGATGGCTATTTGAGAGCGCTAAAAAGCCATTTCTTATTCCAGAATATCAAAAGACCATATGCATGGGAAGAGGAACAGGTGGATACCTTGTTTTGAAGATATTTGGGACTATTCTTTAAAATTATAATAACAATATGAATGATAATTACTGGGCAGTGTAGTTTCATTTGATAATGAATTTGGTAATCAAGAAATCATAGATGGGCAACAACGTATCACTATCATTATTTCTTTTTTATTGAGAGCTATCTTACATAAGTTAGAATCTATGTCTTCTGGCAAAAGAGTTACATTTTTAACTGAGTCGTGTAAGCTCTTTAATTTGGACACAGACCCTTTAACTGGTGAAGCAGATACTAAGAGTGATTATTAAAATCAAATGTAATGAAATAATTTAGGGAAATCAGATACTTCAAGATATACTAATAACAGGAATCACTATTGATGGTAATAAGGATAATTAAGAATTATAATTATTTTTACAAAAATAGAAGATAAGTCTCACGCAAGAGCCTTTTTAAAAATTTTCAACTTTATAGTGGCATTATTAGATGGATGTATATTATTGCCAATAAAAGCAAACTCTCAAGATACAGCATTAACGATATTCTCACCCTGAATGACTGAGGTTAGCTCTTTCTGTACGATATTTTAAAGCGCAAATGTACACATCATTTACCTAGTCAAGAGAGAAGTCATTTTATCACTAATTGGCAAAATTTAATTGAGTTAGCTGATCAAGGGGAGAAAAATATTCAAAAATCTATTCTATTATTATATGTTTTACTTTAAGGGCTAAAGATGATGATAAAAAGACAACCACACCTGGTTAAGGAAGTATTTGGGACAGAATAAGTTTAAGGCTATTAAGTCGTCAGTGTTATGGATGAGCTTAAATTGATCGGTGAGTTTTGGTCTGCCTTAAAGGTGTCTAATCAATCTACTGTATGGGCTAATAATAAAGAGATAAAAATTTATAGATGTATTACGTTCATATCCTAATGATTTTTGGAAATATCCAGTTGTAATTTTCTATTTTGAAATATCATGCAGGATATAGATTTTGTTAATAAAATTCAAAGTATTTTTGAAAACTATCGGTAGATGCAACAATGCCTTATATACTAACACCAACAGCCAATGCGATTAAGCCGGCTATATTGAAGTTAAATTCAAGTATTATTCATGACACAAAACCTAGTTTGAATTTAAGTTAATATGTCTGATGTAAAAGCTCGTTATAAGGACTTACCTAATAATGCAGTTTCATTAATCTTAAAGTTATTAGTTTATCGTAAGCAAGATGAACTTTTACCAGATAAATGGCATATCGAGCATATTTTTCCTAAGAAGTATGATTCTCAATATTTTTAATAGTAGTATAGAGAATGATATAGAAATGATAGGCATAAAATCCTCTTGAATCTAAACTCAATATTCGTGCAAGTAATAACTTTATAGAAAAAGCGAAAAGAGTATGCAAAATCTAAGATTAAAGTTGTTAATGAACTAGGGAAAAAGTCACAGCTCGTGGGCTCAAGCTGAAATAGAGTCTAGAACGGATCGGATAGCAAACACTATTAGTAATCTTCAGAAGGATTATACTTAGAATATGATCAAACAGTATTTTAATTAAATATTGAATCTATACGGAATTATAGTAAAACATAACATGCATATGGTTAAAGTTATGCTAGTGCTTGTAGAGTCATTCCACGAAAATATATACCTGAACTTAAGGTTAGTGGTATTGATTAAACTTGATTACAGAAATTCTTAGAGAACCTTCCTCGAGTGGGGTTAGAGTACAATAAAAGTTACAGGGTGAACTTATTGTACCTGGATTATTTTTAAAGTAGAGTTGCTTTTAAAATTAGTTATGTTATCGATAGTTTTATACCGCTTAGTTTATATGCTAAGCGGTAATTTTATATTGAAATTAAAATTTTGGAATTTTTATATGTGCAATATTTGCCTCATCTCTTTGTTATAGTATAGGCGTTGAGTTATCGTCATCCTAGTTTGTTGTTGAGTGAGGTGGCATGATGGACGTCTTTAGTTAGATCTCAGCTTAATAGTGTTGTTCAGTCGTATATAGGTAAGCAAATCGCGATACTTGTGCCTCAGCCAGTCATTGAAAAATAGAGCTGATGCGGCTGTAAAGGGTAATTATTGGGTATCAATACACGAGAGGATTTGCTATTCTTATACGACATACCGTGACTGGAAGCGTCATCATATTCATGGGCTAATCGGTGATAAAGCTTTTCGGAACGAATCTCATCTCGTTGGAGTCCTGATTGCTTGGTGGATTTGCAAGCGGTGGCGGCGTGGTATGTGCAGCAACATGGTGTTCAACAGGTCTTGTTTATTTCTTAAGGGCAAAGCTAAAATTTGGGAAATTAGAGGATAATCGAATTACTGGACATATTACAGTAGGTTCGTTCCGCTGAGCATATAGAAACGTACGGACAGATGTTAGATGGTTCGCAACGTGCAGATGAGGCATAGTGTGTCAGTCCACTAGAGGATGAGTATCGTCAAGTTCGTGCGCCCCATTGTAATCGTAGCACCCTAGAGGACTCTGGACAGCTTTCTAATCATTTAGAGCAGACCTATATTCTCTTCGTTCCAGCGATCAATCATCAGGTCGGGCGTACAATGCAGCAGTATCTCGCTTTCTTGATGTGCTCATGACAAGGTACATCATCCTTTTTCCTCGAATGATAGCGAATTATATTACGTCTCTTTACGTCCGTCATTCTAGGTTGAGCTAGTACTCGACATATAATACAATTTGCTGGATGACAGGGATAGGAAAACCGCTACCGTTGTAACACCAGTGGCAAACTTTATGAACCGCAGACGATATGAGCATATTGCAAAGGTAGTATTCTCTCAGAGCGTCTGTATGAAGCGAGTATTTACTGAGTCATATAAAGAAATCCGACAAATACAATTAGATACGGAGTTTCACTATCATCGACCCAATATGTTCACCAGAATGGGCAGGACGATGATACTTGGACAGGTAAAACAATATTTGTTGTGATATGTTTTTGTTGAGGCAGCTCATTGCATACAATAGATATGGCATTGGAGCATTAGTTTTACCTATGCATCATAGTTATTTTTCAAATCTTCATGAATAGTGTTATTGTTATATTTATAATCGAGTTAAATTGCACTGTGTACTGTCGTTAGCAGGTATAGGTGCAATCAAACAAATTACGTATATTGTTATTAGTTTTAGTAGAATAGTGAAAACGTATTAGGTTTTACAGTGTGCTAGTGCGTTTCTTTGGAAATGAATATGGTTCAATCAATAGAGCGTGGTATTGAGATACTCAGGTTGTTAGAGGCGGGCCCGCTTGGTGTGACTGAGTTGGCGAATGCGACGGCGTTGCCGAAGACGACGGTCCATCGGTTGCTCAAGACCTTTGAGGCGCATCATTGGGTTGAGTTCAATGGGGCCAAGAAGTATCAGTTGTCTTGGGGCGTTTTGCCTATGGCAAAGTCCTTCCTTACGTCTTTGGATGTGCGTGCCATCGCGCAGCCATACATGGTGGCTATCCGCGATCAGTTGCAGCAGTCCGTGAATTTGTTCTTGGCGCAAGGTGATTATCGTATCTGTATCGAGCGCGTTGCGACGGACAAGCCCTTGCGTAACGACATCAAGATCGGCACGGTGTACCCTATCTTTAAAGGGGCGGCGGGCAAGATTTTTGGGGCCTATCTGGGGGATCTCAAGGATACTGACATGAGTGCTAGTGAAAGCGCCCAAATTCGTCATGATGGATATGTAGTAACACGAGGTAATCGCGTACCTGATGCGGCATCGATAGCAGTGCCTATCTTCTCCTTTGGTAATAAGCTGGAGGCGGTGATGACTATCTCTGGTCCTATAGGGGACTACACGGAAGAACGCGTCAAAGAGTATCTATCTGTCATGATGGTATTAGGTCAAACCATTTCTAAACAAATGGGGGCGACCTTGTAAATTTTTTTATCCGACATTTGGAATAGTGTTCCATAATACGGAACATTTATATCTGTTGTTATAGATAGATTGTATTTGTAGCTATAGTTAGGTTTTTATAGTGTGTATGTTGGAGGTAGAGATGAGTCAGCTTTTACAAGAGATTGAAGCATTAATTCAGCCCATGAAGGAGTTGAATGATTTCATCTTCGATCATCCTGAGCTCGGGAACGAAGAGTTCCAAGCCCATGAGTTGTTGACGAATTTATTGGAGAAGGAAGGTTTCACCGTAGACCGCGAGGTGAGTGGTCTGAAAGACTGCCTTTTAGAGCGGTATACCACGTAAACGGTGGTGGTCCCTAAGATTGGCTTGCTTTGCGAGTACGATGCCCTTGAGGGTTTAGGCCATGCGTGTGGTCACAATTTACAAGGCCCATCTATTTGTACGGCGGCGATTGCGTTGAAACGTACGTTGCAAGCGCCTTGCACATTGGTTGTGTACGGTACGCCTGCAGAGGAAACGGCGAGCGGCAAGCTCATTATGGCTCGCGAAGGCGTGTTTGACGATTTAGATCTAGCTTTCATGATGCACGGCAGCGATACAACGACGGTAGACGGCAAGTCTTTGGCATTGAATCTCGTGAATATCAAGTTCCACGGCAAGTCTGCTCACGCGGCGATTGCTCCAGAGAAGGGGATCAGCGCTCTTGATGCGGTATTGTTGTTCTTTAACGGCATGGAGTACTTGCGTGAGCATGTACCAACTGAGGTTCGTATGCATGGTATTATCACTGATGGCGGTAAGGCGGCGAACATCGTTCCAGATTATGCGTGTACTCAATGGTATATTCGTTCCTCTAGTCGCATTCGTCTCGACGAGGTTGTGGCTCGTGTGAAAGATGTGGCCCAAGGGGCGGCGTTACAGGTGGGCGCTACCATGGAATGGGAAGAGGTTAAGGCATACGACAATAAAGTCAATGTACAAACCTTGAACGATATACTTTTAAAAAATGCAGAAAAAGTAGGGGCCCCAGAGATTTCTGAGCCTCGTAAGGTGACGGGATCCACCGATTTCTCTAGCGTGACGTTCCGCGTGCCAGGCGCTTGTTTGCGCGTGAAATTCGTAGGCAAGGGCGTAACTAGTCATTCTCAGGAATGGTTAGACAATGGTAAAAGCCAGCTTGCTGAGGACGCTATCATGTATGGCGCGAAGGGTATTGCTTTATCTGTTGAGGAAATCCTTGAAACACCAGGCTTGTTAGAAAGAATCAAAGAGGATTTCAAACAAGCGAAGGAAACGTTCTAAGTATTGTGTTGTAAATGGAGGGACACTGTATGAATTTGTTAGTTTGTTTATTGGTCATCGCCATTACGGGGACGCTTGTGATTAAGAAGTTTAAAGCGCAAACTGTATTGTTGTTAGGCGGTCTTATTATGATGTTCGCAGCGTACTTGTTGGGTTACACAACATCTTTCGTAGAAGCGAAAAAGTCCACAGGCGTTCTTTTCTTTGATGCTTTTGAATTCATTAACATTACAACTGCCAAAGACGCGGCAAATCTTGGTCTCATGATTATGACTTGTACTGGTTTCGCTAAGTACATGGACCATATCGGTGCCAGCTCTCGCCTCGTTGTAACGGCGATTAAACCGCTTGGTAAAATGAAATCTGCATACCTAGTAATGTCGCTTACATTTATTCTAAATATGTTCATGTCTCTAGTAATTCCAAGTGCGTCTGGCCTTGCGATGCTCATGATGGTGACAATCTTCCCAATCCTTGTACGCTTAGGTGTCAGCCCTGTCGGTGCTGCGGCGGCTGTTGCGACAGGTCACTTGCTCGACATCGGTCCTGCCTCTGCAACGACGTTGCTCGTATCCAAAACAGTGAACATGCCTATTCATGAGTACTTCGTTGGTTACCAGTTGAAAGTATATATTATCTGCGCTTGATGGCAGCTATTGCTCACTTCATCTGGCAAAAATACATGGATAAGAAATCTGGTCACATCCCTACAGAATACGTAGAAACTCATAAAACGGATGAGCTTGAAGTCGGGTCCATTGGCATATATTTTCTACCATTATTGCCATTGATCTTTCATCCTTGGCTTCAGCGAATACGGTATTAAAGGCGTCAAAATGAACGTAAACCTTGCGATGTTCCTCAGCTTGTTCATCGCTATGGGTCATGAACTCATTCGTCATCGCGACTTCCGCAAAATGGCGGCTAGCATCCAAACCTTCTTCAAAGGCATGGGCGACCAATTTGCAAACACTGTAACATTGATCGTTGCTGGTGAAACATTCGCATTCGGTTTGACTTCCCTAGGCATCGTAAAAGAATTCGTTGCCGCTATTCAAGCCTTGCCATCTCCGCTGACGTAGTAGGCGTTATCGTATCTGGCATCATCACTGGTCTCAGCGTAGTAATGGGCTCTGGCGTTGCATCTATGTTCGCCTTTGCTCCACTAGTTCCAAACTTTGCAGCTGACCTTGGCGGTAATGCCACAACCATCCTTCTGGCATGCAAAACGCAGCTAGCGTAGGCCGTCTACTCAGCCCAATCAGTGCTGTTATGATCGCTGTAGCTGGTATCGCAAACATCTCTAGCTTCGACCTTGTAAAACGTACAAGCGTACCTGTAATCGTTACTTTCATTACGAGTACAATTGCTATCTGGATTATTCACTAATTTCTGTTAAATAGGCATTTGATAGCCTGAGATAGCTATTAGATTAGTCAGTAAGCCTGGATTACAATTTAATCTATTTTGGATAATTGATAATTTAATACACGAATAATTAGACTTTTACCCCAATGGGTGGGTGCAAAGTCCCTTATTATATACCCCATATTATAGTTCCTATATTACTACAAGTTTTTAATGTTACAATAGCTATAGATTACGTATCGTTCTTAGTGTTGCTAGACCTGTTTCGAAGCGTAGTATCGAGGTGCAGTATTCATGGTGTGGGTTATTAAATAAATGTACAGCAGTATATATAGGTTAACGTGTCACTTGAGTTTTTATAGTAAAAAGGATGTTGTACTGTATAATGTAACAATCACGACGACCGGCATTTTGATGATTCGTCCGTCTTTGGTCCCTCTTGTAGAGGGCAAAGGAAGAATTACGTTCATGAATGCCTTAGTGTATAGAGCTTAGGATAGTCCAGATGAGGTTGGCATCTCTTCGTTTTGAAAGGGAGGGATAAGCCCATGAGTGATTGATGAATTACTCATGCTCTGTACAGGTGATAACTGTGGTTATTGCTTTGAGGGCATTAGTAGCGCTTATTTGTTCTCATAAAGACAATAGCCCTCCGATCCAGTGTAACTAGATAACTGAAAGCCATTTCTTCATGTTTTTATGTAACTAGAGATAGAGCCTGACGGTACGACTTGTCTCGACTATCTCTTATATTATAATAAGGTTATATATATCGTCAGAATTATGATAAACACGTGTGGCAGCTACAGTTTGATAATGTCGTTGTAAGAAAAACTCTATTGGTTTTTCACCGATAGGAGTTTTTGGTTTTATAATTGTAATTTTATAGTACTTTTAGGTCTATTATTAAGTCACAGATTATAACAAACTAATTATATCTTTTACATCATCAGGCATAGCCGGAGGAGCGGGTGGCTTTTACCCATAGATCTTTCAATGAACACCACAGCCACAAAGACGATGAGAGCTTCACGATGGAACCAAAGATGATGGACATAGATGCCATATGGGTTGAACGAATTCCCAGTACACGCCTGCATGGAGCCGAGCACGATGGACCAAATGCCGGCGCCAGCTGTTGTATTTTTCCAAGTGAGACCAAGTAGGAATGCAGCGAATGGTGCCAGCGGATCTCATTGTGAAAGCAAATACGAGCATCGGAATGATGGCTTTGCTTACGAGGGAGATGATGATGGCGATGATGCCGAGGAATAGCACGCAGCAGACGGCTGTAATTTGTGAGTTGAGCGTCAGTGAGGCTTTTTACCAAAATGATGTTCCACAATATCCTTCGGTAAATACAGTAGCGGCACCTAAGAGGTCGCCTGCGCTGACAGTCGGAAGCTGACACGACCGCAGCCATAACGAAAGCCTGCCATACAGGAGGCATGAGGGTTGGTGCTACCGTTGCCACCGCATTGTTCGCTTCGATGTTCGGGAATTCAGCCAATGCTACGAGACCAAAAATCGCAGGAACAAAGGCGAATAGAGCCATGATAATACCACAAATGATAGAACCGAGAACAGCCGTTCTTTCATTCTTTGCTGCAGCACCGTTGAACGGACTCTTTACAGTGGTGAGAAGGGTCATGAAGTACATAATGATGGAGCACTGATGATGGTTTTCAAACCAACCTTCGTAAATCCTAATTGTTCAGGCGGCAATTTCACTACCGATTCCCAGCCGCCCCCATTGTGCAATACGAATGGCACCGCGAGGGAGAAGCCCCAACGAGGACGAAGAAAATGGATAACGTCCGTCATCCGTAACGCTCCACTACCGCCGGACATGGTGTAAATTACGAGTACCGTGCCACAGATGAGGATGGCGAGCCTGTTGAAAGCCCTGTGAGAACGCTAATAATGGTTGCGGTCGCCGTAATCTGTACGCTCTGCAGCGTAATCGCTGCCAGCATGGACAGAATGGAAGTAATGAGATGGCTAGACGCGCCGAAACGACGCTGATGATCTCTGGCACTGTGGTTGCACGCGCGCCATGAGCGGTGCAAAATGAAAGCAACGAGGATAACACCATCCCTCTGCAGATACAACGTACCAACCTGCAGATAAACCCCAAGAACCATATGCTTTCGCATACACCTACAGTGCTCTACCACCGATTTCCGTAGCTGTAATGTGCCTGCCGTCATAAGAACCCCAATACGACGACCTGCGAGTAGATAGTCAGTACTATCTTTTTACACGAATATGACACACACTCTGACTAATAAATTCAGTAATAAATAGGCGCAAACACAACCCAAAATAATAGTTAGAAAAGCCTCCATATGACACCTCCAAAACTTTAAAAATTTAGAGGCTACATACTAAATCACCCTTACTATTTGCGGGTTCATATATCAAGTATAGTTTAATTATCCATAAAAACTGGGGAAATTACAAAGAGGAGTTTCTTTGAGTGATGGAGAATGCATATATTAGGAAATAAAAAGTTCGTTATTAACGTGATTTTTGAGCTTTAATAGCACTTATTTGTCTTGGAAAGACAAATGGCCCTTCGTTATCTTAGATGATCTCGATAACTGAAAGGCCTATTTCTAATGTTTTTACTGATTTGAGGATGAGCCTGACGTTACGACTCGTCTGACTATCTACTTATATTATATGAATAAAGATATATATCGTCAAATTGAGATAAACCTTATAAATATCAATATAGGTAAATTCTATATACTAGAATCAGAATTGTTAATCATAGGCACAGCCTTATCTGCATAGTATACTTATGTTAACAAGTTGTGCTTATTTATAGGAGAGAATTTAGGAGAAAATATGAAAGCAAAAACATATGGTTAGGGCAAACTGATAGCAGTTTTACAATTTGTTAGTGTGTTTAATTATACTGCAGGATGCGAGTTGGTTAAGTAAAACTTGGGGAACGTCTAGAAACAAATGCAGCTAAACAATCTTATGATTTACTAAAAGCTGAACAATATAGACATTATAGTATTGGTCAGTATGTGGGAGATTGCCACAAGAAGAACTTATGGTGCTTGGAGTTCCATTAGGTAGTACTTTTTGATGCGGTGAAAGCTAGTCTCATACCAACCAACAAAAGGAAAACTAGATATGACTTATCCTATGGTGGGGGTAACTTTTGGTAATACTATATTGGGAGGTATGGACAATACTGTTGCGTATATATCGATTACGAATCGTGATGCGGTAACTTATAGAGGAATAGCTGTGGGAGACTCTATGAGAAAAAGTCTCTAAAAGTTTAGGCGCCCAGATTGCATTGATTATGATGATCGTTGGTTTTATGGATTATTACAATATAGAACTGATATGATGAACGGCATACTATTTGAACACAAAGGAGATAAAGTAAGTAAAATTATGATTTATCTTTAAAATTGATATAGTTAAAGTGCACCTTTATGCGTTAAACGTAGAGATGCACTTTTCTTTTTGACTAAAATTAATTTTAATATATTATAGTGCATGGACATAGAGTTAAATTTAAAGATGTCCCGTATAAATATAAGTTTTATGAGAAAATGATGAATTTATTTATTGTTTTATACAAAATGAAGTTAATTAACAGGGTTGGCGACTTATAGATTATAGATGTAGTTTAAATAGTAAATTTTTGGCAATAAAAATCTCAATTCCGAAGAAATTGAGTAGAGCTGCCCTACGGTCAAGGGCGGCTGAAGGCATTGTAAATAAATTTGTATTTGAACTCGTAATGTAATTGTAAACCTCCAAAACTCAATTGGATTACTTATGTAGGTATAGTTAAGCTTTTGATGAATGTCAATTATTAATTTTCGAAGGAGAGCGCTTTATGGAAATGCAAGCATCGAAACCAACTTATTTCAAGTCATTTGAAAGATTATCCGATTAAAGATTATTTTGTGGAGGCTGAGATATTGCTAAGCTCAGTAGGTTGGGCGGCAACAAATAAGTCATATGAACTACTAAAATTTCGCCTCATAAAATGTGGGCAGCCGTTTGTTTGATGAGGGTGAATCCGCTGTAGCACGTCGTGGATTCCGTTCTATGCGTCGTCGATTGGAACGTCGTAAATTACGACTAAAAATTATTAGAAGAATTATTTGCGGATGCTATGGCGCAGGATGGATCCAACATTCTTTATGCGCCTTCGTGAAAGTAAATACCACTATGAAGATAAAACGACAGGTCATAGCTCAAAACATATTCTATTTATTAACGAGGACTATACTGATCAAGATTATTTCAAAGCGTATCCTACTATATATCATTTGGGTGCAGAGTTAATGAAAGATGGTACTGATGATGATTCGTAAGTTATTCTTGGCAGTACACCATATTTTTAAAGTACCGTGGTAACTTCCTCTATGAAGGCCATTTGATTCAAATGCTTCAACGCTTGATGATGTTCTTAAACAAAGCCTCAAAAATATCATCTTCAATTGTTTTGATTCTACTGCTGCAATTGGTCTATCGATCAAATCCTTATGGAGCCAGGTAAAACAAAAATCTGGACAAAGCAAAAACTATAGAACGTCTTGTTGATACATATATAATTACTGATGAGTGGATACTCTGGTAAAACTCAAAAGAACAGGTCAAGGAGGATAGACTCAAATCATTTTATAATTTGGTGTAGGTTTATCTGCGAGCCTTACTGACTTATTCGGCTCTGTGAGGATTTAGATGAAGATCTTAAAAAGTTAGCAAATTATAGGGATACATATGATGAGAGACGTGATGACCTAGCTACAGCTGGGGAGAGGAGATTCACAGTATTGATGATTGTAAACTGTATGATGCCATTATCCCATGTCTATTAAAGAACCTCACTTTACTATTTCTGAGTCTAAAGGTACAAGCTTACAACAAACACAAAGATGATTGGTTCTGCTCATCTTTATTAGCTAATAGAGCTCTATAATGCGATGTTTAAGACTGGATGAAAAGGTCTACATAACTATGTGCATTATATTAAACAGTCATTGCACAGAGAAACTAGTTGTAAACCGTGAAGATTTTTATAAATACACCAAGAAAATAGTAGAGGGATTTATCTGATTCTAAGGATAAAGAGTATATTCTTAGTGAAATTGAGCTGCAAACTATTGACATTGCAACGTATTAAAGATAATGGGGTTATTCCTTATCAATTACATTTGGAGGAACTCAAGACTATTCTTGATAAATGTACCCAAATTCCCATTCTAAATGAAGTGGCTGATGGATATTCTGTAGCAGAGAAACTTATTAAACTGCTTGAATTCCGTATTCCATACTATGTAGGACCTTTAAATACACATCATCAATGTGAATAATGGCGGGTTCACTTGGGCTGTTCGTAAAGCCTCTGGTCCAGGTTACACCATGGAATTTTGAAGATAAAAATTGATCGAGAAAAATCAGCAGCAGCTTTCATCAAAAACCCTCACGAATAAATGCACTTATTTGTTAGGGTGAAGATGTGCTGCCTAAATCATCTCTTTTATAGTAGTGAGTTCATGTTGCTCAACGAACTAAATAATGTGCGTATTGATGGGAAGCCATTAGAGACAAAGGTAAAAGCGCATCTTTCATTGATACGTGTTTAAGCAAGACCATAAGAAACTGACCAAAAATCGGATAGAGCAGTTTTTAAAAGATAACGGTTATATCTCAAACCCTCATCAAACCTGAGATTACAGGTCTCAGATGGGGAAATTAAAAATGATCCAACATCTTATCGTGATATGGTTCGTATCCTGGCGATAGTTTTGATACATCTGATGGCTGAAGAGATTGACGGATATTACCATCTTTGGTGAAAGTGATGTTACGTGAAACGTTGCGTAATAAATTTTTCTTCGTGCCTTGATGATGAGTAGCACAAAGCGCTTTACAAATTACGATATCGAGATTGGGTACCCGTCTTTCAAGAAATGTACTAAATGGTATCGATGGCTGTGATAAAACTGGTGATTGTGAACCTGCAACCATTATTAAGTTTATGCGTATTTTAGCTATAACTCGAGTGGAACTATTGGGCGACAATTCTCATCTATGGAACGTATTCAAGAGATAAATGATAAATTAACAGCAGAGCAAGTAGTAGCTCCTCATGATAGTATCGATGAACTGCACTTTCACCAGCTGTTAAGCGTGCAGTATATGAGGCATTACGCATTGTAGACGAGGTTATACATATTAAAAAGCTCGCCATCTCGTATCTTTGTAGAAGTAACAAGGTCAACAAAAACAGACAAGAAGAAAAAGACTCGCCATAAAACGATTATCTGATTTATATGCAGCGATTAAAGATGATGTGTTATTAAAATGGCATTAATAATGAAATCTTTGGGGAACTGAAGTCAAGTTTGTGCTAAATACGATGATGCGGCTTTAAGAAGTAAAAAGTTGTATCTATATTATACTCAAATGGGCGTTAGAGCTTACTACTGGTGAGATTATAGAGCTAAGTCTGTTAAGCATACGAGATAATTATGATATCGATCATATTTATCCTCAGTAGCCTACCAAGGATGATAGTTTTGATAACTTGAGTACTATGTAAACGAACTCACAAATGCTCAGAAATCAGATACATATCCAATTAGTGAAGAAATTCAAAAAGGCACAAAAAAGCCATTCTGGACATTCTAAAACAACAAGGTCTTATTAGTGAACGGAAATATGAGCGTCTTTATCGCATTACACCACCTGCCCATGCTGATGACGGCGGCATTTAGCTCGTCAACTAGTAGAAACTAATCAATCTGTTAGGCTGTTACACATACATACTGGTCGTCTTTACCCGAGATATTGATGTAGTCTTTGTAAAATCTGAGAATGTAACAGACTCGTCATGATAATAACTTTATCAAAGTTCGCTCATTGAACCATCATCACCACGCTAAAGATGATATTTTAAAATATCGTAGGAAATGTGTACCATGAGAAATCTACACGTAACTTCAGTGCATTCTTCAAAAGAATGGAGCTAATCGTAGCATATAACTTGGCGAAGATGTTCAGTTATGATGTCAAATGTACCAATGCTAAAGATGGAAAGCTTGGGAGGTAAAAACAAGTATGGACACTGTTAAGAAAATGCTGGCTAGCAACGATGTTCAGAGTTACGAAGCGTGTTTATGAACAAAAGGACAATTGTCTGATATTAATTTGACTAAAGGAGGTAAAAGTTAAGGCTGATATATATTTACCAATAAAGCTAATGATCCAATTATGTCACAGAATATGAATATAGGAGCTATTCAGATATAGAATGCATACTATACGATTATTGAGTATAGTGATAAAAGAATAACAGTATCAAGGCATTTATACCAATACCTATATTTATAGCTACTAAGACTTTAAATCGAAGCTGCTCTTTTAGAATATATAAAAACGGTTTTTACCAAGGCTACACAATCTACGAATAATTTATAGTATACAATGATCAGTTGTAAAAATTGATGGATTTAACTCATTATTTAGGTAGTGATCAAATGATCGTTTTGTGTTGTATATACGCACTCAACTTATAGTTCCTTTTAGAGATTCAGTTTTGCATAAAATTGGTTGAGAAATTTACAGCTATAATATCAGAAAATAAAAATAGTTGCTTAAAGCGTCATCGGTCAAAATCTAGAAATCCAATAAATAATCAGGTTGAAAATATAACGTAGAGTATACATGCAAAATTATTCGATTATTTGGTATCTAAGTTTAACAGAGCTTATCTATTTGAAGATGAGAGGTAATAAGTTAACAGACGTTAATAATATAGGAAGAAAACAATTTATAAAAACTTTCTTTAGAAGAACGATGTAGGCATTAGCTGAGCTGTTAATGTTTTTACTCAATATGAATAAAACTATCTTTAAGTACTATAAATATTAGCGCATCTCGTAAAGTTGTTAATTTTAAGATTTCGTCATTAGATGAATTTAAAATTGTAAATGAATCTATTACTGGTCTATATTCTAATGAAATAACTATAGTTTAAAACGTGGGAGTTAGTATTAGGGGTTATTATGAGTTGGCGTACGGTAGTCATGCAGGTAGTCGTTCTAAGTTGAATTTTAAAATGAATTACATGATTATTCGTAAGGACTTTGAAACGACTAAAGTATATATTGATAGAAATTCCATATGTTGATTATTGAATCTACGGCGGTGAGCCTCACCGCCGTGTACTTTTAAATGAGTTGATTAAAAGAAGGTGGCTGTGTATTTTGTGATGAGAAACGAAATCCAGCCAGTGAGGTTCTTCCATTACATGGTAGTCATAATAGTAGTAAACGTTGTCAGAGCAAAGACTAGTGGTCAAAGATAGACAGCTTATATTTGGACTGAAGTGTACGGCATAAATTATGAATCAAACAGACTTATTACAGCATCAGAATTTAGCTGAGGCAGATTTACTATATCAATATCTGGATGAGTTGACTTTAAAACGATGAAACGCAAACGTGAAGGTCATGCTGCAAAAGGTATATTTAATGCTTTGTTTGGAAAAATCATTTTCTCGAGAACAAGATAATCCTATTAATGCAGCCCTTAATTATGGATATGCGATATTGCTTTCTGCAGTAAATCGAGAGATTTTATCTTTAGATATTACACAGTTAGGGTTAAATCACTGTAATCAATTTAATCCGTATAGATTTAGGATCTGATTTAATGGAACCATTGCGTGATTTGTTGACGCAGTAGTTATCAAGTTGAGACCTGCAGAATTTGACCGATGTGAAGCTTTTACTCTTATAGAATTGCTATCTGAAGATGTAAAGATTAATGATACCGTTCAAACATTTTAGTGCAGCAACTCGTATTTGTGTAAAGTGTGTTTGATGCATTGTGTACTCAAAATGCTAATCGATTAAGGTTTATAGAATATGAGCTATGAGATTTATGAGAATACTAGTAATGTTCCGACTTACCGACGTTAACTTCGGAAGATCGAAAAAGAATATAGGAATTTTTAGAAAGTACTTAATTGTATCTGGCTTTCGATGTTACAAGAGTCTGCTATATTCAAAGTTGTTCTTAATCAACTAGCGCTAATCTTATTATGGAACATGTGCGTAAAAATAAGCTACCTAGCGGTAGCTTATTTATGTTAACTGTAACAGAAAAGCAGCCAAGAATGGAAAATTAGTAGCTGGAGATACAAAGTGAAGTTATAGATTCAACAGAGAGAGTGCTCGTGATATGAAATTAATGTATCAAGATTCTATGTGGACTTTGAGATATTTCATGATAAGGTAATCGTTATATCTTTTGAAAGATTGTAAAAGCTCGACAGGTGGTTGCAGAGCACTGTTACATGTGTGATGGTGGTGAAGATGTCTTGGATCTTAAAAGCGATAATGATAAAGCACTTTTATATAGATAAGTATAATATACTGATACTGTAATCCATTATATGTAGATGTAAATAGTAAAACTTTATTAACTCAGTCCACAAAACCAACCATCTAAAGACGCTTTGTTGATGCTGACTGAAGAGGTAGCGGACGTTATGAAATCGACTTCATGCCTTTTACTATTCTTTAGAATTTGGATATCCTTTATCAATCCAACATAAACTTTGAAAGTGGGACCGCTGGAACTTTATTAAATTAGGGGTTTTACTTTTGAGTTTAATCGTAAAGGAGATGTTATGGATTTGATGTCCTATATAGAAGTGGTGGATATACTTTATTATCTCCTATGCTGTGTATGTATGGGTGAATTTAGATCTAGTTTTAATGACGATGACACTCATGCATTTATCAAAATATACTAAGTCGGCAATTACGACTGGTTTGTCTAACAACTGGATCTCTTTAACAAAGACTTGATAAAAGCCTTTATAAATGGGTATATTTTGATATATGAGTTTCTGTAGTTAGTTTGAAGAGGATACAGGAGTTTACACCTAGTGGTAGCTCGAGGTTATTCTTGAGCCTCAAACTGACTTTAGAGTTTGAGAGTAGTGTAATTCTGTAAATCTCTAAAATGAGATCGGACAAAGACATGACCACCAGCGTTACGTTTTGAGAGTAGTGTAATTCTGTAAATCTCTAAACTGCCATTCTTTCTATAGGTCTGATGTATGTTTGAGAGTAGTACTCTGTAAATCTTCTAAAACCATGACTGTTGAATGACTAGCCATTAGGAATGGGTTTGGGATATGCGTAGTGTGGTGTAAATCTCTAAAACAGAGTGTAGAGCTAAAAAGATAAGTTGGAGGTTTTGAGGAGTAGTGTACTCTGTAAATCTCTAAACAATATGTCCAGTGATTTGTGTCCAAATCTGCGCTTTGAAGAGTGGTGTAATTCTGTAAACTCTCTAAAACGAGCCCACGGTGTATCTGGTTGTAGCAGGCACAGTTTGGAGAGTAGTGTAATTCTGTAAATCTCTCAAAACCATTTCTTCTGGTTCTTGCTCTTTGATCTAAGCTTCTGAGTAGTGTACTCTGTAAATCTCTAAAACCAGTAATTGCAGCTCCATTGGCAATTTTAGCTTCTGAGTAGCAGTGTAATTCTGCAACAAACACTGCACTAAGAAGAAGACCACACAAGACTGAGTGTTTGAGAGTAGTGTAATCTGTAAACTCTCTAAAACTCTGCCCTCCTTATAACGCGTGCTTTGTTTGAGAGTAAGTGTAATTCTGCATCTCTAAAACCGTCGAGCTATCCTCCAAAAGGTTGGAAACGTGGTTTTTGAGAGCTGGTGTAATTCTGCATCTCTGGAAAACAAACTTTTTAAATGTACAGAAACAAGTGTAGTTTAGTAGTGTAATTTCGTAAACTCTCTAAAACTGCTGCATGTTCAGCTTCATCGAGCTGTTTAGTTTGAGAGTAGTGTAATTCTGTAAATCTCTAAAACTTTGGTCCGGAGCTGACCTTCCAAGTGTGCGTTTCTGAGTGAGTGTAATTCTGTAAACTCTACAAAACGCATATATATTAAGCGACATCAAAAACGTATGTATTTGAGAGCAGTGCAATGGTCTGTAAATCTCTGAAAACGTTGAAAGACGATAAACAAACTACTATTGGTGTTTCGAGTGGTGTGATTCTGAAATGCTCTGTAAATACTCACTGCAACATGCGTCAAATGTAGTGCCATTTGAGAGTAGTGTGGTCTGATCTCAAAACATGAGTTGTACCATTGCATCCATTACCACAGTCGAGAGAAAGTGTATTCTGACTTAAAACAGCGTGATGCAGTCTGATTTCATCGTCGTTTGAGAGTAGTGTATCAGAAATTTCTGAAAACTCTACTGTCAGCGCTGGTCACTGCCTGTGGTTTGGTGAGTAGTGTAATTTGTCAAATCTCTTAGAAACCAGAAAATCCGGTTCCGTAAGATCCGCACGTTTGGGAGTAGTGGAGGTGTGAGCGTCTAAAACCGTACTTGCGTTGGAACTCTGATGCACGGTTTGAGAGTAATTCTGTAAATCTCTAAACGACTGGTAGACAGCAACGGAACGCTGGTTTGAGAGTAGTGTAATCCGTAACTTAGCACATGGTCTGAGCCAAGCCTGGTGGACTACAGATGTTTGAGTAGTGTATTCTGTGGAGTCTAAAGACAGTCTGAGAGTGCTCTCCAGTCTCAGGCATATGTCTGTCGAGCAGTGTAACAATTCCTGTAAATCTCTCACAATCTTAATGGCGATGTTGTGATCCGGTGGCGTCGAGAGTAGTGTACTCTACTAAATCTCTAAAACTATTAAGCTTTCCTTTACGTGTGGTATTTGGAACTGTTTGAGAGTAGTATTAATTCTCGTAAATCTCTAAAACTGTATAGATGCCATCTACTTCTTCATTCCGTTTTGAGAGTGATGTGATTCTTAAACTCTCTAAAACGCTAATGAAATTGATATGTTGAGTCATAAGGTTTTGAAATGAGTAGCAATTCTGTAAACTCTGACTTATTCGTTTCGGACCGCATCGAAGAAAAAGAGCGTGAGAGCAGTGTAATTCTGTAAACCTCTAAAACCCTGTGTCGCATTCCTTATCCTTGATGTACTGGTTTGAAAGTGGTGTAATCTCTGTAAAGCCCTAAAACGGTGATCCAACATCTCCGAGTTACACGGTTGTTTGAGAGTAGTGTAATTCTGTAAACCTCAAAACGCATCACCAACACAACTGATAAACTTCCAAGTGTCGCAGGACGTAGTGTAATTCTGACAAACCTCTAAAACCGCATACGATTATCCATGTGCCTACGCTCTGTTTAGGAGTAGTGTAATTTGTAAACCTCTAGAAACCTGTATACGCTCTTTGTATACTGTCTTCACGAGTTTGAGAGTAGTGTAATTCTGCAAACTCTCTAAAACAGAGCAAAATTAGATCCTTCTTTAAAAGATTTGGTCGGAGAGTAATGTAATTAGAATTTAGTAGATTAGGTAAATTTGTGAAACTTGAGCATAGCGAGCCACCTTGTTTTATTAGCTCCGGCTTTGTTTCGTTAATTATATATTGCTATAATATGATGCTGATGTATCGTATATTAGTTCGTTCTATAATAGATTTGGGATAGTTGAGCACGAGGTTGGGTCTCTCTTCGCCTTTTGAAGGAGGGATAAGTCTCATGAGCGACTACGATAATCCATGCTCCTTCTACAAGTACCGGCTGTGTGCTGCTTTTGGAGCTTTAATGCCCCTATTTGCCTTACAAAGAAGCAAACAGCCCTCCTGCTGCCCAGTGAAACATAAAAGTTATAGATAATAGGCACGATCTTATTTGCATAGTATGCTTATGCTAATGAGACTGTGCTTATTTTGTAATTTGAGAGGTTTTATGTCACGTAAAGCTTATCACTGATGACGGCGATAGCCGCTCACCATGAATGCAAGCGCTGTGCGGATCGAGAGCGCTGCAAAAGTTGACAGCCACCTGGTGCACTAGTGCGATGCTGAGCATTCCTGCTAATGCGTATGGAGAATTATCGGCATATTAATAAAGTTGCTGCGGAGCAAGAGCGGAGAGTCGCTGGTCGACTGCAAAATCGAATCCTGTAAATCGCCATCTACGCTTGATAAAGCCAACCCGAAACATCCCTATGGTTTTTCCAAGGCATTGGAGCTTGCAAAATTATCTCTCAATCACCTGTTGTATAAGTTTCATGAGAGGGATGAGACATCAGAATATCATGTACCAAATGTTAGTCGTGGTGATGTTGTAGAGTCTCACGCTCTGTAAAAAGAAGGTCCTTTTGTGCTGTTAGAAGCTTTGAAGATGCGTAGTGGTAGGTTCACCGCTTGGCAAAGCGTTTGATACATATTCTGAAAGTGAAAGGAAAATATATGTATCAGCTCACATGGATTACATCTTGGGTATGTCATTTATGTCGATACAATGCTCGTGATGTGTACGGAATTCACACCGAATGATCACAAAACCGCTTATGGCATTACCTATGGTGGTTGGAGTTATTACAGAGATCCACATCACAGTCAAGCACCTGAAGTGGTGATGAGTAAATTATATTATTCCTTCCATGGGAAATCTTTCATCTGGATTGAGATAATTACACGCAGTCAGATTGAGCGCGAACTTTAACTCATCGTATTCCTCAAGACGGCTAAATTAGTCAGTGAAGTCAGTAAATATAGAGACATGAGGTGAGAACCTGTGAGGTGATGGCTAGGGTCAAAACACGCAATGCGTGGTGCAATCATGGCGAGTAGAGAGACAGATACGCTGATTAAGGTTCCAATAATATATTATTTACACAACATAAGGATTTGGAGACGCACACGGTACATAGTCAGTGTGGAATAACGAATTCTAGCTCTTTAGTTGATGCCTATAAGCTCAATCAGCGAATCCTATCTTCGTCGTGCGTTATGAAAGGATTCTGTATACTATTACAGTTATCGCATTAGTATGATGAAAGTAAAACGTCTTATACACATAAACAGCTGAGGCACATGATTTGGTATGTGGGATTTGATGATGCGGCAAGGGTGCACGAGAAAGAGCCTGCGATGGCGATGAGAAAGCGGGTCAGGCATAGGGGAGACTCGAAAATAGCGGTATTTATCCTCACGTATATGGAATGGGTTAAACTGTTGACTCAATAAACTCATTTGCTAGCTTGTATAATATTAGATAGGAGAGAGGCAATGAGTAAACTCAAATGCATTAAAATTATATGCCAGCGCTTTCGCTTTAAATCTTTGATCTCATTTATCTCATGGGTCAACTTGCAAGAAGTGCTCCTCATCTACTCTAATATGTATATATTGAAAGTATATTCATTGGAGCATTTCGGTCTATTTCTATCTCTTTGTTATATATGCAGTATCTGCTGTGGCTTGTTTTATGGTAGTAAAGCGATTACTGCCAGCTTTTTAACATGTCTCAACATATAATATGAAGTTAAAGACTGAGTACGAATCAAGAAAGCAGATACTCATCTACAAGTCCCTATTGTGGCAGTTTACTACTGTAAAAGCTATGTCTTAGTAATTATTATATCTTAATTATAGCTTCCATGATTTTAAGCATTCCATTGGTAAATTTTTAGTATCCTTCAAAAGTCAGCATAAACTCAAAAGCCGAGCTTAATCATTAGAATCAGCTCGGCTTTTCATTAGTTTTATTCATATTTATACAATATGGTGTTATATATAGCTGTTAATTTTGCTCTGTAATCGACTTAGGATAGTCGACGAGGTTAGGCTCTCTTCGTGTTTGCTGGGAGGCTTGTAGTGGCATAAAATCATTATGGTTATCCTTAGGATTTTTATCAGTCATGATATCCTTTGAGCACTTGTGGCGCTTATTTGTCTAGAATAGCAAAAGCCTTCGTTTTCTTCGAAATTAGATAAAACGAAAAGACATTTCTACATGTTTATATATTTACGAGATGAGCCTGGCCGTAAACTCTACTCGTCTGACTATCTACCCATATTATGGGGAGAAAAGATATATGTCAAATTGAGGATAAACTGGAGGTCCTTATGAAAGCATTTGAAACAAAAGATTATCAAAAGCTTTTGCCATGTTTGAGAATCGTTGGGCTCTTTGTTACGGCTGGAACGCTTGATGATTTTAATACGTGTACAGTTAGTTGGGGCAGTATGGGCAACATAGTACCTAATAGTGGCGATATATCCACCGTGACGGTGTACATCCATCCAGCTGCTATACCTCAGAATTATGGCAAATACGATACTCTTTACAGTTAGTTTTTCCCGAAAGCTACCGCAAAGGCACTTGAGTTATTTAGGGTCTCATTCTGGTCGCGACGAGAAATGGTTGCGCAAACTCTGGACTAACACCAGTGTGCGGCAGGCGATGGGGTGACTCAAAAAGCAGAGTTAACTTTGTATGTAAAAGCTATATGAACACCAATTTGATGAAGCCCATTTGGCAGAAAAGGTAAAAAGACTACTGCATCTCATCCTGCTGTATAACTACACAAGCTGGGCATGATCGTTGAACCCATTATATAAGCATTGGTGAAGTAGTTGATGCCATTGAGGGCTAGTCTGTCCACAACAAATGAAGACATACATACAATTCTTTTGGGATACCGTGAATGCTGTATCCTAGCCAAAGTGCTCATTTTAGTTTTCTGATACTTTAAAAAAGTCGAGCTTCTATCGTTTAGTTATCGACTTTTGTTAGTTAATTATACATTTGTATAATATAACTTGTATAAGCTATTTTCATAATGGTGTTGATATAGATCGTCTATGCTTCTGGAAATAGAACGTGTTCTTGCATTTTCAAAAATTAGGATTATTGGTAGAAGTAGAACTCAATCATATTCCGTAATTTTTGAACTTCCCTCAGCATGCAAAAACTTGGATAAAAGATAGTATAGTAAAACTATATATTGCCATCATAGGAGTTAAAGTTTAGAATGTGATCGTTCTTATTAGGTTCATAGCTGTGTATGGATAGACCAGGGATGTTATTGTTTCCATACAACTGAGTAATTGATATAATCTGATGCTGATGGATGGTAACGGTAAATATTCCAGAACGTATTTAAATCAGTTTTAAAATTGTAATGACCATTTTATAACAAGTTCATGCTCATATGGTTTTTAGGAACATTGTCAGTAGAAATAAAAGAATGTTATGTCTCGCTTTTTGTAGTATCTAATATCTTGGTGGTCAGTGCCCTTACTTTTCACCTTCGTATATGGCGTCTTTTGGTACGCGGTATTGTACACCGTTTAAAGCTTTTCTATGCGTGAATATTGATTTAATTCATTTTAGGTTTTGTACAGAGGAAGCACATAATTAGCCAATAATTTATCTGTAGGAACCTTGTTTCAGAACAGGGTTGTTATCATAATAGACAAACCCTGCGTGATATAAAAGGATAACGCATGTTATAGCCCTTAAATTTAAAAATTAATCGTGTCGATGGTGAGCGTTGTTTTTTACCGTTTTAAGGTGTGGCATCTTCATGCTATCCCCAAGTGCTGTAGGTAACAGTAGGATGATGAAAATACAGTACCCTTTATATCAGAAATCTGTTTTTGAGGGACTTTCGTTTCGCATGTGGCTTGCAAGAAATTACGGACGTCTTTTGTCTGTTAGCTTTTTCACCAAAGCTATTTTGGTGTTGCGCCAGTCGTAATCTTTAAAATCGCGTAGTCAATTTCTAAATTGAGACTTCCGTTATCGGTTAACACTCGATAGTCCTCAATGGTTCGACTCGGATTTTTGTAACGCCCTATATGATAATCACTTTTTATGCCCGCTACAGGAATGAAAGCCGAATTTGGTTGTAATTTGATCGTGAACAGGATATGATTGTACTATGGTAATGTTTGACCGCGATATAGAGGCTGCTTTTAGTATACTCAATTTCGTACTAATACCGTTAGCTCTTTGTCCGTTGACTTTGGGTCGTTTCACATAGTTTTGCTACATCCTTTTTCAATATCAGGGTTTCGTGGTTTGGTAATTATGTAGGCATCCTTTGGAAATCTTAGAATCTGCACCAGGAATATTAACATCGATGGCTCCTACTGGTGATAATATAGTGCTTATCATGAAAGCACACGCTAATAGTGGTAGTTTAGTCATGGTAGTATCTCCTGCTTACACTCTCATATCTATTGGTATTGTGTAATCCATAGGTTATAGTTGTTAAGTATAATTATATAACTAAATGGCTATATATAGTGACATGGTAAGTTTTGCTTTGTACATACTACCTATGGGGCATGGAGTCCTCTTTTTATGGGTATTGTAGCGTTAGGTTCTGATTTTCAGTGTGACTATGTTAATATTGAGTCTATAGGTCATTTATAGATTGAGCGGCTAGGAGAGAAACATGAAAACAAAATTTATTTGCATTAGTTTAGGTGTGGCTTTTTATTATTAGCTAGCAATGTGAGTTCAGTTGCCGATGCTAGTTGGTTAAAGTGACTATGGATCGGTTGAAACGAGTAATGCTAGCTTTCACCAACTTGGCCCAAGCGAGACAATATCGGCATTATCGGTACCAGACAAGCTATTGGAGCCTTTGCCTGATGAAGATATAGGAGAAACTTATCGTTTCACTAGGCACGTCCTTTGATGCGGTGAAAAGCTAGTCTAGGTCAGCCGACAGCGAGTGAAAACGTGATGAGCTCACTTATGCATCAGATTTGGACATTCTTTGATGCAAGATAGTCGTCCTATCGTGTGGTATACTGATTGTCAGCAATCGCGATGCCGTGACTGCCCGTGGCATTGCTGTTAGCGATTCCTTGAAAAAGTGATGGACATCTATGGGCGTCCTGATTTTATGAACTTTAATAATCGATGGTTCTATGGATATCTACGCTATAACAGTGAGACAATATTGTAGGTATATTTTCGAGCTACAAGTGGCAAAAGTGTGACGAAAATTATTATTAGTGATAATTAAGTTCCATTTTTAGATAAGATTATTGATAGAATTGTATTTATAGAGGGATCTATGTATGGGGTAAATGACTGAGTGCTGATTTTTATAATACAGAGATAGAATAAATTATTTTTAGTATGGAAATTAAAGGATCTTTCTAATGATATTAACCATGATGCAGATGGATTTATAAGAGATGGTATTATTAACCCCAAGTACATGGTTTTTATTCGAATTTCTGAACCTTTGTTTATTTTTAAAAGCTTATAATGTAATGGCTCTAACGATTCGTGGGATTTGTGCGAATGGGATTCGTAGCGACTTAGAACATGTTAGTAAAATTAATACATGGATGACAATTTCTTTGTGGGCTCAAGGTATTATACATACAGATGTAGAGACGTTACATCATTTACCAAATGAAGATGAGCAGACAGAGTGTCCTATTTTAGATAAGATTGCTATTGCAAATTTACGTAAAAGTGGGGGCAGACATCTAATCATGCTATATAAAGGAATATGTTAGTTTGATAAATTTGAGTTAAGAGATGAGATTGGTTTTATTCGACTACAGTTATCATTTGTGGTGGAACATTTTAGATATTTAAGCGACATATTTGGTGAAAATTTAGTATGGGTGGAGATGATCCATATATAAACTTAAATATTACAAATATTCTTGTTCTTGATTATTATCATCCTGCTGTAGATTTCCCAAAATTGATGAAATACTATGGATTAGTGGGTAAGTATCAAAAACGTTGTTAAGAAGAGGAAATATGCTATAATTAAAATACTGTTTATAAATTTAGAAATTATTTATTATGCATGTGGTAGCATACTACTATGGCTATTAGAACCGCATATATCGTAAGTTACAAAGGCCTATTTGTGGGGCGCCCGTTTCATCGCAGCACAGCCTGTTTACGTGGAAGGCGAATTAGATTGGCTCGCTTTATACTATACCCTGCTGCTCGTCATTGATGTGGCGTTGCCTTGGTGATCTTCTATTGCCCTGGTTTTGAATCCTGGGGTACGTGTTCCGGACTGGATTCGCTGTTTAGGAACACCTATTTATGCCGTCCATAATTGAGCGATAATAAGGTAGGTGCGACACATCTACGCCGATTGTAGGCTTCGTAAAACTTTGCATTCCTACTTTTATTATTTATTATTTGGTGCCATTTTACGTGGGTGGTCATCTCGTAATGGGTCTTGTGGTAGCGCTCATGTATGACGTCCTCGTGTGGGCTCATGGAGGTGTGTGATGACGAGTTTGTGAATGCATTGACGACGCCTTTATATCAGGTTACCACGATTGCGAGTGGGGCCGACAATTCATGATGATCAACATCAATTTGAACATCTTTGTCTTGAAAGTCTCCAATGTGGCCTCAGTTGGCTTTACGATTTTGAATAAACGAGATATCGTTCGAGAATGCTTTGATCATTTTCGATATTGATGCGGTGGCTGTTTATGGTGAAGTGATATTGAACGTATCATGCAGACGGAGGGGATGCTTAAGCATCGTCGTAAAATCGAGCTATTATCAATAATGCTGCTGCTTTAAACGTATTCAATCTGAATTTGGTTCGTTTTGTAACTATATTTGAGATTTACAAATCATAAAACGATTATTTATGAAACCATCCTGAGGGACATTTCCCTACTAAAATGGTCTATCCACATGATTAGCAAAGGACTTAAAAGAAGCGAGGATTTAGGTTTAGAAAGACCTGTAACAATTGTTCACACCACAAGCCAGTGGTCTCATCAATGATCACGGTAAAGACTGCCCTTGTTTTGGAGATTAATAAAACAGCAGATATCGTACGTTTACCTTAGACGATGAAGCCAGGAGATAAGCAAAGATTGAGTTAACATGGTTTTTGCGCATGATTGAGTTTACGATTAATTTGTTGTTATGTGAATTGGGTGTACACTAAAATCGATGAGGCGATAGCGACTCATCTCATGTGGCCTCCTTTTATATAAACACATATGCTCTCTCTCTCCTAAAGCGGGTCTGTCATTAGTTCTCTCTCAACGCTATAAACTATACAGAGCTCCTCACCTTATTGGTAGAGGCTTTTTGCTATATATAATGTTATAAGGAGGAGCAATGCTGTATTGAGGAGCCCTATAACAGCATTAAACAGGCTATATGTATGGTCTTAAAGAATCTTTAATTAACTCAATTTCACCAGTATATATTTTGCTACCATATAAATTAGTTTCTTCGATGTAGTTAGTTATACTGAAGTAAATTGATAGTGCTACTTTCACAATTACAAAGAAGGGAAATATATGATTGGTTTTGGGAACGTGCCATTAACATTGGTCTCATTATAGCTGGTAGCTGCTGTGGCCTCGCGTTTGGTCGCTTTTATGAAAGAAAATGTAAAGCGAGACGCTCATGATTGTGAAGCGTGCTATCGTTTCTCCTCGGTATGAGCGGGCGCAGAGTAGTACGTCATTGTCAGCGGATCTCTCCAAACAACGAGGGCCGCTATTGATGATTATTAGCATGGTCGTAGGCGCCGTGATTGGCGAGTATCGATCTTAACTGGTTGGATTACCGTGTTTGGCGATTGCGAAAAGCTCGCACTGGCAATGCTGGTGATCCAAAAGCTTTCATGCTTTTTATTACCGCATCTTTGACGTTTACTGTAGGTGCTATGAGGTACTGGGCTCTATTCAAGACTTGCCCATTGCGGAAATTATCAAACGCTATTATTGGAAAAGGCATCTCGATGGTATTATCTGTTATGGTTATGGTATCTTCTATGGGAAAAGGGCGCTGTTCTCCTTTATTCCTGCAGGTGATACGCAATGGCTCATCACGGCAATGGCACATATTGCAGCGCCTCTGATGACACCTAGTGCCATCGATAACCTATCCTACGTCGGATCTATTCTGATTTTCTGCGTTGGTACTCGACCTCATCTGGCCTGGTAAAGTACGTATTAGCAAACCTCTTGCCAGCCATCTTCGTATGCGGGCTTACATTTTGCTATAATTAGCAGTTACAATAATATATAGATTTTTATGAGAGACCTATATTCCTGAACCTTTGATGTGTACTTTTGACATGATACGGTCGAGGATGTAGGTCTTTTACTTTTCAAAATCAATTTTAGTAGATGTGCGTTAATGACAGTTTTAAATTCAATTGTGACAATAAGGTAAATTTATTACATTCCGAAATAGGTGACCAATAGAGTCATCGCAAAGTGTAGGATTTAGAAATGATGTTTATAGAATTCTTTTTACCAAAATTGTTTGTAGAATAGTTTTCAATTCTATGTATAGTTATTCTTCAAGTATATAGTATTGAATTATACCTGTTGCAGGTAATCAAAGGAGAGATTCTATGATTATTCTGATTTAAGGATAAGGAAACAGAAAAAGTTTACTATCAAAAGCTTTTCCAAACGCTTTTTCTCCGTTTATACAAAGGCTAGCTCTTCGTAAAATATTACTATTGTTAGATAATGCTGAATCATTACAAGATTTACGTTGCACCACCAGGTAATCGCTTGGAGTTGTTGCAAGGGAGATCGATTTGGACAGTATAGTTGCGAATTATTAGTCAGTATAGACATGTTTTTAAAGTGAAAAGATGATTAGTAGTTTTATGATGTAGAAATTGTAGATTATCATTAATAGAGAGGAAACTAATATGAAAAGTTTATTCTACACCTACCATTAGTGAAATATTAAAGGAAGAGTTGTGGATCCATTAGGACTATCTGCATATCGATTAGCTAAGGATATATATGTGCCTGTTTCACGGATTCAAGAAATATTGAATGAGGCTACACGGTCTATTTCCAGCAGATACATCATTGGGTTTAGCGAAAATACTTTGGTGTTTCGAAGGTATTTTTGCGTTTACAGATGGATGTTGATTTTGCGTACCGCAAAAACTTAGTGAGGGTATGGATGAAGTATTATCCTCTATTACACATTGTGCTTCATTAGAACCCGTAGACTGTCAATAAGAGATTGATAATTTTCGATGTATTTGGCAAAATTATCTTAAATTAGTGAGTTGTTACAACATTGAATATTGATATAAGGAGAACCTATGTTGGTTCATGTTGAATATCCTAAAATGCACAACATGCAAAGCAAAGAAATTCTTAGATGATCACAAAATTAAGTACACAGATCAGTGACATCAGTCCGAAAATCCTGAGCAGAGGAAATCGCTGCTTGTATCCACAATCTAGCAAGTGACTTTGAAAGCATTCTTTAATACTACTGGTACGATTTACCCGTGAACAACAATTAAAAGGATAAATTGCCAAACCTTAGTGAAGAAGAAAAACTACTTTTATTAGCATCTAATGGCATGCTTGTAAAACGTCCTATCTTGGCTCTGAAGAACAAAGTACTCGTTGGCTTTTAAAGAAGCAGAATGGATTGAGCAGTTGAAGTCTCCACTCTATCTTGTTATTCCGGGAGAACAGGTCCCAAAAGCCCCTAGCGTTTCTCAAGTCGTTTTAGGGAGCTGTTCTCTTGTTTTCAATAAAGAAATTAGAGCTCACAACCAGAACCTCTTTACGGATAAGTCATTTTAGAGATTAGGGCTTTTCCTATATGAAATTGAGTAATCTCCAAACTAGTGCTATTAAAAATAACCTCCATGGCAGAGCTAAAGTCGTTTTAGGGACCTGTCTCTTTCTACGTTTTCCAATAAAGAAATTGGAGGCTCGACTCAGGATCTCTTTACGGTTAAGATATTTTCATTTATCATGCAAATTTTGATTTGTATAACCTATATTTTGTATAATATTTACACAATAGACATACCCTCATGGGCAATATAAAATTTAGAATAGAAACAAAAGGTACTCGGATCGGTAGTTGATTACTGTTAGGTTAATATTAGTAACAGATATTAACACAGATTAGGTGTCGCATGTGCATGAGGTGTACCTTACTGTAACAAATTGTTTTGTATTTTATTTCCCGGATTAAAGTAAGGCCGGTATCTCATTTATAGAGAGGTCTATATGAAGTTTTTACGTCTTTCATCAGCGCAGGGTTTCTCTGCGCACGAGGCTATTTTGGCACTCGGTTTCGTTATTTATTATATTAGAGGCGCTGACGGGCCTATGAACCCAGCTATTGATTTTGGCGTGGGTAACGGTCATCATTGTGGCTTGCCATTGTCTCACCAACAGCGTGTACAGCTTTTGGATCATCGAGAGATTCAATGCTGTTTCTCATCGTGATAGCCATGGTGGCGCTTTATTGCGATTGGAGATCATCACGGCGGCTTGCGCAGGACTCATCGCACGTGGTGACTTTTTCTTAGCGGCTTTATTACAGGCGACATGTAAGCATTATACATTGGATGATGATATGTTGCCGACCATGCCTACACAGCTTGCAGCCTTGGCGCGGCATCAATTATTCATCTGTTATTGTTGTAGTAAGGCATGTTGCTTTCCATGGGTTCCTGGCCATTGACGCAGAACTTCTGCATACCGACACATTGCTGGTTATCCTTTGCGCGTGCCTTTGGAACTCGGTTCTTCGGCGGCACTCATGATGGGTCTCTCGTAGATGAAAACTCTCCAACGCGAGGGCTTTCAAAGAGGCGAAACAATATCATTTGAGCTTGCCTCATCATGTCCATTTTGTTCCACGATGCCATTATCGGTGCTAGTGTGTTAGGACTCTATCAATCCTGCACGTACTGCTGCATTAGCATGGCTTGCGCGACTTGGTCTCGTGTATGTTGAAAGCATGAACGGCTCGCATGGTGCATCGCATATAATAATTAAACTCTAGTAATCGTAAGTATTACCGAGGGAGTTTTGTATACTACTAACAGTGAGTTGTACAGTACGTATTTATACATGTACGTATTGCAGTACATATTCTTATTGTTGTCCTTTGTCTCCAAGGGTAGGGAGCGAGAAAATGACGATGGATGGTGGATACATGCACCAACGAGGGCGATGAGAGCCACTCATCCCAACCGTGAGGTCAACCATGAGACCCATGGAAAGCACGTGCACCGGCAGAACCGATGAGGTAAGCAAAGAAATCTGCATAGGGCCAGTAGCACTCACCTAAGTTGCTACGCGTGGCACCATATCTGTGAGGCTCAGTCACCAACTATCAGGACCGTAGATGGGGAGGCCGGTAGCGATGAGTGCTAAGTTATCGATGAGAATATTGGCCTGCAGAGTTAAGCCAGTACATGAGGATCTGCCAAGATAACGAGGCAACATAAAGCAAATCGTAGCTGGAGCACGACGGCCACGGAATACGCGGTCACTCAAGTAGCCGCTACGAGCATGCCTGGAATACCAGCTCCATTCGTATAAAGTAGTGCTCAACGGGAACCTTCTTTTGATGAAAGCTTTCTCACAGCGGTTAAATGGTCGAGCCTGTGCTAACTACGCCGTAACTGGATGGAGGTATGCAAAAGATATTTGCAATCGCAAGATACCATAAGTATTTATTATGCAAAATATATATTTGTAGAAAGATTTCTCTTTGAAAAGTACTCTTCATTTTCTGTATGTGTATGAACGACTTCATGTTTGTATTCTTCGATAGGCGGTGAAAGCTACAGGATTGAGGCGTATCTTTCAGCAATACAAAGGCAATAATCCTTCTTTTGACACGAGAGAGATAAGGGCGAGGGAAGATAGCATACCATGCCATGCACCGAATAGGTAGATGCCAAGCGTAATAACAAGAAGGAGCTGATGATACCGCCACCTGAGGTGTGGGAAACGTTCCACCAGGACCACCAAGCTATCGCGTTCGGAACAGGAGAACCAAGTTACCATGTTTTTCGCATATGGAGGTGATAGCCCATACCTTGGAACCAACCGTTTAATTAGGCAAGAACGCACATGATGGGAATACTGCCCATAACACCTGGTGCAAGGTGCCGAATAATAACATAACTAAAGCACTAAGCAATAGACCTACTGTGGAGAAAGTATTTTGCCAGAGCGGTCCAGACGCACTACCCATAACAAATTTTACTTACGCCGTAAGCTGCCGGACAAGATGGTCATATCCATACCAAGATCCGCTTTGGTGTAGCAATGCACTCAGCTTTAATCATGTGCGAACAGCCAAACCAAAGTCGTGATCGGATCAAATAGATGTAGCATAATCATTAAATGTGTCTGCAAAGACTTCGCGTCGAAGACGTTTTGTAGTGGAATCGTCGACGCGCTCCTGGTAAACGTTCAA
>BNJU01001218.1_pt1 | contig 74973 bp, 76 predicted proteins | sample 8539281 | NCBI WGS metagenome assembly BNJU01 (sample SAMD00202456, study PRJDB9452) | human saliva metagenome | isolation source: human saliva | place: Japan
TGAGTTCTCTGTCAAAATTATCAATCGCAACCAATAACTCCTTCCTATCTACCATCATGTAACAGACTCTCCAAAATTTCCCTATCCTTTGCTGACATCGATGTTACCTGGTCACAAATTCTATTCATTGCTTCTTTAAAACCTTGGATCTGACTTGAAAAATTTTTAATTTCCTCCTGTAATTCCTCCATAGAATCACTAAGTTTTCCCTGCAAATCCCTTTCTTGCTTTTGAACACTTTTTTTGAAATCATTAGCCATCTCTAATACAGATTCCTTTGAATCTTCAACCATATCCGAAAGAGAATCTTTCGATTCTTCAACCATACCCGAAAGGGAATTTTTCGATTCTTCAACCATACCTGAAAGAGAATCTTTCGATTCTTCAACCATACCCGAAAGGGAATTTTTCGATTCTTCAACCATACCTGAAAGAGAATCTTTCGATTCTTCACAAATTTTCGATACATTTTCTTCTAAAGAATTGATAGACTCTGTTATGCCTGTATAACTTTTTTCCAATATATCTCTTGTCTTTTCAAGGCTCTGTGTAACTGTATCTCTGAAGTCGATATAAAACTTATGATTATTCTCTTCTTGATTCAATTCAGTCGTTACAATATCTTTTAGCTTATCATTCAGTCTTTTCAACTCCTCCTGCATTTGTCTGTAGCAATCCAGCGATTCTTTCCCATACGCCTCAACCGTTCCTTGAAAAGCATTCATATCATCCATCTGTTTCTGACTGTTTTCAATCATCTTCTCTATCTTCTGCAAAATCGTATTTTGCCACATTTGAATACATTCAACTAATTCCTGATTTCTGCCCAAATGTTCCTTTTTCACTTCTTCTCTCTCATCATCAAAAAGCTTCCATGAATAAAATCCAATAAATCCACTGATAATAATTACACAAATCGATGCTACATTCGCATATGCTCCACAAAAAGAACCTATTGCTTGGTTTCCCACGAATAGAGATATGCTTAGTATTCCCAAAATCTTTTTGTTCATTTTATTTTCCCAACAACTCCTTCAACTTTTCTATCCTATTTTCCATTCTCTCTACAATTTTTTGTTTCAATTCATCTTTAAAAAATTGCCGTGTACAATTTTTTTCATACGAACAATATTCTCTCTATGCTGATTATAAAAAAACCTCATATTTTTTTGTTCACTTCTTTGAAAAACAAAGCTCTTCCACATTTGTATATATAAAGTTTGCAAAGTCCCCTTGAATTTCCACAAAAAAACTCTTTTAGATCTCTCCAAATCCCACATATTGATTTCCTTCATAAAATATTTATAAATTCCCTCAACAAACATTGGGATTTTAGAATGCCCACGATCAACTATTCTCTTACTAATTTCACCTACAAATATTTTTCGAATATCTCCCCCTCTTTTTATTCCATCTCTCATCACCTTTTTCCATATATATATCATCAAAAAAATCCTCATAAACTAAATCATATTCAAAATCAAAGTCTTCATGGATATACTGTAGGACATAATCTAATTTTTTCCTCAATAGTGCATAAATATCATATGAATCATCAAGGGTTTGAAATAAGAGTTCCTTTATCTTTGATAAACTAGATATCTTAACAGAATGCCCCTCCTGAGTATAAAGTTTTTTCGCCTCATTCATAGCATCCTCTATCGTAGAAACATCTGATTTTAAGCCCTTTTGTTCACCTTCAATTAAAATGATTTCATATTCTCGAGTGTGAGGATGATCAGAAATTTTTCTCACATCCTCTACAGTATCTTTTGTTCTATATGGAAATTCATCAAAAATCAATATCTTATCATACCCCTCATACTCTACATTTTGTAGAACCGTTCCCTGTATGATTACCTCTGTGTTCAGTGGTATTTCACTAGATATCACCACTCCATTAGATCCATCTTGATCACACGCAACATGAACATCTTCTATTTTGTTGATCGTAGTTACATTAACTAATTCATTATAGGCCACATCACCGATCAACATTTTTAAATATTGAAATCTTGATTGATCTCCAATAATATAGAATCTCACGACAATACCTCTAAATACTCATCACACTTTTGCAATTGCCTCTCCAGCTCCTCTTTTCCATGATTTCTTCGCTCTCTCAATTGCTCTAATTTTGCTTTTTTCTCATCTATTGCTCGTTTAATCTGAGCATTTTCTCGTGCCACATAAAAGTTGATACTTCCATCAACTTTTCCAATTCTCTCCTGTAACATTTTCTTTGAGCTTTCTTCCATTGTTGATTCATAATGCTCAACATATTTCTCAACAATTGCCTGTTTCTCCCTAGCATTTACCTTTTGCTGCAACTCTCTCTCAAACTTTTCCATATCTCTGCCTATTTGCTCATATGCTATACGCTGTTGTTTTTCCCTCTCCAAAGATTCTTCCTTCTTTGTCAAAAGGCTACCAAATTTTTTCTTTTTTTGAATTCCCTCCTCTATAATTCTTTTTTTCTCATGCTCAAGAGCTTCTCTTTTTCTTCTTCTCTCTTCCTCCACCGAATAATCAATCTCTATCTTTGGTGGTCTATCAAACTTCTCACCAATTTTCTTTGTCCAATAAGCAATCGACATCATATCAAAAAGATTAGGATTTTCTTCAATAGCCTTTTCCTTCAAGTCTCCGAACTTCTCTTTCATTTTTCCAGCTTTATCCCTTACAAAAGCATCTACAGCCATTGTTTTTTCCCTATCAATTAGTCTTTCTTGCTTCTTTCGACTAGTAAACATTCCCTGCAGTTTTCCAAGCACATAACCTGTATCTCTAACATTATCTGTCAGATTGGCCAATATCTTACCTTCTTTCACAACACTTGAACTACTCTTTAACCCAGTAATAATTTTCTTACCCACACTTGTCTGATTAAATAAAGTTGCTCCTCCCTTCAATATTGCATCCCCTGGTAATACCAAACATGCTAAATCTGCTGCCTGACCAATCCGCTTGAAAATTTCTGAAGGTTGAATTCCCTGTGGCTCACTATAAATTAAAGCAGGCTCTGTAGGAATCTCTGCAAGGCTCTCTTCTATTTCCTTTATAGCCTCTTGACCTTGATATTCTACCTCCTCTATAGACATCTCCATCTCTCTTGCTTGTATTTCTAAAGCACCTCTCTCTTTCTCAATCTCTTCAAGTTGAGCTTTGCTCTGCATACATCTTTCTCTATATAGAGACAACATTCTATCTCCCTCATGCTCCACAATGGCAATCTCTGCCTTTGGTAATTCCAAAGAAAGTTCACTAAAAAGAGAATCCATATCCTGATTTTCCTCTTCTAGAATTTCATTAAAGTACCTGTTCATTAATAAATAAATTTCTTGGACTGCTTCTCTTACCTGCTTCTTATAAATTTGCTCGGCCTCGTCCTTCAAATTTGGTGTCCACACAAGCCCATTCAACTTCTTCTTTAATTTTTCTGTACTTCTTTCTAGAAATTCGTCAATATCTCCTTCTATCTTTCTCTTTGACCGAGATACCTCTGATTTTATTCGTTTTTCCGCAACTTCCTCTCTCTCCTTAAGATCTTCTAATTGATCATCATACTTTCTTATTTCATCTTCAAAAGTACTACTCTTTCCCTCTAACTCATCAAATATCAGCTTTCTTTGCTTTTTAAGCTCCTCTTTGTAGCCTTGAACATAGGCATTGACTCTCTGCTGCATTGCCAGTTGAATTCTTTCTTTTAAATTCATAGAAATTTCTTTCAACTCATTCTGGATACTCACAATGTTCAAAAACCAATGACTATCTCTTTCATTAGAGACAGGTATCATTCTCACTTGTTGTGTCACCATTTTACTTAAACTTTCTCGATCTTTCTCGATCGATAAATTTTCGTCTTCCTCATCTCTATTTAAACAATCACACTTCGTTCTAACAAAGAGAATATCAATCTTGCAATTATCAATTTGACTTATAAAGTCTCTGTCCACATTTGTAGGTGATGTTCCCAAGACATAAACAATCATACCCGATTGACTAATCGCATCAATGGCTAACTCTTGATGCCTCTGTATAATTGTATTGACTCCCGGTGTGTCAACTAAAATAATTCCTTGTTCTAATATCTCTTCTGCTAAAAATACTTCGATATAATCAATCTCTTCAATCTCGATATTTTCAAGTGTATTCTGATATATATTCTTTAACTCCGACAATTCTACCTCTATTTTCTCGCCACTAATAAAATGAACCACACATTCTTCAAATTTTCCATAGCGAATATAAGTCATTGCCGCTGTGGTCTCTCTACTTTGCACTGGAAGAATATCCCTTGCGAGAATATTATTGATTAATTTTGACTTTCCTGCAGAATAATGTCCCCAAAAAGTGATAAAATGCTCTCCATCTTTTGCTAACTTCTGCAATCTCTCCATCTCAAGCACATCACCGTTTTTTCCAATCCATTTGGCAATTTCTATCCCTTGCTTTATATCCATATTACAAACTTACCTCCTCAAGGACATCGACACTTTCCATTTCCAATTCATTCCCTAGGTCCACAGCTTCATTGTATATTGCAGATAAACGATTTTCCTTTTCTTCAAGCAACTGTAGCTTTTCCCTCAGGCCATTTTCTGCATTTCTTTGAACCTCCAACAGCCTCTCCATCTCATCCTTTTCCTTTAAAATCGCCCTTCGAACACCCTCTTGAATATTCGCAACAACCAATTCCGTAATCGTTTTCTCTAATTCTTTCCTGTGTTTCGATACTTCATCCTTTAACTCATCCCCTTGATCCTCACACCACTCGACCACTTCTCTCTTTAACTTCTTGAGATTTTTTTTCTCAATTTCTTCGATACGCTTAATGTCACCTTCTCTCTCTTCCTTATCCTCTTTTTCCTTTCTTACAATTTTTTTGTCTACTTTCCACTTCTCATAGTCAATCTCATCAAAGCTTCTACAACTTTGCAAATATTGATTTTTCTCTTTTTCTTTTGCCTCCTTTAACTTCATTCTCTCTTCAAAATCTTTGTCACGCCTTGCTTCTTCCTCTTTGCGTTCAGAGTCATCCACTTTTCGCACTCGAACTGTTTTTGTCCTTTTACCCACTAAAATATTTCCTACAAATCCTAAGAGACCGCCTCTAGCCACCTCTATTTCCTCATCTTCAAAATAACATTGAATTTTTGGCAAAGAAGAGTTTTTGATCTCATCTATCTTCTCTTCATCCTCTTTAATCTCTTCCTCTAACTTTTTTATCTTGTTTTCTATACGTTCTGCTGCTTTGCAATCCTTTTCTAAGCTTTCTTGCTGTCTCCTTAGCTCCTCCAATTCTCTCCTTCTCTCTTCCTTACGCCTATCCATCCCATCAAGCCCAACCTTCTGTAAATGTTCACCAAACACCTTCCTATCATACTGATCTCTTCTCATCTTGACACTTGAGTTTTCTAAGTTTGCTTCATTCAAAGCATCCTCTATTTCCTCATCAACCACATCTTGAATTTTTTCAAAAAAACTTTCATAACATCTATTTTCAGCTTTTCCTATTTTTTTGAAAAACTCCTCCTCCAAACTATTATTTGCGTATCCTTCAAGCTCTGCTGTATCCTCATAATGTTTCAGATTTTCTATAATCTCGTTTACTATATTTTCTATCTTCTCTTCTAATTCACTCGCAAGCTCCTTATTAATTTTCCCTACTGCTCTTTTCACCTCTCTTTGATGAGATTTTCCCCTACCTTCCTCCTCATCAATTTTTTGTTGCAACTCTTCAATCTGTTTTTTTATCTCTTCAGTATCTGTTCTTCCCTCTAATACTGCTCTTTCTTGATTATAAGTATCCTTAATTTCCTCGACCAATCCTCGAATTCTATCTATTGGCACCATAAAAATATCTCTTGTCTTTTGCCCACAAGTAAGAAATTGCATCAACCTACTCTCAAAATCCTGGATCCTTGACTTTCCCTCAAGTTGCAAAAGCTTATCTCTAGCTATTCCCTGTTCTCTTGGATCTCTAGCATTCAATGCATCCCTAGCAGAAAGCGGCCATATTTCTGGCAATGACTCTGTATCTGGAAATTCTTTTTTAAAGCTATCTCGAAGATTTTCCATAACTATTTCTACTGTCTCACCTTCCTCCGGCTTGATCACATCGATTTTATTTAACACAAAGAAAATGGTCTTTACCTTCATCTTCTCTCTGAGTTCCTTAATAAACTCAAATTCTGATCTCGATCCTGGATGTTCATTGGTAAACAAAAAGATGCAAGCATGTGACTTTTTAATCTGCTCTTCTGTAATCTCTCTATGCCCCTCTTTAATTCCATTCAATCCCGGACTATCGACAATGGACACGCCATCCTTTAAAAAATCAGAGTCTAAATAGAGATCTAATTTCCTAATATTTTCAGCTACATTCTCTCCTTTCGTGCTGACATATTGATCTATAATATCCTTGTCTACCTTTTCAAGAATCTTTTCTCGTCCATCATTATAGTAGACTCTTCCCTCTTCTCCCTCACTGGCAACAGACTTGTGACGCAAAAAATTAACCGTTGCTGTTGTTTCACTTGTAAAGGATGTCAAAATTCTTCGTCCCATCAATGCATTCAATAAAGTCGACTTTCCTGCACTAAACTCCCCAACAACAATAATTGTGTATTCCTCTTTTTCAAAGCTTTCTTTTAGTTTCTCTACAACCTTAACTGCTTCTTGGTGATCATCTAACCGAAATGTCTCTATTGTCTGATCGAGAAGTCTCTCAATGCGTTCTTTCTTCTCAATAAATTGCTCCCTACTCTCTTTTGCACTCTTCATCTTTAACTCCTTCTCCAATATTTTTCTAAACTACTTCTGATTAAACCTACGGTTTGCATATCTTCTTTTACGGAAAGATCTAGCTTAGATTGATTCGTAGATAACCGTTTTTCATTTCTCTCTCTTCTGCCTCGCATCTATCTTCATACTTCCTCTCCACATATATACACAAATTATCTATATTACTAGAAACTGCACTGCCTATCTCTCTTTTGACACTATTGTCTAATCCCTTAAAATATGCTTCTACACTTTCTCGAAACTCCGCTTTCCTTTTCTGTAGGTACTCTTGCCTCGCCTTTTTCCTCTTTGTGTCTATTTCTTTTCTTATCACCTTAATCCTTGATTCCTTGGACTCGATCGACCTGCTATAATACGCTTCCCTTTCTTCCATACGGCTCTTTTCCATTTGAAGGCTCTCTATCTCTGATTGCAATCTTTTAATTTGTCTCTCGCACTTTCTATCCTCTTTCTCAAACTCCTCTTCAAGCTGTTTTCTTTCCTTCATCCATTTTTCTAATTTAGAAGAATCTTCTACCTCAACCATCCTAGTTGCGATCTTATTCCCTAAAAATAGCTGGGCAATAGGATTTCTCTTTTCTTCATATGTTTCTTCTTTCTGAACAAATTCGATAGATGGTTGTTCCCCTAATTGATTCTGTTTTTCTCTGCAATTCCTCTCATTTTTAATTCTCTTCCTTTCTGCTTCTTCCTGCTCTTTTTTCTTCTCCTCAATCTCTCTTTTATTTTTACTAAGTTTATCTTGCAACAACTCCTTTTTATCTTTCTCTATATCAAGCAAATCCTCTTCTTCACGAATCTCACTTCTCTCTTTTCTGAAATGATATTCCTCATGGTACCCATCCATATCTTTTGTCACAAAGCTCCCGCCACTTGTTTTTTTACTTCTACAGCATTATATTCTGTCTCAATTTTTGATATTGACTTGCACAAAATATTTTCACACCCTTTTTTCATCCGTAAATTCACCTGACACTGAATATCTTTATTCTCTTTTTCTATATCTTCCTTAATTTCCTCCTCATAACTATCCACAGCTTCAGGATCATCAATATAACTATTCACAGCTTTATATTTATCATCAATCTTTCCTTTAATTTTTTCTAAAGCCTTGTCAATCCCTTCTGCCGAATCATTTTTCAAGACTTTTTCTAAGCTTTTTCCCTCCGCCCTCACAAATTCCAATAATTCTGTCTTCTGATTTTCTCTCCTATCCTTTAATCGCTCCAGTTTCTTTTGAATTGCTTCTACTCTTTTTTTCTCTGGAGAATTTTCTAATAAAAGAGCCTCCACTTCCCATCTATCCTTCAATCCCTTTTCAAGATCGATTACCTTCTCTAGCATCACACAAACAGCTTCATCAATCCTACTCTTGTCCTTTTCATTGATCAGTTGGTATATGGTTTTCATTACCTCTTTCCATCTTGACAGTGCAAAAATAGTCTCTGGATTTATCTGATTTTTTCTTTCTTCTGAGTTATAAAAAAGCTCTTTATCTTCGGCCAACAATGCATTTCTTGCCGAAACTGCAACCAAACGAATTTTTTTCAAATTCCCTTTTGATTCCAATAGGCTTCTTTGCTCTGCTAACTTTGCTTCAACACTTTCTCCTTCTTCCTCCAATTGATCAATAAAATTCTGAACAAATATAATATTTTTCTTGGTATTTAGAAATCTCCTTCGTAAATTGAATATCAGTATCCGAAAGTCCTCGCATAGGAATCAAGTAAATACAAGCATGTGCTCGTTGTATCTGTTCGTAGGTTCTCTCCCTATGATGGTCTGCTACACCATTCAGGCCTGGGGTATCTACAAATACCATTGGAATATTTGTATCTAAAATATGACTTTTTATAACTACTTTATTTATCTTTTCAACAACCTTGTATTCCTTACTATGTGTTGTTGTATACTCTATAATTTTTTTCCTTATTTAAGTTAATTCCTTTTTCTACAGATCCATTCTCAAAATAGACATCAAAACTGTTTGCCGAATATTTGTCTGGATTATTTTTCAATCTCTGTAATTGTCGCTGTCGTTTCTCTTGCTCCATGAGTCAAAACATCTTTTTCCAATTAAAGCATTTACAAAAGTTGATTTTTCCGGAGCTAAATTCCCCAACTACTGCAATCCTAAAGCTCTTATCAGAAACTCTATCTCTTAAACTTTCAAACTGCTCCTTATATATTGGAAAAATTTTTGCACAAAAAGACATTCCTAAAAATTTGATTAAGATAGCTAATAATCTTTTTTTACATCTCTATTATTCTTTCTCATTTGTATGCCTCCACTGTAATTTTGACAATATTCCCATAAAATTATATATATATATATATTAAGTCAATATTTTTCTTTATTTTATTAATTTTTTTGTTTATATTATATGAAATAGCTTACGGAAAAAAATTTTTATTTTTATAAACTACTTTTTGTACTCTTTTCCCCCATATACAAAAACTTTTTCAATCCGAGTATAATAAAAAAATGCCATAGATATTTTTATAATATAACAGCCATTCATCCCATGGTCTTTAGACCGTGGGATGAATGACGTTAGATTACAACATATATATTTCAATTTAAGTAAAATATATGCTATAATATATATAGGAAATCCTATTTCCGAATCTATGAAAGGAGAAAATCGTATGTATCTTACTGTAAAACAACAAGTGAAACATCTGTCCAAGGAAGACTATATCACAATCAGGGAACTTTGTCATACGGCTAAGAATCTTGCTAATGAGGCAATCTATAATGTGCGTCAGTATTATTTTTACAGAAGGTGAATTTCTCAAGTATGAGAAGAATTACACTCTTTTTAAAGAATAGTCCTAATTATAAGGCCTTAAATTCCAATATGGCACAGCAGATACTGAAAGAGGTTGATGGCTCGTTTAAGTCATTTTTTGGTCTGCTTAAACTTGTCAAGCAGGGAAAATATGCTTTTACGGATTGTAAACTGCCGCATTATCTTCCAAAAGATGGATACACAACGCTGATCATTGGTTTTGTAAGACTGAAGGGTAATCAGCTGATACTTCCGTTTTCCAATAGTTTTAAGAAAACACATAAGTCTGTTGAAATTACGATACCCCCCATACTTCTTGATAAGACGATTAAAGAGATACGCATTATACCGAAAGCGAATGCAAGGTTCTTTGAAATCCAGTATATATATGAAGATGAATGTATTCAAAGAAATCTAAACACGAACAACGCACTTGCACTTGACCTAGGTATCAACAATCTCGTAACAGCCGTATCAAATAGTGGTCAATCGTTCATTATTGACGGGAAAAGACTGAAATCGATCAATCAGTGGTTCAATAAAGAAAATGCCCGTTTGCAATCGATAAAAGATAAACAACATTTTAGTAAGAAGCCTACAAATAGACAAAAAGCAGTTGCTCGTAATCGCAACAATAAGGTGAACGACTATATGAATAAAACTGCTCGTAGGGTGATAGATTATTGTATCATCAATAATATAGGTACGCTTGTTGTTGGTTACAATGAGACTTTTCAACGCAATCGTCATATTGGAAAGCAAAACAATCAAAATTTTGTACATATCCCTTATGGACAGTTGCGTAACAAATTGGAATATCTTTGCAAACGAAATGACATTGTTTTTGTAAAACAGGAAGAATCCTATACATCGAAATCATCTTTTTGGGATAGAGACGATCTCCCTGTTTACAATGCCGATAATCCAAAAGAGTATCCGTTTAGTGGCAGAAGATTACATCGTGGTCTATATAAAACGGCAAGTGGTAAAACAATCAATGCAGATGTTAACGGAGCATTAAATATCATGCGTAAAAGTAGTGTTGTGGATATGAATATCCTATACAGTAGAGGCGAAGTGGACACGCCGATAAGAATAAGGATTGCCTAATTACTTAGGTGGAAACTTAAATATCAAACTTCTTAAATAGAGCTGTTAGGCTCTTAGAAGCCCATTACCTTTAGGTGATGGGTAGTTCACACAAAGGAGACATAAATTATGATTCAACAATTTCAAGACTTTGTTCAAAAGAGTCCAACGGCATTCCATGCCATTGACAATATACGATTGATCTTAAAAGAAAAGGGATTTCACGAGCTATATGAGGGGCAGTCCTGGGATATCCAGCAGAGAGGATGCTACTTTGTCACTAGAAATGGATCCAGTATAATCGCATTTCGTGTGGGAAATACACTCAACCACTATGGATTTCAGATTGCCGCATCGCACTCCGATTCTCCAAGTTTTAAGCTAAAAGAAAATGCTCAACTTGAAGTTCGCCAAAAATATACTCAGCTCAACACCGAAGGCTATGGTGGAATGATTTGTTCTAGCTGGCTTGACCGTCCACTCTCTATTGCTGGTCGTGCTATTGTCCAAGATAAAAAAAGCCAATAAACTCTCCACTCATCTCGTCCAGATTAATCGAGATCTTGTTCTTATTCCGAACCTAGCCATTCATATGAATCGCCAGACCAATGACGGAATGGCTTGGAATAAACAAGTTGATATGCTCCCACTCTTTGGTGGAGAGGGCACAGAAAAAGAGACACTAAAGTCAATGATTGCCGAGAATATTGGCTGTGACAAAGAGGATTTACTTGGCAGTGATTTATTCCTATACAGCCGCACTCCTGCAAGTGTTTGGGGAGCAAAAAATGAATTTTTTTCTTGTGGAAGAATTGATGATCTAGAATGTGCATTTGGCTCACTGATGGGATTTTTAGCAGGAAACTGCCACGACAATATTCAGGTGTTTGCTTGCTTTGACAATGAGGAAGTGGGCTCTGGAACAAAGCAGGGTGCAGCCTCTACCTTTCTCTCTGATACGCTCTTACGCGTCAATTCCTGCCTTGGAAAGAGTCAAGAGGACTTCTACCGTGCCATCGCTGCTAGCTTTTTATTGAGCTGTGACAATGCCCATGCCGTACACCCAAATCATCCAGAAAAAGCCGATGCCAACAACTGTTGTTACATGAATGAGGGCATCGTCATTAAATCTCATGCTGGACAAAAATACACCAGCGATGGGGTGAGTATAGCCATCTTTAAGTCCATTTGCCAAAATAAAAATATTCCTGTTCAATATTATGCCAATCGCTCTGACAGCGTCAGCGGTTCTACTCTTGGCAACATTTCAATGTCCCAACTTTCAATGAATGCTGTGGATATTGGTCTAGCACAGCTTGCCATGCATTCGGCCTACGAAACAGCAGGAGTAAAAGATTTGGATTACCTTATTGATGCATGCAAGGCATTCTTTAGCACCAGTATGGAATTAGATCATCAAGACATCACTTTGTACAATAACTAATCCACAAAAAAGGCGTGTGAAAAATGATTTCTTCATTTCTCACACACGCCTCTTTTTCTCCATGCCTCTTGACATTCGATATTCTATTTACTCTCCAAGACCAGACTCAATAGCCTCTGTCAAAGCAGCCATTGCTGCATCCTCATCCTCGCCATCACAAACCAAAGTGATCTGTGCACCTGACTTAATTCCTGCAGACATTACATTGAGCACACTCTTAGCAATGATTTCTTGCCCTCATACTCGATGGTAACATTGCTCTTAAACTTCATAGCACACTGAGAAAGGATTCCTGCTGGTCTTAAATGAAGTCCTGATGGATTTGCGATAGTCAAAGTTTTGCTTAACATGGGTAACACTCTCCTCTACATTGTTTTTTCTTAAATACATTGTCATTATAATGCATTTTTAAACAATAGTCAAAGAATTTTATAAATTTTTCTTTCGTTCTCTCACTTCTCTTTTGGAGTATGAACATCCACAATAGTCCTGTCGATACAAGTCATACTCTTTAGACAATTCAGTTGAACGCTTATATCCATTTTTCTTTTTAAAATCGGATGGCAGATAGCTCACTCCATATTCTTTTCCTACCCTTTCACCAATTTCACATAATTTGGCTGAATTTTTCAGCGGACTAATGCTTAAAGCGGTGGTAAAGTAATCAAATCCTCTCTCTGCCGCTAATTTTGCCGCCTCCCGAAGACGCATTTCATAGCACATAAAACAGCGCTCACTCCCCTCAGGATCGGTCTCATGCCCTCTGGCCATCTCATGAAATTGCTCAGGATTATACTTTCCCTCAATAAATTTCACTTCACGCTCAAATGGCATACTGGCAATCAGACGCTTTTCCTCATCTACACGGAGACGATACTCCTTGGGATCATCAATATTTGGATTGTAATAAAACACTGTAATATCAAATTTTGAATTTAGATATTCCATACAATAGGAAGAACATGGGGCACAGCAAGCGTGCAAAAGAAGCTTCGGATAAATTCCCGAAGCTTCATTGCTCTTGATAATGCCCTCTAGTTCCTTTTGTAAATTTCTCACATTCATTTATAAAAAGTCCCTTATTCTCTTTGAGCGCACTGGATTTCTCAACTTGCGCAATGCCTTTGCTTCAATCTGACGGATTCTCTCCCTCGTTACTTTGAATTCCTTACCAACTTCCTCGAGTGTTCTTGGATGCCCATCTTCAAGTCCAAAGCGCAATACAATTACTTGCCTTTCCCTCTCCTTAAGATCTCCAAGCAATGCATCGATATGCTCTCTGAGCATAACAGACTCCACATTCCCCTCTGGTGTGAGCACATTGGAATCAGCAACAAAATCGCCAAGATTGGAATCATCCTCTTCACCAATTGGAGTTTCCAGTGAAGCTGGCTCTCTTGCAATTTGCATAATTTCCATCACTTTTTCCTCGGTCATACCGAGTGCATCAGCAAGCTCTGTCACACTTGGCTCATACCCAAGCTCCAAAGTAAGCTTTCTTTGCATCTTACTCATCTTATTAATCGTCTCAACCATATGCACTGGCACACGAATCGTTCTAGCCTGATCAGCAAGTGCTCTTGTCACAGACTGACGAATCCACCAAGTCGCATAGGTAGAAAGCTTAAATCCCTTGGTATAATCAAATTTCTCAACACCTTTAATTAAACCTAAATTTCCCTCTTGAACAAGGTCAAGAAACTCATTCCACGCCCTGTATAGCGCTTTGCAATACTGACGACAAGTCGAAGGTTTGCCTCAATTAGCTTTTGCTTCGCATACTCATCTCCCTCTTGCTTGCGCTTTGCAAGATTTAACTCCTCCTCTGTTGTGAGAAGAGGCACTGTACCAATCTCCTTTAAATACATGCGGACAGGATCTTCTGTGCCAACACCTTCAAGAATATCAATTGCACTAAGGTCAATCTCCTCTTCCTCGGAATCATGTTCAAACTCATCGTCCTCATCATCCACCAAAAGTGCAGATTCATCAGTAATTTTGCCAATGTCTACAGGAACTTCCTCTGGAATATCCTCGACCACCTCAATGTTATGAATATCCAAATATGCATAGATTTGATCCATGCTATCACTTTGCAATTCTTCACCTTCAAAATAGTCGTTGATTTCTCCATAAGTTAGCTTGTTATCCTTGCTCTTGGCCAACTCCAAAAGTTTATTCAACTTTTCCAAAAATTCCTCTTGCGAAGCACTTTTTGTCTTGTTTTTACCTTCTGTTGTAGCCACTGCCTTTGTACTCTTATTTTCCACTAAGCCACATCCTTTTCTATAAAAAATTGTTTACAGTGTAGCAATTCATTATAACGCCAACTGGCACAAATGTCAACTAGCAATAGCCATACACACCTCGTACACTTACTTCACCACTAAAAATTGTTTTCATTTTTCCATCTTCTGTGCAGACCAAAAGTTCTCCTCTTTCATCGATTCCTTTGGCTGTCGCAATGTATTCCCCCTTGGAATCCAAAACTTTAACCTTTTTGCCCCTGTTTACAAGTAAATCTTCATATTCCTTCTTTAATTTGGAAAAATCCTGTGTCTCCATAAAAATGGCCATATACTTTAAGAATTTTTTTGCAATCAAAGCCGTCAACTGTGCACGTTCTATCTGCTGTGTGCTCTCCAAGTACAAAGAGGTTGCCTTATCTTTAATTTCCTCAGGAAATTCCTTGCCATTGACATTGATGCCAATTCCACATACACAATAGCGAAGACCATCTACATCGGTACTCATCTCCGTCAAAATCCCACAGAGCTTTCCCTTGAATTACAATATCATTTGGCCACTTAATGAATGGCTCCAATCCTGTCAGTTCCTTGATGCCTGTTGCAACAGCCAAGGCTGCAACTAAGGTCAACATAGATGCATTTTCTGTTTTTAATGCCTTTTCCTTGATCAGAAGACTCATAAAAATATCCTGCCCCTTTTTTGAAGCCCAAGTTCTTCCCCTTCGTCCTCGACCACCACTTTGCTCATCTGCCACACACAATATATTCTCATCACCATTTTCTGCAAAAGCTTTTGCCCAGGCATTGGTCGAATTTACGGTTTCTTTAAAATGTATCCTGTAATTTGCCCCATAAACCTCCAACCAATGAGCAATTCGTTTCTCTGAAAATAAATCGCCCCTTTTTGTCAAGCGATACCCCCTCTTATTCACTGCATCAAATTCATATCCATCTTCTCTCAGGGCAACAATATTTTTCCACACCGCTGTCCGTGAAACATTCAACATCTCGCTAATATATTGTCCTGAGAGATAACCTGTAGCATTTTCAAGTAATTCTAAAACTTTTTCCTTCATCTTTCTCCTACATACTCACTAAACTCAAAAAGGCGACAACAACCAAGAAAATTCCTGCAAGCAAATTCAGTATGAAGCTGACCATAATCCTCTTTTCTCTCATCCTATATTGCCATCTATGTTTTGCCGCAACAAAGTTTAATGCTGACGCAAGAGCAAAGATGATAGGGAAAAAGACTCGATGTCCTTCTGGATCCAAAAAAGCGAAAATAGACAAAATCATAATGACGACACTTGCCAAAATTCGCAGAGCATCCATAAGTACCATCGTCTCTCTGCTCTTTTTTCTTCCTAAATCTGCCATATTAATTTCCCAATGTGGCGACCATCACGGCCTTAATGGTGTGCATACGATTTTCCGCCTCATCAAAGACGACATCTGCATATTTCTCAAAGACATCCTCTGTCACTTCCTTGCCCTTTACTGCTGGTAAGCAGTGCATAAAGATCGTGCTGTCCTTTCCCGTGCTTGCCATTAATTTTGCATTGACTTGATAAGGACTAAGCAATTCAATACGCTCCTTTGCCTTGTCTTCTTCGCCCATAGAAGCCCACACATCTGTATAGATTACATCCGCATCTTTTACTGCCAAAACATCATCGCTGATCTGCAATTTGGCACCTGATTCCTTTGCATATCCCTTACAAAGCTCAACTAATTCCTTTGTCGGCTGCAATGCCTTTGGTGCAATAATCGTAAAGTTTACTCCCATCTTTGTCATACCAATCATGAGAGAATTGGCCATATTGTTTCTTCCATCTCCCGCATAGACAAAATGAAGTCCCTTTAAATGTCCAAAGTGCTCCTTCATAGTCAAAAGGTCAGCAAGGATCTGGGTTGGATGATACTCATCCGTCAAACCATTCCACACAGGTACGCCTGCATATTTTGCAAGTTCCTCCACCGTTTTATGGGCAAAGCCACGAAATTCAATGCCATCAAACATTCTTCCCAATACTCTCGCTGTGTCAGCCACGCTCTCCTTGTGGCCAAGCTGAATATCATCCTTTCCAAGGTACTCAGGAAATCCTCCCTCATCCCTTGCACCGACAACAAAGGCACAGCGTGTTCTTGTCGATGGCTTTTCAAAAATCAATGCAATATTTTTGCCCTTCAATGAATTGCCCGTAATGCCCCTTTTTTTGTCCGCCTTTAACTTTGCCGCCAAATCAAGTAAATATCCAATTTCCTCTGGTGTAAAATCTTTTAATGTGATAAAATTTCTTCCCTTTAAATTCATCATTCTCCCCTTCTTTGTCTTGCCAATTCATACATCAAAATAGATGCTGCTACAGCAGCATTTAAGGACTCCAACTGACCCAACATTGGAATCCGAATATAATGTGTCGCATGCCTTGCTACATCCTGTGTCAATCCATTGGCCTCATTGCCAATCAAAAATGCACTGGAGTGAGTATAATCCTCTCTGTCATAGCTATGCTCTCCCTGCAGATGTGCAGCATATACTTTAATCCCTGTCGCCTTCACTTTTTCAATTGTATTGCCCAAATCCTCTACATAGACAAATGGAACTCGAAAAATAGATCCCATGGTCGAGCGAATCACCTTTGGATTATAAATATCTGCCGTATCCCCACTCATAATTACGCCGGTAAGACCTGCTCCCTCACCTGCACGAATAATAGTTCCTAAATTTCCCGGATCTTGAAGTCGCTCCAAAATAAGCAAATGCTGTTTTTCTGTCGCTAAAATCTCTTCGAGACAATACTTTCTTTGCTTAACTATGGCAAGCACTCCTTGCGGTGTCTTGGTATCGCTCATCAATGAAAAAACTGTCTCCGAGACCAGCTCATATTTGACTCTTTCCAATTTTTCTCTTATTTCTGCCTTAGCATTTTTTAAAAAATTTTCTGTCACATAGACTTCCCTAACTTCTTCTATGGGCACCTCCTCAAAAATGCGCTGCCCCTCCACAGTAAAGAGTCCCTTTCTCTTCGATAGGATGCTTTTTTCCGCAAATTGACGACTTCCCTTACCCTCTTATTGCTTGTCGCTTCAATCACTCCAAATTCTCCTCAATTTCTTCTAATTCTTTCAGCCAAACCTGTGCGGAAGCATCGGATGGCATGCGTAAATCTCCCCTTGGAGACACAGCCACACTTCCAACCTTTGGACCATCTGGAAGGCAGGAACGCTTAAATTGTTGAGCAAAAAACCTCCAATAAAATGTCCTCAGCCAGCGATAAATAGTCTTCTTGTCATACTCCTTGCCAAAAGCTAGGCAAGCCAAGCGATAAATCTTTCTTGGGGAAAAACCAAATCGAAACATAGAATATAAATAAAAATCATGTAATTCATATGGGCCAACCAAATCCTCTGTCTTTTGACTAATCTTTCCATCCACTGGAGGTAATAGTTCAGGGCTGACCGGTGTGTCAAGGACATCCTTTAAAATCGCAGAAACTTGCTTTTCTTTCGTTGTCTGGGCATAATAATCTACTAAATATCGAACCAATGTCTTTGGAACAGAGACATTGACCGCATACATCGACATATGATCCCCATTGTAGGTTGCCCATCCAAGGGCAAGTTCTGACAAATCTCCTGTTCCAATGACAAGCCCATTATCCCGATTGGCAATATCCATTAAAATTTGCGTTCTTTCCCTTGCCTGTGCATTCTCGTAGGTGACATCATGACAATTGACATCTTGATGGATATCCTTAAAATGCTGTAGTACAGACTCACAGATCGAAATTTCTTCTAAACTTGCTCCCAGCTCTTTCGTCAGCTTACAGGCATTTTGATAAGTTCGATCTGTCGTTCCAAACCCAGGCATGGTAATGGCATGAATTCGACTTCTTTCTATGCCCAATAAATCAAAAGCCTTTGCACATACAAGAAGAGCCAATGTCGAATCCAGTCCTCCTGAAATACCAAGAACTACACATTTAGCCTTGGTGTGCTCTAGGCGCTTTTTAAGTCCCATCGCTTGAATCATCATAATCTCTTCACAGCGTTCATTTCGCCTTTGAACATCTGAAGGCACAAAAGGTGATGGATCAATAAAGCGAGTCAATTCTACTTCCTGCATCTGCAAAGAAAAAGGAATCCGCAGATATTCCTCGTCCTGCTCCCTCGGATAAGTCGTCATCTTTCTTCGCTCTGCCATCAGTTTTTGCACATCAATTTCTGACACCACGGCCCCACCAACAAATAGCTTTGATTTGCAAGTATGCTTCCATTTTCTGCAATCATATTGTGGCCACCAAAGACCACATCCTGAGTGCTCTCTCCCTCTCCAGCATTGGCATAAATATAGGCTGCCACAAGTCTAGCCGACTGATTGGCAATCAAACTTTCCCGATAACCACTCTTTCCTACCATCTCATCTGAGGCCGAAGTGTTGGCAATCACCGTTGCACCAGCAAGTGCGTGATGAGTACTTGGTGGATTGGGAACCCAGACATCCTCACAAATTTCTGCTGCTATGACAAGTTCAGGAATATTTTCACAACAAAGAAGAATATTTGCCCCAAATGGTACCTTCTCGCCAAAAAAATCAATCATTTTCACTCTAGCATTGCCATCACAAAAATAGCGTTTTTCATAAAATTCCCCATAATTAGGATAATTTTGCTTTGGCACTAAACCGAGCAAATGTCCATTTTGCACAATGGCCGCACAATTATATAGTTTTCCACCCACTGCAAATGGCAAACCAATAAAACTGACCATATCACTGCCATTTGATTTTTCCACAATCTCTTTGAGTGCAAATTTTGCCTCTTCAATCAGTGGTCTTTGAAAAAATAAATCATTGCAAGTATAGGCAGAGAGCACCAGTTCTGGAAATACACAAATCTTTGTGCCCGTTGCCATTTGCTCCTGCATCGCCATCCACACCACACTTTTATTGTGATCTACATCTGCAACGACAACCTTTGGTGTCACTGCAGCTACTTTTATAAAACCATCTCTCATGCTATCCCTCATATCAACATAGCAGAAATAGGGACTGTGAATTTTTTTGTTTCACAGCCCCTCCTTCCCTATGTCTTACTATCTATAAATAATATCTTCTCTACCCGGTCCATTGCTGACCATCTTTACTGGCACGCCAAGTTCTCTTTCGATATACTCGATGTAATTTCTACAATTCTCTGGCAAATCCTCATACTTTTTAATTCCACGAATTTCGCAATTCCAACCTGGAAGGTAATCATACACTGGCTTGCCTTCTTTAACTTTGCCGTCACTGGGAAGTCCTTAACGACCTCTCCATCAATTTCATATCCAATGCAAACAGGAATCTCTTTTAAATATCCAAGGACATCTAAAACCGTGAGGGCAACCTCTGTTGCTCCTTGAATTCGACAACCATAGCGAGAAGCCACTGCATCAAACCATCCCATTCTTCTTGGACGACCTGTTGTAGCACCAAACTCTCCGCCATCTCCTCCTCTGTGTCTCAACTCATCTGCTGCTGCCTCATCTAAGATCTCACTGACAAATTCACCGGCCCCCACTGCACTTGAATAGGCCTTGACCACTGTGATAATATCTGTAATCTCATATGGGGCAATTCCAGCACCAATCGCTCCATAAGCGGCCAATGTCGACGAAGAAGTTACCATTGGATAAATTCCATGATCCGGATCCTTTAGCGAACCAAGCTGTCCCTCAAGAAGTACCTTTTTTCCAGCCTTCAAGGCCTCATATAAATAGGCACTCACATCACATACATAAGGTGCGATCATATCTCTATATTCATGTAAAGTATCCATCAATTCCTTCGGATTTAACTCTGGTTGATGATAGAGATTGACAAAGAGAACATTCTTTAATGTACAAATCTTTTCAACTTTTTCTGCCAAAATTTCATCATCAAATAATTCACTGACTTGAATGCCAATCTTTGCATACTTATCGGAATAAAATGGTGCAATTCCTGACTTTGTTGAACCATACGCTTTTCCTGCAAGTCTAGCCTCCTCATAAGTGTCCTGCAAAATATGGTATGGCATCAAAATCTGTACACGGTCAGAAACCAAGACCTTTGGTGTCGGCACGCCCTTTTCTACAATTGAATTGATCTCCTTTAATAGATAAGGAATATTTAAGGCAACTCCATTGCCAATAATACTTGTTGTGTGCTGATAGAATACACCCGATGGCAGCAAATGAAGTGCAAACTTGCCATAATTATTGATAATTGTATGTCCAGCATTGCTGCCCCCCTGAAATCGAACAATAATATCTGCCTCTTCAGCGAGCATATCTGTAATTTTTCCCTTTCCCTCGTCTCCCCAGTTCGCACCAACAATCGCTCTTACCATGAAAAAACCTCCAAAAAATAAAATTAATTATATACTATTAAACATTGATCTGGGCCGTTTTGCCAAGCTCGTCTCTATATTCCTCTAAAATTGGTGAGATACATTCCTCAACAAATTCAACCACCTGCTGCGGACAGCGTCCCACATACTTTGTCGGATCCATTGTCTTTTCTAACTCTTCTCTTGTCAAATTAAACATTGGATCCTCTGCAATCAAATCGAGTAAATTATTTTCTTTGCCCTCAACCTTTACCTGCCTTCCTGCTTCCATAGAAAGTTCACGAATCCTCTCATGTAACTCCTGACGATCTCCACCCATTTTTTTACAGCATCCATCATAATATTTTCTGTCGCCATAAATGGTAGCTCAGCCATCAGACGCTTTTCAATTACCTTCGGATAGACCACAAGTCCATCGACCACATTAAGACAAAGATCTAAAATACCATCAATGGCCAAAAATCCCTCAGGCACAGACAATCTCTTATTTGCTGAATCATCCAATGTTCGTTCAAACCATTGTGTAGAAGCCACAAGCATTGGATTCATTACATTGCTCATCACAAAGTTAGACAGTGAAGCAATTCTCTCACTGCGCATTGGATTCCTCTTATAAGCCATTGCCGATGAACCAATCTGTGTCTTTTCAAATGGCTCCTCAATTTCCTTTAAATGCTGTAATAGGCGAATATCATTGGAAAACTTATGTGCAGACTGTGCAATCCCTGCCAAAACATTCAACACACGAGTGTCTATTTCTGGAATAGGTTTGACCAGATACAGGATAGCAATCATTAAATCCCATTTTTTGTGCAATCATGTTATCTAATTTTTTAATTTTTTCATCATCTCCTGAAAACAATTCCACAAATGAAGCCTGTGTACCTGTCGTTCCCTTGCACCCCAAAAGCTTCATTGAATCAATCACATAGCAAAGATCCAAGTAATCAAGATAAAATTCATGTAACCAAAGTGTTGCTCTCTTTCCAACTGTTGTTGGCTGAGCTGGCTGGAAGTGAGTAAATGCAAGTGTCGGCATATCCTTGTATTCCATTGCAAACTTGGACAACTCATTCATCACATTGACTAATTTTACTCGAACAAGCTTCAACGCCTCTGTCATCACAATGATATCTGTGTTGTCCCCCACATAGCAACTCGTTGCTCCAAGATGAATAATGCCTTTGGCTTTTGGACATTGTAATCCATAGGCATAGACATGGCTCATAACATCATGACGAACAATCTTTTCTCTCTCCTTAGCCTCTGCAAAATTGATATCATCTTGATGTGCCTTTAATTCATCAATCATCTCTTGTGTAATCTGCTCAAGACCAAGTTCTCGCTCAGTCTCTGCAAGTGCAATCCATAATTTTCTCCAAGTCTTAAATTTCTTATCTGGAGAAAAGATATATTGCATCTGTTTACTCGCATAGCGCTCTGAAAGTGGACTTACATATTTATTATACATAGATCTTTTCCTTTCTCAATATCTCATTGTTCAAGCTTTTTTGGTGCTCCACAGCTATCACTGCCCTTGTCAAAATATTCTCCTCGAATATCTTCTTTTGGTGGTTCAATTGGATAATCCGCACTAAAGCACGCCGTACAAATTGGAAGACCATTTGATAATTCCTTTAATCTATCCATCCTCAAGTAAGATAAACTATCTGCTCCAATCACCTTGCAAATTTCATCAACTGTGCGATTGTGGGCAATCAGTTGTTGTTCATTTGGAATATCTGTTCCGAAGTAGCAAGGATGCAAAAATGGAGGAGCACTCACCTTTAAATGTACTTCCTTTGCTCCCGCCTCTCGCAATTGATTGACAATCAAAGAACTAGTTGTTCCCCTGACAATTGAATCATCAATCATAATCACTCGCTTTCCTTCAACAGCACTCCTCAATACATTGAGTTTGACACGAACAGCACTTCCCTTGACCTTTGTTTTGGCTTAATGAAGGTTCTTCCGACATAACTATTCTTTACAAAAGCCACACCGTAAGGAATTCCTGATTCCATCGCATAGCCAAGCGCTGCCGCATTGCCAGACTCAGGAACACCAACGACAATATCTGCCTCTACAGGCTCATCCATTGCGAGGAATCTTCCTGCCTTTATTCGACTTTCATACACGCCCACACCATCAAATACACTATCTGGTCTGGCAAAATAGATATATTCAAATACACATCTTGCTTGTTTTTCTCTTACACATCTTGACTTGTCCGAAGTAATTCCATCACTAGAAATGGTTACAATTTCTCCAGGTTCAACATCACGCACGAACTCAGCACCAATCGTGTCCAATGCACATGTCTCTGAGGAAAGAATATAGGTGTTTTCCCTCTTTCCTATGCAAAGTGGCTTAAACCCCTGTGGGTCTCTTGCACCCACTAGCTTTCTCGGACTCATCACCACGAGTGAATAAGCTCCCTGTAGTTTGTCCATGGTATTTCCTATCGCCTCTTCTACAGAACTTGTCTTAATTCTCTCCCTAGCGATGAGATAGGCAATAACCTCAGAATCAATGGTCGTTTGAAAAATTGCTCCAGTATAAGCAAGCTCTTCTCTTAGCTGTGGCGCATTAACCAAATTTCCATTATGTGCCATTCCAAGAATTCCCTTCACATAACTTAAAACCAAAGGCTGTGCATTCTCTCTTGTCGAAGAACCTGCTGTCGAATAGCGCACATGACCCACACCAACATTTCCTTTTAAATTCTCTAAAATCTCTGGTGTAAATACTTCATTGCAAAGTCCCATTCCCTTGTAGACATTGTAACTGCCTTTTTCCCTTTGTGTCAGTCACTGCAATTCCACAGCTTTCCTGTCCTCGAGTGCTGTAAGGCAAATAGCCCATAGTAAATACTATTGGCCACATTGCCACCATTCATATCGTACATACCAAAAACGCCACATTCTTCGTGTAAATTTCCCATAATCCATTGACCCTTCCCTCAAACTTAACAACAAACAGGAGGACGATTTGTGTCCTCCTGCATAACTACATAATGCCAAGACGTTTAAACACTTCTTGATACGCATCTTGTACATTTCCAAGGTCACGCTTAAATCGATCCTTATCTAGCTTTACATGTGTTTGCTTATCCCAAAGTCTACAAGTATCTGGAGAAATCTCATCGATCAGAATAATCTCACCATGATATCTTCCAAACTCAATCTTAAAATCGATTAAATCAATTCCCTTGCTGCCAAAATAATCAATTAAAATTTCATTGATTTTAAATGCATATGTTGCAATCTTGTCTATCTCATCCTGTGTGATGATATCCAAAGCTAGTGCATAGTAGCCATTAATCATTGGCTCTCCTAGCTTCTCATTTTTGTAAGCAAATTCAAGAACGGGCATTTTTAATTTCACCCCTTCTTCAATTCCTGTTCGCTCAGCAAACTTTCCTGCTGAGTAATTCCTCACCACTACCTTTAACAAAATTGTCGAAGCCCTTTTCACAGCAGTCTCTGTCTCATTGAATTCTTCCACATAATGTGTTGGGATTCCCTTTGCTGAAAGAATCTGAAAAATGCGGTTAGACACCTTATTATTGACAGCACCTTTTCCAACAATGGTCTCTCTTTTTTCTCCCCCCATCGCAGTGATTTCATCTGTAAATGACAAAATCCCAATGTCTGCACTGTCTGTCTTATAGAGATTTTTTGTCTTTCCCTCGTATAATAATTCCAGTTTTTCCATCCCAATCCCTTTCAATATCACATATTTCCATTGCCAATCTCTATAAGTATAATACACGCTTATCTGGTTTGCAATTATTTTTTGTCAATGACATCTGCCATAGAATACATTCCTGCTTTTTTTCCAGATAAATACTCTGCAGCCGCAATAGCTCCCTTGGCAAAAATCTTTCTCGAATAGGCTGTATGAGAAATCGTCACAACCTCATCTTCTCCTGCATAAATCACATCGTGATCCCCCACAATACTGCCTGCTCGCACTGCAGAAATTCCAATTTCCTTCTCTCTTCTTGGCTCATGGCGCTGTGAACGGTCAAATGTATACTCATACTCCCCATTCATCTGTTCATTAATAGCATCGGCAAGTGCAAGTGCCGTTCCACTTGGTGCATCAAGTTTTCTTCTATGATGCTTTTCTACAATCTCCATGTCAAAACCGGCCTTTGTCAACACTTCTGCTGCCTCTTTAACTAATTTTAACAATAAATTAATGCCAAGAGACATATTGGCAGAGCGAAGCACAGCTACAGATTGACTCACTTTTTCTACTCTCTCTCCAATTGCTCATTGGAAAGACCTGTCGTACACAATACAACCGGGATCTTTTTTGCCTCCACATAATCAAGCAATCCATCGATTGCCTTTGCTGAGGCAAAATCAATAATGGCATCTGCCTCCACATCAATACTTTCTAACGAAGTAAACACAGGGTAGTCAAAAAGCTTTTCTCCCTGCAAATCTACTCCCGCTACAATCTTTGTGTCTGTATTCCCTGCAAGAAGCTCTGAGATTACTCGTCCCATCGCTCCATTGCAACCATGCATAATAATTCTTGTCATCTTTTCTCCCTCAGCTAAAAATTATAGTAAATGATATGCTCGCATCGCTGCCTCTAACTTCTTCTTGTGTTCTTCTTCCATCTCTGTCAGTGGAAGTCGAAGTCCTCCGACATTCTTTCCCTGTAAATTCATTGCTGCCTTTACAGGAATTGGATTCACCTCACAAAATAGTAAATTGATGACATCTAAGGCTTCTATCTGAATCTTTGCAGCTGTTGCAAAATCTCCATCCAGTGCAGCCTGACACATATCATGTGTCTGCTTTGGTGCCACATTGCTGAGCACAGAAATCACGCCCTTTCCACCCAAGGACATAATAGGTACAACCTGATCATCATTTCCAGAATAAAGGTCAATATCCACGCCTTCGCAGAGCTTAAAAATCTTTGCAATAGCCCCCAAATCTCCACTTGCTTCCTTTACACCCACAATGTTTTTTACATTCTTTACTAAATAGGCTATCGTTTCTGGTGCAATATTCACTCCTGTACGACTTGGCACATTATAAAGAATCACAGGAATGCTGACCGCATTGGCCACTGCAGTAAAGTGTTCAATCAAGCCTTTTTGTGTACACTTATTGTAATATGGTGTCACTAAAAGGAGAGCATCCGCCCCATACTTTTGTGCTTCCTGTGATTGATAAATGGCTGTTTTTGTACAATTTGAACCTGTTCCAGCAACCACAGGTACTCTTCCTCCTACGATCTCCACCGTTCTCTTAATGACTTCAAGATGCTCTTCTGTTGTCAATGTAGCTGCTTCACCTGTCGTACCACAGCTAATAATCGCATCTGTCTTACCTGCGATCTGTTCCTCCAAAACTTCAGCTAACTTTTCAAAATTTACACTTCCATCTTCATTCATTGGAGTCACCAAAGCGACTCCAGCACCTGTAAATACTGCCATTTTTTTCTCCTTATCATTATCATATATTTTCAAAAAAATAGAGCTGGCCACAGAAAGCCAACTCCTCCACTTGCAAAAGATGTCGTAGCTCCCCATCTACTGATGACAGTTGTATGCGTATTCCACATACCCCCAGGCCACTTCAGGTAAAGCATCCGTGCCTTCGGCGTCTCCGCCTTTTGTCATTTATCATCCACTCTTTACAATGTCAAAATGACTACTCATCGGCAACGCAACCTCTACTTTTCTCATATATCGCTCATATATTTTCTACATATTTCCTCTATATTCTTTCTCATGGTATCACCCTTTCAAAGACTTGTCAATATGCCAGAATCTCATTTGCCTAAAATTCTCACAAATGGTAAAATAGAAAAAAGAATAAACCTATTGCTTTAAGAAAGGAATTTTTATGGCACTTGATGGATTTGTAATCTCCAATATTACCTACGAACTTTCAAATTCGTTATCTGGCGGAAGAATCAATAAAATTGCTATGCCCGACAAAGATGAATTGATTTTTACCATTAAGGCAGGAAAAAGCACACAGAGACTTTTAATTTCAGCAAGTCCCTCCCTTCCCCTGCTCTATTTGACACAGGTCAACAAACCAAGCCCGATGACCGCACCTGCATTTTGTATGCTCCTAAGAAAACATATCGGGTCGGCAAGAATTTTATCCATCACTCAACTTGGACTAGAACGCATTGTCTGTTTTCACTTTGAACATCTCGATGAGCTCGGCGATGTCTGTCAAAAAAAGCTCTATGTCGAATTAATGGGTAAATATTCTAATATTATTTTTACTGACAATGATGACAATATTATTGATAGTATCAAGCGTGTCCCTGCACAGGTCAGCTCTCTTCGAGAGGTTCTTCCGGGACGAAAATACTTTCTTCCCGATGAACTAAAAAAGGCAGATATTCTATCTATCAGCGAAGAGGATTTTTCAAAAATCATCCGATCGAGCAATCTCTCTCTTGTCAAGGCACTCTACCAGTCCTTTGCTGGTATCAGCCCATTGATGGCCAGTGAAATGGTCACTCGTGCCTCTCTATCTAATCAGACAGATATTCTATCTGATATTGAATGTAGGCATCTCTATCATACGATTCATCTTCTCATTGAAGATATCCAAAATGGTCGCTTTATACCAAATATTATTTACCGTTCTGGCGAACCTTTTGAGTTTAGCTCCATCATTTTAGAAAGCTATCAGGGTGAAGATTTTACTATAAAAAAGTATGATTCCGTTAGCACCTTGCTCTTTGACTTTTATTCTGCCAAAGACAATATTGCCCGCATCCGCCAAAAATCAGCTGACCTTCGAAAAGTTGTTCAAAATGCCCTTGAGCGTGCAGTCAAAAAATTTGATTTACAGTCAAAGCAATTAAAAGATACAAAGAAAAAGGATAAATTCAAAGTCTATGGTGATCTTCTCAACACTTATGGCTATGTTCTCTCTGGAGGTGAAGATAAATTTACTTGTGAAAATTATTACGATGAAAACAAGGAAATCACCATTCCTCTTGACCCAACCCTAAGTGCCACAGACAATGCCAAAAGGTTTTATGACAAGTATGCAAAATTAAAACGAACAGATGAGGCATTGAGTGAAGAAATTCAAAAGACTGCCCAGGACATTGAGCATCTTAACTCCATTTCCATCTCCCTCGATATTGCTACAGATGAAGCAGACCTTGCTCAAATCAAAGAGGAACTAATTGAATTTGGCTATATCCGAAAACACCATATTGGAAAGAAAGCTAAAATTAATTCAAAACCGATGCATTTTCTCTCCAGTGATGGATTCCACATTTATGTGGGAAAGAATAATTACCAAAACGAAGAATTGACCTTTAAAGTCGCCACAGGAAATGATTGGTGGTTTCACGCTAAGGGTGTGGCTGGATCTCATGTTATTGTCAAATCAGAAAATAAAGAGTTGAGTGATCGCACATTTGAAGAAGCTGCTGCACTAGCGGCCTACTATTCAAAGGCCCGAGACAATGAAAAGGTAGAAATTGATTATATTCAGAAAAAGAATATCAAAAAAGTACCCGGTGCAGCCCCTGGATTTGTCATCTATCACACGAATTGGTCAATGATTGCAACCCCCGCTAACCATCTTCAAGAACTATAGTCTAGGAATATAGCCTAAAGATATCACCTAGAAATATAGTCTAAATAAATCAGGAGGAATTCTATGGCATTTAACTTTCACCGCCTATTTGAAGGCGCCATTGGCAATTACAGCGAGGTCAATATTGATGATCTCTATGAAGAATATGGTATGTACTTGATGGAAGATGAAGAAATTGAAATTGGATTTAAGCTTATTCGAGACGCACTCATTTTCACGGACAAACGCATTATTATGACAGACCAACAGGGAGCAACAGGAATGAAAATGACAGTAGAATCTATTAATCTCTATTCCATTGTCAATGTAAAGATGGAAACTTCAGGATTTGGCTTTGATGACAGCCAGCTAACCTTCACCTACATTTCATCCCCAGACTTAAAATGTCGCCCACCTGAGTATTGCTCACGCACCCTCGAATTTCCAAAACACTATGATGTACAAAAATTATATCTAACTTTACAAGAGCTTGCATATAATAATTGCCTGCGACTCAATGGCTTAGATTGATTCAATTCATAAAAAGGCAAATAAAAACAACGAAAACAGATGCTCTGCTGTTGTCGTTGTTTATTTGTTTTTGTCTTTTTATAAAAGCCTTTACTAATTCACTATCTCCCCTTAGTACTCCCCACTGTATAACATTTCACATTCAGCATAATCATCACTGTGCAAAACCACAACATTGTCCACTTCAGCAGATAGTTCCTGTGCCTTTGTCTGTGCCCCTTCAAATAGTACTAATTCAACATTCATCCCCAAACTCTTAATAATCTTTACAACTCCAGAAAAATCCGCATCTCTCGAAATTAGAATTGCCTTTTCATAGGAATGCTCATAGGCATGGCGAATCATCTCCACAGCAATATTGACATCGGTTCCCTTATCTGTCATGGTCATCACCTGTCCTGTCACTTCCTTGCCACATTCTGGACAAACTAACCCATAGCGTTCTGTGATTGTAATCGGTTTTTTTGTTGTAGTCTTCCTGTAATTACTTCAAAATATGGAATTTTATTGATACTTTGTAAGAAATTTTTATTTTGCTCACTTTCACTAATAAAATAATAGGTTCGAATTACATCTATATCTGAAAACTTATTCTTCACGCAATCTAAAAAGCGATGCACATCCATATTTCTTCCTGGACCTGCACTATTCTTCCAATCATAAAAAACATTGCTTCCATCAATAAAAATCATTGCCTTTTTTTTCATTTTTCTCCTGTATCACAAAATTTTCCTGTGATACCCTTCCTTTCATTTTCAAACTACTATTTATTTTAACAAGTCCCCACCTATGTTGTACGAACAAGTTCATTATACCATTGATATCTTATTCTAGTCTTTACTTTTTTCTAAATAATTCTGTTACAAAAAAGCTTGACTACTACAGAAAAAAAGTTTTTGGCTGCCACACTAGCAGTAATTACTACCATAACCACTGCACTCTCTAGTGCTATTTTGGTTCAAGCTAACGAATGGAAGCGTGACAACATGGGATGGTGGTTCGTCAATGATGCAGGAAATTATTATAAATCTTCTTGGCAAAACATCAGTGGAAAGTGGTATTACTTTGATGCAAGCGGATATATGGCTGCTTCTCGCTGGATTGGAAATTACTATGTCGGAGCAGACGGTGCAATGCTAACCAATACAATCACACCGGATGGCTATAAGGTTGGACTTGATGGTGCTTGGATTCCTGCCACTACTTTGCCTGCACAAAGCCAAGCTTCTCAAACAACAACTACAAAACAACAAAGCACACAACAAAATACAAGTAAGGCAAATACAAACTCTTCAAGTTCGAACTTCCTTACATCCACAATTCCTTCTGGAAGCTATTTTGTTGTCAACACAAGATCAAAAAAATACCATTATCCAAGTTGTAGAATGGTCAATAAGATTAGCAATGGCAATCGCAAGTATTCCACTAACGAATCTGCTTTACAGGCCAATGGCTATGTGCCTTGTCAGGTCTGTCATTAAGTAAATTTGTAATTTATTCGCTAACTTTAATAAATAGTTTAATAATTTTCACAAAACTGCACCATATTCTTGAATCCAGTTTACAGTTTATCTGGCAGGACTATGGTGCAGTTTATTTATTCATTTATTTATCCTCTACCCTCGATAACTTTTTTTCTCATATATTTCAAAATCAATATCAATCAATGTTACCATTTCAGGGAATATAAACTACATAAAAAAATCATTTTTTTAATAAATACTGGGTAAAATTTAACCATTTTTATCCTGTCTTCTCTCCCTTATATGATTTAGCTCATTTTGTCTTGCTCACACTTCTTACAGCTGGCATAAATACATCTACTAAAGTTGTATATTCCCCATTTTCTAACTTGATTTCTGATAATTTACTTGCTGGCGGAATATCTTCACCATCTTCCTCTAACCCAAGAAGTACGCACCCTAATAATTCTTGTGCAGATACAAAGGCATCTTCATCAGTGTCTCCACAAGTTGCACAATCCAAATCTGGAAACAAAACAGAAATCCCTTTTTTTTCATATGAAAAAACTGCAGGATAGTAATATCTATCTCTTCTTCTCATATCTATTATCACCATCCTCTTAAATCATCTGTATCACAACTTATATAAACCACAAATTCACTCAACTGTTCATGTCTCCTAAATGTTTTTCTAAAATTGGCCTCTAACATCTCACTTTTTATAAGCCCGTGCAAACCTCCCTACGACCTCACGCTTTAGCTTATAGCTCTTGGATATTCAACTAACTTTTGTCTCATACTTTCTTGTTGCCTTTGATTGTGCTGTTGCCATTACCCTCTCCTTTTGTCCAAGTATGTCGTGATCAGATACCAGAGTCCTCTACCTAAGCTTGCAACAATGATTACAATGCCTACAATTTGCATAACTTTAGCAACTACTTTTAATGCTTCAATTAACATCTTTACTTGAATGGGTTCTGTATTATTCTCTTTAGAGACTAGAACATCAGGTCAATTAACTTGCTTAATTATATGAACCAATGTTCTGGTTACAACTCCTATTAAAATCTATTTAACAACTGAATTGATTTTAATGGGAGTTTTTTCTCTTCTTTCGAGAACTTTGTTTCCCCATTCTGTTCACCTCCTTTCTACTCTTATATCATAATATATCTTATCTAATACATTAATACAATTTTAAAAATTCATAAATAAAATATACTAAATAGCTTCACCACTACTTGAAGGAATAACTGCTTCTGCCCCCCCTCAGAAGTACCTTGAAAATTCTAATCTTGTCTTTCAAAAGCGACAAGAAAAGCACCCTATTGCTAGAGTGCTTTCTATACATCGCTATTCGCTTTCTTTGATGAACTCTTCCATCATTCTCGCTAACTGCCCTGCTTGGCTAACGCCTTGCTTTTCACAAGCCTGTGCAAACCTCTCTACGACCTCCCGCTTCAGCTTATAGGTCTTGGACATCCAACCAGCTTTCGCCTCATACTTTCTTGTTGCCTTTGATTGTGCCGTTGCCATTACCTTCTCCTTTTCTCTAAGTATTTTGTGATAAGATACCAAAATCCTCTGCCTAAGCTTGCAACAATAATTGCAATGCCTACATATTCTCCAATCTTTGACACAATTTCCAATAGTTCTAACACTTTTACAATCATAGCTTTACTTAAATGGGTTGTTGTGTTATTATTCTTTTATCAGAGGGCTGGTTTGCACCAACCCCCTGTCATCACTAGGAAAACATAGTGATGAGAAGATGGATAAGGTGATTGATTAACTTATTTGCTAAGTTAACCTATATCCCTATCAAGACTCCTTTTAAAATTTCCTTTGTTAGCGGATTGATTTTGTTAGGAGTCTTTTTATTTCTCTTCTTTCGAGAACTTCGTTTCCCCATTTTGTTTACCTTCTTTCTACTCTTATATTATGATATATCGTGTCCGATATATCAATGTAATTTTGAAAAATTTGTGAATAAAATATACTAAATTTTTTTATTATAACTATTAAAAAAATCACCCTAGAGTTTTCTAATATGCCTTTATCTAAACTAAGATTGCAAGTATAACAAACTAAAGGTCTCTCGGTCTTTTGGAGTGAAAAGCGTTTGTGTGTCACACCACTTTGTCTTCTCATTAAAGCACTCTTTTACCTCAAATAGCCCAGTGTTTCTATCGGCGTATGGCATTACCTTCCCTCGCGTATCCCTATAAACATACTTCTTTTCGAGTAGGAAGTTCACAAAGTCAATTTGCCTAATACTTAATTGCTTCGCCGCCTCTCTAAAGTTCGTCAACAAGTTTCGGTCAATCAGTTCGTCAAAATAATCTGCTTTCGTTTACAATATTTGTTTCTCGACGGTCAACACTGAATTTTCTGCCGTTAGCAAGCTTATTCTTGCCTCTGTCTCTTCAAGCGTCTTCTGTGCTACTTGTAACGCCCTTACCATCAACTCCTCAGAACTCATCTCTGCCTATCCACTGATATAACCGCCGTGCTTGCGGATTGATGGAAAAACTTCTGAGGTCACCCATTTCTTGAAAGCTTTCGCATTCGGTAAGTGCTCGAGAGAATAAGACTATAAAGCCCAGACTCGTTGATGATAGTCAATTCTTGACTTCCTCCAAGAGTGTCATATTTTGTTACTCCCTTGTGTCACCTGCTAACTGTTCAACTGCTTCATCACATCATCGCAAAACAGAAAGTAAATCCCCTTGGGCGATATTCTCATTCCTGAGATGGTAAAGGATATTCCGCTAATTGACTTAACTTCTTTCAGCCCATCAACATATCCAAGACTAATCAAGCTAGAAAGGATGTACTGGTAATATTTCTCACCAATGCACAAACTTTCAGAAGATAGCAATGTAAAATCAATATCTTTATCACTCTTTAGGCACTCGTATAGATAAGTCAAAATCTTATGAACAATTACAAAATAATCGTTACTAGCCATACGCATTACCTCTTTTCTTTTTTACGCTTTTCTGACTCCATCCAACGCGTATACTCCTCCAAAAAAGCCTTATCTATTCTCTCTTGCTCTTCTGGTGACACTTTTCTTACTTCTCCAACTGTTATCCCTTTAGGTATATCAATGCGTTTTAGCCACTTCTTATCCTCTTCACTGAGACCACTATGGACAATCTCTTCCTTTTCCTCGAAGCTCAATTCTCCACTCAACCACTTTTTCTTTTGCTCCTCTGTTATCATGTTACTTCCTCCAAACCACAAGTGCTTTAATTCTTAATCTAATACCACATTATAATTTTTTCACTTGGCAACTGCTTAGTATTTCTAAAAAATTTCACTGCATGATTTGCATGACTTTTACACCACTCATATCCTTCAGGGTATACAACAACAGAATCTTTTTCGCCTCGTGAATATACAATTGTTCCTGGAGTTGTGCAATCTTCAGGATAAAAATCACACCTAACAATGTCACCTTTTTCTCTTATATTTCTTAATTCTACCATAAAACTCCTCCGCCTCCTTGCCATAATTATATACTTCTGAAGTTTTCTTATGTGCTTCTGCTTGCGAAAGTCCTTTTTTCATTAAGTCTTTTTCCATAATAATCTCGTGGTTAATCAATGTAAAATCATGTGATTCCGGCTTCCCTTGCATTAACCTTTGCCAACTTTGAGCCATCATAAAATCTGGATCAAATCTTGCAATTCTTCCCCCTCCTAAGTCATGCTCGTCAATAAAAATATAATTTTTAATTGCTTGAATTTCCTCTTTACTTCTACCAGTTGTTCTAGCAATTTTAGTTACATCTGTCTTCATAGTTCTTACTAAAGCATAATACCTTTCCGCATGCTCATCCGCTTCCGTACTATTTGGATCTCGTGCACCACTCACAGCTCCTGACTGTATTATATCGTTATTACCATTCCCCTTCAATACTTTTTTACCTCATAGCTGACAAAGCACCGGCAATTGATGTCCTCCCCCGCAACGCCACTCATGCCAGGACTGCTGTTGCCCCAGATGGGAGCTGAAATGGCTCATTGACAAGCACGCTCTGACCTTCCATCTTCACATGGTTGTATTGACCATTGCTGGTATGCTTCCATCCTTTCTTGGTCTTTCTTACACTGTTTGGACGGACTCGTTCGTCCTTCATCGTGTGCCACACCTTCACGATTTCAAAACCAGCGGGAGCAAGCTTTGATACTAAGTCACTTGCTGCGTCATGGTTTCCCTGTTCTCGAACTCGATGGGCTTCTGTTCGAACAATACGCACTGACTTAGCATAGCTTCCACCTGTACCGTTATCACCAATCAAAGCCTTTTGTACTCGCTTAGCCATCGTATCGAATCGGTCTCCGACGGATAACCCAATGCCCACCGCCTGCTTAATCCCATAAATGATATTTGCTCGATTTCGCTCTAGCTGTGTAGGTAAACTTAATCCGTGAATCGGATTGTTGACAGCCGCCCTTAAGGAACGAACACTTGCAAAAGTAGATGCTAGGTCTTGATTATCCACAGCCTTTTCTACTGCCTGAACCATTCTACTGTAGACATTAGAATAGGTCTGTTCAACTGTCTCTGTAATCAACCTCTGCTCTACCAATGTGACATCATTCATCCTCGATTGGACTTCCTGTAGTAATCTGGCATCTAAGGCATTCTTGTGTAGCTGAGCATAAGTTAACAGTCCATTTTCATCAGCATAGTTGGCATACATATCGCCCAGACTAAAACTATAAACTTTTCACTGATTTAAAGGTGACAACTGGATATTAAAATCTACTCTGTCCAAAAAAGCAAAAAGCCCACAAGCATCACTGCTTGCAGGCTTATCTTCCAGCTCATAGCCGGACTCGAACCGGCGACCTACTCATTACGAATGAGTTGCGCTACCAACTGCGCTATATAAGCAAAAAGTGAACCATTCAGGTTCACTTAATGACCGATCCGGGAATCGAACCCGGGTTTACGCCGTGAGAGGGCGTCGTCTTGACCGCTTGACCAATCGGCCCAAATGCTCAGGTAGTATAACATAATGGTATATCTATGTCAACTATTTTAATCAAAGTTCTTTGGAGTGACCGATCCGGGAATCGAACCCGGGTTTACGCCGTGAGAGGGCGTCGTCTTGACCGCTTGACCAATCGGCCTAAGTACTTTGACTTTAAAAATCTCGAGGCGACAAGATTCGAACTTGCGACCTCAGCGTCCCGAACGCTGCGCTCCACCAAACTGAGCCACGCCTCGTTACCTGTGTAAGTATAGGATAATTTTCTGAATTTGTCAACCATTTTTGAAAACTTTTTTATCAAAAAATAGAATTCTCAAAAATGCGATTAACCTGCACTTTTAAGAATTCTATTCCCTCATCTTTGTCTCAAACTTAATGCTGTCTCTGTAATATTAATTAGTATCTTCGTATCTCTCTAACTACTCTAATCCCTTTAAATCTGATTTGTCATACAATCTAAGCATAGGTGTTGTAAACTGTCCTGATGAATCAACGAGTCCTTCTGGAAGCACATCAAGCTTTTCTACATTCAATCTGCCATTTGCAATAGTCAATCGCTCATAAATCGTATCTGGTCCATTAGAACTGTAGCGATACAAGCAACTATGATCTGGAGATTCACAATATCCCGTTCTCAAATCTCCTGCTTCCGTACCCAATTGCACTGGATTTCCATCTGTTCCAATCGTATAAAACACAGCATCACAACTTGGATTTCCAATATAATGCAAGATTAACTCTGGAATTCCATCATTATTCATATCATAAACATTATAACCATATTGATCAACTCCAATATTTTCACCCGATTCAAAGACATGATTGGAATCTGCCATTGTATTGACTAAATTGCGATAAATTGCCTTATAAGCAGCCGAAGAAGCTACTGCTGTTGTAGTTTCCTGTGCCTGTGCACTTTGTGATTCACTGCCTTCACTGCCATTTGCACTGGATTCTGCCGAAGAAGTTCCCGAAGCTACAACTGCTGCAGAAGAAGTCTCATCCTTTTTTTCACTCTTGCCGTTTATCAGCATCAACAGCACTCGCACTCTGACTTTCTTCCTTGACAACAGCATCGGCCACCTTATGAGAATTTCTATCTTTCCAAACCTTTGCTGCAAAAACAATTCCACACAGACAAAGAATAGCTATAATGATCCAAGGCCATTTTCTTCTCTTTTTCTGTTGATTAACAAGTGCATAGAAGTCTTCTTCTCCATCATCATCTTCATCATTCTTGTCTTCGTTGAGTACAAATGATGGCATATCTACCTCTTGATCATCATCATCTAAAAGTTGTTGTGTGCGTCTTGCCACAAATTCTTCTTCATTGAGATTTTCGTAATCGGAACGATGAAACTCCTCCTCATATGCATCTGTATACTCTTCCTCAAAGTCTTCATCAGCGCTTGTATCATCTTCTTGCTCACCTTGACTTTCTCTGTATCCTCAGCATATTCTGGATCGTCTTCTAAATCGCCATCTCCCTCGTCCATATAATCCTGCGTCGGCTCATCACCATTTTCATAACTATACCAAGCATCTGTAGATGTAATTTCTACAGTCGCTGTAGCCTCTACCGTAGATGTCTCTGAATGATCTGAATTTGCGGAATTTGCCACTTTTGCACCCGTCATTTCACTAGATGCTTCCTCATTGGCGGACTCGGCAGTTGATTCTGCAGTACTAATCTTTGTAGCCTCTGATTCCTGCTCATGACGTTTTGACCTTCTCCTTTTTGCATGATAGGCTTCCACCGGCTGAACAGAATCTTCTTGCTCCTTCTTTGCCTTCTTACTCTTTACATTTCCTTGGATGTATTGTGCTGGCTCATCATCCATATTTTCTTCTTTTGGCAACTCAATTTGTTCTTGCTCACCTTCAGCTACAGACTCATTCTGAGAAATTGGCTCTTTACTCAATGGCACTGTATCGAATGTACTTTCTGCATCGGCTGTGCGATCCATATTCTCTATATTGTCTGTGTTGCCTGTGCGATCCACATTGCCCATGCCATCTGTACTATTTGTGCTATCCACACTTTCTACATTGCCTGAGCTAGCTGTCTTTTCTGTCTTTTCTGTATTTTCTGCATGAGCCACATCCACTTTGGCAGCCACATTTGCTTTTTCGCTCTTATTCGACTCGTTGACAGCTTTGGAATGTGTTTCAACTTCTTTCGGTTTTTCCATCTTTTCTGACGCATTTTTCTCCGATGTACTTTCCTTAACCGTCTCTGTCTGTTTCTTTACTTCCACATCATTTGTATTTTTTGCAGTTACAAATGGAAGAACCGAACTCAATTGTTCCTTGATCTCCTTCAAAGCTTGTGGAGAACGCTCACTGTGCAACAACCAAGCAAAGTAGCTAATTGGATTCATTCCGAATAAATCAATTTCTCCATTATCGCGCATACGCTTAATTTCTGAAATTATCTTATTCTTTGCAGAGTAGAGAATATCCTTAACCTTCTTTTCTGGCATAGCAAGATGCTGTGATACCTCAGACAATCGCCTTCCTTGAACATAAAAAAGTGCTGTTGCCTCTGCATCGGTTTCTTTAATCTGGCTAAACACACGATCAATCAAATTTGTTGCCACATTAGGATCAATCCTTGATTCTTTTGATGGATCAGAGCCATCATCTTTTCCAGACCAAAGTTTAATATCAAGTGGTGAAAGCGTCTCATCCTTTGCACTCTCATCACTAATCACTTCCACAATGGTACTTCTCAATACTTTTTGGGCGTCAAACTTCGATAAGTCTGCATCTTTTGCTACTGAAAAAAACTTGACATAGATTTCTTCAATACAGGCCTCTACATTCTTTCCCAAAATCTTCTTTCCCACAAATGCACGAACATAACCTTCTGTCGTGCTATAGATGTCATCTAATGCTGACGCATCCCCTGAAAGAAGTCTTTGTACTAACGCATTCAATTCATTATTCATACAAATTAGCGTTCCCCTTTCCCAAAACTCTACTTACATAATATATCATTTTACTAAATAATGTCAAATATTGATATTTGGTCACTCTGAGGAAGATTTCCAAGTAAACCTAATTTGTCCATCTGTTCACAAATTGTCTTATTTACCTTTGCTCTGTTCATAAAATCGTCCTTAGAAATAAATTCTCCCCTAGCCGCAGCTTCAACAATCTGCCTGGCCACTGACTCTCCCAAACCATCAATGCTTGTCAGTGCTGGCATAATTTTTTTATTTTCTGTCACCTGAAAGCGAACAGCCTGTGCCTTATAAATATCAATGGGTTCAAATTCATATCCTCTCGCATACATTTCCTGTGCAATACGCAAATCTCTAGCGGTATCTTCTTCCTTTGCTGTGACATCAGATTTATTTTTAATTTCCATATAAGCCCGCTCAACCTTTTCCTTGCCAAAGCACATCAGTTCATAGGAAAATCCTGTTGCTCGAATAGAAAAATAAGCCGTATAGTACTCCAATGGATAGTAAATTTTACAATATGCAATGCGCCAAGCCATCATAACATATGCTGCTGCATGGGCCTTTGGAAACATATACTTAATTTTTTTGCAAGATTCAATATACCACTTTGGAACATCTGCCGCAATCATATCTTGCTCGTACTCTGGGCTTAGTCCCTTTCCCTTTCGCACGGATTCCATAATTTTAAAGCTCTCGCCCTCTTCCATTCCCTGACCAATTAAATAGATCATAATGTCATCTCTTGTGCAAATGGCCGTTCGAATAGTCGCCTTTCCTTCTTGAATCAATGTCTGTGCATTGCCAAGCCACACATCTGTACCATGAGAGAGGCCAGAAATGCGCACCAAATCAGAAAGTCCCTTTGGCTTTGCATCAATTAACATCTGCATAGCAAAATCTGTGCCGAATTCTGGAATTCCCAGTGCTCCAAGCTTACACCCCATCAAATCCTCTGGCTTTACACCAAGAGCATCTGTATTTTGAAAGAGTGTCATTGTCTCCCTCGAATCAAGAGGAATATCCTTTACAGGATCAATACCAATTAAATCCTGTAACATACGGATCATCGTTGGATCCTGATGTCCCAAAATATCAAGCTTTAATAAATTGTGGTCAATTGCATGATAATCAAAGTGTGTGGTAATGATTTTTGTTGTCATATCATTTGCTGGATGTTGGACTGGCGTGAAAGTATAAATTTCCTCTCCATGAGGCAAAACAATAATTCCGCCTGGATGTTGTCCGGTCGTCCTTCGAACGCCAACACAGCCCTGCGTGATTCGATTGATTTCGCATTTTCTCTTGACCTGGCCATGCTCATCAAAATACTTCTTTACATATCCATAGGCTGTCTTCTCGGCCAGTGTTCCCACAGTTCCTGCACGGAAAGTATGTCCCTGTCCAAAAATAACTTCAGTATAATCATGAGCTTTTGGTTGATATTCTCCCGAAAAATTCAAGTCAATATCAGGCTCTTTGTCTCCCTTAAATCCCAAAAAAGTTTCAAATGGAATATCAAAGCCATCCTTTTTTAACTTCTTTCCACACTTTGGACAAATTTTATCTGGCATATCACAACCTGCCATCCCCGCAAATTTCTTTACTTCCTCTGAATCAAAGTCCACATATTTACAATCACAATAATAGTGTGGTGGCAAGGGATTGACCTCGGTAATTCCTGAAGTATAGGCAGCAAAGGATGAACCAACCGATCCTCTTGACCCCACAAGATAGCCATCTTCATTGCTCTTTTCCACCAACTTCTTTGCGATAATATACATAACGGCAAAGCCATTTTTAATAATAGAATTTAGTTCTTTTTTTCAAGTCTGGCTGTCACAATTTCTGGCAAGTTCTCGCCATATTGCTCATGTGCTTTTGCATAGCAAGATTGTGTCAATAACTCATCTGAATTTTCAATGACAGGAGGACATTTATCAGGGCGAACTGGCGGAAAATCCTCCACCATATCTGCAATCATTCTCGAATTTGTCACTGCGACAGCATAGGCATCTTCTGGTCCCAAATAATGAAATTCTGCAATCATTTCATTGGTTGTTCTCAAATAGAGGGGCGGTTGATGATCTGCATCTGTAAATCCCTTCCCTGCCAAAAATAATTCTGCGGTAAATTTCGTCTTCAGGATTTAAAAAGTGAACATCACAAGTGCCAACTACTGGCTTATTTAGGGATTTTGCCAATTCTACAATCTTTTTTTATTGATTTTTTTGAATATCCTCTCTCGACTCAATGGCATAGCGATCAGATGCAATCATAAATTCATTGTTGCCTATTGGTTTGAATTTCAAGATAATCATAAAATTCAGCAATCTTTCGGATATCCTCCTCCTCTTGCCCATCCAAAATTGCACGAAATAGCTCCCCCTGCCTCACAGGCACTTCCAATAATCAATCCCTCTCTATATTTTTGCAATACAGACTTTGGAATTCTTGGTCGTTTCGCATAGTAGTTAAGATGCGAATAAGAAATTAATTTATATAAATTGATTCGCCCAATTTCATTTTTTGCTAAAATAATGATGTGATTGGTGTTCATCTTCTTGATGCGCTCTTGGCTCACCTTGGCCAATCCCTCAACATCCTTGAGTAACAAAATATTTCTTTCCCTGAGCATCTGTGCCAATTTTAAAAAGATTTCTGCTGTACACTCTGCATCATCCACGGCACGGTGATGGTTTTCTAGGGAAACATCGAGAGCTTTTGCCACGGTGTCAAGCTAAATCGTCCGAGCTGTGGGAGCAAAATTCTTGCTAAAGTCACGGTATCCACAATGGTTGGATCATAGGTATACCCTATTCGCTTGGCATTGGTCGCAATAAATCGAGTATCAAAACCTGCATTGTGTGCCACCACAGCAAAGTCCTCACAGAATGCCAAAAATTTTGGCAATACTTCCTCAATCAGTGGGGCATCCACCACCATAGAATCATTGATGCTTGTCAATTCCTCAATTTGAAACGGAATTGGAATCTGTGGATTGATAAATGTTGAAAAGCGATCTACAATCTTTCCCTCTACAATCTTTACGGCACCAATTTCAATAATGCGATTTTGTGTGGGTGAAAATCCTGTAGTCTCAATATCAAATACAACAAATCCATCATCTAGGGACACTTCTTTTGGATTGACCACCACTTCCTTTAAATCATCTACCAAATAGCCCTCCACACCATAGATAATTTTGGGTGGATTTTTCATCTTTTGCACTGCATGATAGGCATCTGTAAATCCCTGAACATTTCCATGATCAGTAATGGCAATGGCTTCCATTCCCCAATCGGCGGCCTGCTTAATAATTTCTGCTGCACTGCTGACACCATCAAAATCGCTCATTTTCGTGTGGCAATGCAATTCCACTCGCTTTACTTGAGCATCATCTGTTCGAATATTTTGACCAAAAGCATCACTTTTTTTAATTCCTCGAACAAAGGAAATAATCAATTCACTGTCAAATTTATCAATATTCGTTGTTCCCTTTAATTTAATAAAATTTCCTTTGACCAGTGCCGCATGCAACACAGGAACATCCTCTTCCTTTGCAAAAATTTTTACCTGTATGGAATCGGTAAAGTCTGTCAACGAAAAGATAAACATTGTCTTTCCTGAGCGCTCAAAAAATCGCTCATCCAACTCAACAATCTTTCCATGAACAACGATTTCTCCCATCTCTCCCTCAACTTGAGACAGAGGAACAAATTGATCTTCAAAAATCACGCCCAAACAATACATCCAGATTCTTGCTCCTAGAGATATATTCCTTCTTTTTGCCAGAACTTTTTTTGCCGTTTTTTTCTCAGAAACCTCTGTTCTCTTTTCTTGATCTACTCCATTTTCTAACTTTTTCTTTTATAACTCGATCACCCCCATTCTCCCTACTATTTTCGTCCTTGCTTTGAATTTTTCTCTCTATATGAGCAATATAGTGAGGTCTCAATTCACAATCCACCCCACAACGCTCAAAAAAGATTTTTTCCACAATACGAATAAATTCTGGAACAATGGCTTCAGAAAGTTGCGTTCGCTCCTACTAAATTCCATAATGCGTTCACCAACAAATACTACCTCTGCCTTTTTTTAAGAATCAAATATTGGGCAATGCTGTATTCTCGCAACTCAAGTAAAATACTTTCCTTGTAGGCATCATAGAGATTTTTGGGCGTATATTGCTCAGAAAGTCGAAAGTTCTCCAAAATTTTTATTTGAATTTTCTTGGTCGGAAAAATTTGTCGCTTAATTATCCCCTCCAAATCAAAGATAATCCTTTTCTCCACTAATATATCTGATGAAACATAGATTCTCATCTTTGAGCCTTCTTTATTGGCACTCACCTTTTCCACTTGGATGTGTTCTAGTAGCGCCCTTGAGATATGTTCCATCTGTAATGTCGGAAAAACTTCCAAAAAACTCTTCATTTATGACTGTCCCCTTGACATTTGATCAAGCTCCTCTTTTAGAGCTGACAAAAGTTGATGCTCTGGTACCTTCTTGATCACTACACCTTTTTTGATCAATAGTCCCTCTCCAATGCCACCAGCAATGCCAATGTCGGCTTCCTTTGCCTCTCCAGGTCCATTGACCACACAACCCATCACTGCGACCTTGATATCCATTTCATAGCCAGCAACCAAATTTTCTACTTGATTTGCTAGGGAAATCAAATCAATACTTGTTCGCCCACAGGTCGGGCAAGATACCACCTCAACACTGCCCTTTCTCAAGCCCAATGTCTTTAAAATTAATTTTGCACAAGTCACTTCCTCCACAGGGTCACCTGTCAAAGATACTCGAATCGTATCCCCAATACCTTGATATAAAATAATTCCAAGGCCAACACTTGACTTAACCGTTCCACGCTGAATGGTCCCTGATTCTGTAATTCCCACATGAAGCGGGTAGTCTGTCTTTGTTGAAATTAGCTCATGTGCACGAATACACATCAAAACATCAGAAGATTTAATGCTAATAACCAAATTTTGATAACCCAAATTTTCAATGATCCTTACCTTATCCAGTGCTGATTCCACTAATCCCTCTGCTGTCACACTGCCATATTTTTCAATCAAATGCTTTTCTAGTGAACCCGAATTTACACCCACACGAATGGGGATGTTTCTCTTTTTACAGGCATCCACCACCATCTGAATTCTTTCCAAATTTCCAATATTTCCCGGATTAATGCGAATCTTATCCACTCCATTTTCAATTGCAGCCAGTGCAAGACGGTAGTCAAAGTGAATATCGGCCACCAAAGGAATATGAATTTGTTTTTTAATTTCTTTGATGGCCGTAGCCGCCTCCATTGTCGGAACCGCCACTCGGATAATTTCACATCCTGCTTCCTCGAGACGCAAAATCTGATCCACTGTCGCCTGTACATTTTCTGTCTTTGTATTGCACATACTTTGAATTAAGATTGGATGACTTCCACCAATCACTCGGTTTCCAATATGAATTTCTCTTGTCTTCATCTTTTTCTCCTAAAAGCCAACTAGTCGTCGAACATCATTAAACATCACAAAGACCATAAAGAGCATGAGCAAAGCAAATCCAATCAAATGGACCATTCCCTCAGCCTTTCGATTGACTGGTCTTCCAAGAATTCCCTCAATAATCAAAAATAAAATTCGACCACCATCAAGGGCCGGCAGTGGCAACAAGTTCATTACACCAAGGTTTGCACTCAATAAAATCATCATATTTGCAATGCTCAACAGTACCACACCCACACCATAGGCACTGGATTCCTTGACTGTGTCACCAATCATATTGACAATGCCCACTGGTCCACTGATTTCATTGGCCTTTACTTTTCCCTTAATCATATAGGCTAGGCTCTCTAGGGTGCTCGTGATGTTATACTTTACTTCATAGGCCGAATACTTTACAATCTCCATCGGTCCTTTTACTGGAACTCGTCCACCTGAACTTGCAATTCCAATCATATATTGGTTGTACTTTTCATTGAGCTTTGGATGAATCGTAAAATCAAGTTTTTGCCCCTGCCGATTGACAGTGACATCCACATCCTTGCCAGGATGCATGTACAAATATAAAGTCAAATCTCTATAAATAACCACTCGATGGCCGTCAATAGCTGTAATTATGTCCCCTGCTTCAATGCCAGCTTCCTTTGCAGGATAGCCATCAACTACCTCGGACACCTCCGACTTATCAATGCCCACAGCACCAATGACAATCATCGCCATAAAAAAGGCCAAAATAAAATTAAACAGCGGTCCTGCAAAAATTGTAGCCAATCGCTTTGGCACAGACACTGAGTTAAAACTTCCCTCAACACTTTCTTCATCCTCATCTTCTCCCAGCATCATACAAGAACCACCAAGGGGCAATAATTTTAGCGAATATCTTGTCTCCTTTCCCTGTCTTGACAAAATTCTAGGTCCCATTCCCACAGAAAACTCAATGACTTTGATTCCCGATTTCTTTGCCACAATAAAATGTCCAAATTCATGAAAGGTGACAATCACACCAAAAATGATCAATGCAAAAATTATACTCATCTATATCCATCCATTCTCTAAATCTTTTTCTGTCTCCAATTGTATTCTCAATATATCACAAACACTTGGATTTTGGATTAACTTGTGATGATCCATCGCTGTGCGAATCATCCTTACAATGTCTACATAACGAATCTTTCCATCCAAAAATTTTGCGACTGCATATTCATTAGCTGCATTCAATACCGTTGGCATACTGCCGCCAATTTTGCAGGCCTCAAAGGCATACTTTAATCCCTCAAACACCTCCATATCAGGTCGAGCAATTGTGATCTCACTGAGTCTAGTAAAATCTAATCTCTCTCCCAAAAGTTTTCGCCGATTTGGATAATAGAGGGCGTATTGAATAGGTAATTTCATATCTGGTGTGCCAAGCTGAGCCATCACGCCACCATCTTGAAACTGAACCATAGAGTGAATAATCGACTGCGGTTGTACTACCACTTGAATATTCTCTGGCTCAACAGAAAATAGCCATTTTGCCTCAATGACCTCTAGTCCCTTATTGACCATGGTCGAAGAATCAATCGTAATCTTTTTTCCCATACTCCAATTCGGATGGTGTAAGGCATCTTGTAAGGTCACTTTTTCCAACTGGCTTTTTGTGTAATCTCGAAATGGTCCGCCTGAAGCTGTCAATAAAATCTTTTCAATGGGATTATTTTCATTGCCCTGAAGACATTGAAAAATAGCACTGTGCTCCGAATCCACTGGAAGAATTTGCACTTTTTTCTCCTTGGCCAGTGGCATAATAATATGCCCTGCACAAACTAAAGTTTCCTTATTTGCCAGTGCAATATCCTTTCCTGCCTCAATGGCTGCCACGGTCGGCTCAATGCCAATCATACCAACTACTGCGGTCACAACAACATCGGCCTCGGCAATGACTGCCGCCTGAATTAACCCCTCCATGCCAAAACCAATTTCACAATGTATATCTGTCAATCGCTCTTTTAGCTCTTTGGCATCTTTTTCTTTCCAAATCGCTGCAAATTTTGGGCGAAATTCTCGAATTTGCTTTTCCAACAAATCAACATTTTTTCCCGCAGTCAATGCCACGACACCGATATCTCCATTTGCTCGCACGACTTCTAATGTCTGTGTTCCAATTGATCCTGTGGAGCCAAGTATTGCTATCTTTTTCATATCACTCCTCCAATTCATTCTTATTATCCCAAAAACATCACGGCAAAAAAGACAATTGGTGCTGTAAATAGCATGCTATCAAAGCGATCTAAAATCCCACCGTGACCTGGAATGAGATTTCCATAGTCCTTTACCTCATGATTTCGCTTGATTGCTGATGCAGCTAAATCGCCAATCTGTGAAACTACGGCACCAAGTGCACAGCCAACTGTACAAGCCAAAAGCGGATTTTCCACCTCTACCATATAGTTTCTTACAAAGTTTGCATAAACATACGCAATCAACGCTGCTCCACAAACTCCACCAATACAACCTTCCAAGGATTTTTTCGGACTTAATTTGGGGGTCACCTTATGTTTTCCAATCAACATTCCAACTGCATAGGCACAGGTGTCACTTCCCCAACTCGAAATCAAAATCAACCACGCCAAGAGCTTTCCATCTTTGAGTGTCCTTGTCTGATAGAGAAAGGAAAATAACACTGCCACATAAAATAGCCCAAAAAAACTCGCTGTAATTTCTTCTGTCTTATATTCTGGAAAGGTAAATACATAGATGACCATCTCCAAAAGAAGCATCACAACAAATAAAATCACCTCATATTCTGAAGAAATTTTAAAATACAAGAGTGCATAGTAAACCACGGCACCAATGTATCCAATCCAAGACACTGCCTTTTTTTCAATTTTTAGTACTCGATAAAGTTCAAACATCCCAATCAAAGAAATCAACAAGGATATCGCCCAAAGTGGCAGTCCTCCCACAAAGATAAAAACAATTGCCATAATGAGAAGAACAATTCCACTTACTAATCTGGTCCAAAACATTATCTGCCTCCAAACCTTCTCTCTCTTTTATTATACGCTGCAATCGCATTTTGCAACTCTTCCTCATCAAAATCTGGCCACAATACATCCGTCACATAGATTTCGCTGTAGGCCAGTTGCCAAAGCAAGTAATTAGATAATCTCAACTCTCCACTTGTGCGAATTAATAAATCCGGATCGGGAAGACCTGCTGTATCGAGGTGATCGGCAACAAATTGTTCAGTAACCCCTTCTACATCATAGGGACTTTCCCTGTACTCCTTAAGCATTTTCTGAACCGCACGACGAATTTCATCTCGGCCTCCATAATTGATAGCAATAGTAAATGTCATTCCTGTGTTGTCCTTTGTTGTCTCCACCAACTTGTCAATGCCCTCGACGATGTCTGCATCAAATCTTCGCTTATCGCCAATCATCTTTACACGCACATTTTTTTCCGCAGCAATCTTTAACAGTCTCTTCATATAGAAGCGGAATAGTTTCATCAATGCCCCCACTTCTTCGGCACTTCTCTTCCAGTTTTCTGTAGAAAATCCATATACTGTCAAATAGTCGATTCCCGTCTTTGCACAGACAGTAACCATTTTTTCCAAGGTCTCACAACCAGCCTTATGCCCCATTGCCCTTGGCAAAAGTCGCTTCTTTGCCCATCTGCCATTTCCATCCAAAATAATGGCCACATGTTTTGGAATTACCATATTTTCCTCCCTACTGATATAGGATTGGGCAGGCCATATTGCCTGCCCAAATCATTTACTGATTCCACTATACGATAGCATATCCTACACTGATATTAGTGTATAATTATACTGTCATAATTTCCTTCGACTTATTCTCAATTGTCTTGTCAATCTCTTCAATGGCCTTGTCTGTAAGCTTTTGTACTTTATTTTCGCCATCTTTTAAATCATCCTCAGAAATCTCGGATGCCTTCTCCATCTTCTTAATGGCATCTACTGTATCTCTTCTGATATTTCTCACAGCAACTTTGGCTGCCTCGCCCTTTTTCTTTACTTCTTTTACAAGTTCCTTGCGTCGATCCTCCGTCAGCTCTGGAAAAATCAATCGCACAGTAGTACCGTCATTTGTTGGATTAATCCCCAAGTCTGACATGTTAATTGCCTTTTCAATCTCCTTTAATAGAGATTTCTCCCAAGGTGCAATCATAATCATTCTTGCCTCTGGCACAGAAATATTGCCCACCTGTTGGATTGGTGTTGGTGTACCATAGTAATCTACCTTAATCTTATCTAATACATGGGGATTGGCACGACCTGCACGAATGGTTGCGTAATCATCCTGCAATACATTAATCGTCTTATCCATCTTTTCTTGGCACAATTTAATTTTTTCTTGCATATTCATCCTCCTAGACAGTTACCACTGTTCCATTTATTTTTCCTACCATTGCATTTGCAATGGAATTTTTCTCATTTAAATCAAATACTGCTAATGGCATCTTATTTTCCATACACATTACAGTTGCTGTCAAATCCACAACTTGAAGTTTTTGGTCAAGCACCTCTTGAATGCTAATGGTCTCATACTTTTTCGCATTTGGATCAAGCTTTGGATCTGCAGTGTAGATGCCATCAATGCTCTTGGCTAAAAGAATCATTTCTGCATCAATCTCAATTGCCCGAAGAGCAATTCCTGTGTCTGTAGAAAAATATGGGTGACCTGTTCCGCCACCAAAGAACACAACTTTTCCCTGCTTAAAGCACTCATTGACCCTGTCCTTTGAAAAAAGTTCAGTCATCGTTCCACAGGCAAATGGAGAAAAAATGGCTGTCTCCATTCCTTCACTTCGAAAGATTTCTGACACATAGATGCAATTCATAATCGTTGCCAACATTCCAATTTGGTCTGCCTTTGTGCGGTCAATCGCCTCCGAAGTTCTTCCTCTCCAATAATTTCCACCGCCAATGACAATGCCAACTTCGACTCCCTGCTTTACACTGGCCAATACCTGCTGTGCAACATCTCGAACAGTGGCCTCATCATAGCCACTGCCTTTTCCTGCTGCAAGTGCTTCTCCACTCAATTTGAGCATAACTCGCTTCATCTTCTATATCTGCCTCACATTCCTTCTTATTTCGAATTCTTTAATTACACAATTCGCATATATACAAGAAAAAGTATAACATAAGAATAAAAAAATTTGAAAAGATAGCAAGAACAAGCATCTACGCTCAATTCTTGCTATCTCTTCTTTTCTACACCTGAACAAATTTTCCATCATTCATTACATATTGTTTCTTACAATACTTTGCCACCTTTTCATCATGAGTGACAATCACCAAAGTCTTTCCCTCTCGATTTAATTCCATCAACAATGCCATAATGTCCTCTGTTGTCTTAGAATCTAATGCCCCTGTCGGCTCGTCACAAAGCAGAATATCCGCATGATTGACTAAGGCTCTGGCAATGGCAACTCTTTGCTTTTGTCCTCCAGAAAGCTTTGCCGGCACAGCTTTTGCTCTATGCACAATTCCAAGCCTTTCCATCAACTTCATTGCTCGCTCTATCTTCTCCTTTTTGGACAATTTTGTATATTCCAATGGCAACATTACATTTTTTAATGCACTATAGTGAGAGATAAGTGCAAAGTCTTGTACAACAAAACCAAATTTCTCATTGCGAAGTTTTGCCTTCTCCTTCATGGAATACTCCGCAATATTCTTACCAAAAAGATGATAGTCCCCTTCTGTGGCAACATCTAAAATCCCAAGAATATTGAGCAATGTACTCTTTCCCGATCCAGATGTTCCCATAATGGCAACACTCTCTCCACGCTCAATCTGCAAAGACACATGATCCAAGGCATATACTGGCTCATCTTCTCCATATATCTTGCATATATTGTTTATTTCAATGATTTTATCCATTATCTCACTCCTCGCAATGTATCTGTCAATTTTTCAAATTGAATCTTGTGTATCATATAAAGGAACAAAATAATAAAACATCCCAGACATATCAATACTGGCAATAGCAAAAATTCACTTATGCCACACAGGATGGTTGTTACCAATAAGCTCAATACAATCAACAAAAGATTTTCGATAAAAACTCGCCCCCAAATATCTGTTATCCTTGCCCCACATAACAAGTTAATTCCATACTCGTAGGCACATTCAGACACACGGCGAATCACCAAACAAATCATACTGACAAAAGAAAAGATCAATAAAATGCTGCCAAACAAACTATATAAAATTATGGTTTCTACATAGTCATTTTCTATAACTTTAATCTGAGAGCTATAATTAACAAAATATCCATCTGTTACTTTCTGTTGGCGCATTACATTTCTGATTTCTTTCAATTCCTTTTCATTATTGACATATAATTGACAGGAATACATTGCTTGATCCATACCATAAACAGAACTCTTATCTACATTCACGGGTATAATTACACTTTTATCCAAAGAAAATGGCTCTTTTTGTTGAGTTGGTCGAACAAATCTTGCTCCCTTTTTCAGGAAAGCCTCGATCTGAATTTTCCTTCCCGAATCGTCTTCCACAATATCTCCAATTTTATACTTCTTTGACAGGCTAGAACCTACGACTGCTGGCAAAACCTTCTTTTCCCAATCTTCATTGGTATCATAAGTAATCTCAAATTTCTTCTGTACCTCTTCTGGAATATCCAAGTGATTTTGCTCAAAAAAGTCTTTGGTTACTCCCACTCGTATATACTTTTTATTCTGAATAATAAAGTCATCTAGTGCATTATCAACAAAAGTATATTGATATCTTCCTCCCAACATTTCATCAATGATGGTCTGGTACTTCAAAATTGTATCCCTGTCATTTTTTACAAGTACTCCATATTGCTTATCACTTCCTGTACTGCGAAACATAAATACCTGCTTTTGTTCTGTCCATTCTCCAATCAACTTTTTTACATAGGAAGCTTCGGCAATCACCTGTGCAATATTGACAAGAATGATAAATGTTACAATGAGTTGCAACACTTTAAATAACATATCCCACACTTCCCTCTTGATCTGTTCAAGTGCAAATTTAATATTTCTCATTTCTCATCCTATGTACTTTCCATTGAATTTCCAAAACCACAAAAATCACAAGCATCATTGACAAAAAAGCAAGTAGAATACTATCCAAATAGAAATATCTTCCAAGTAACAATCGAATATGAACCAGTGACCTCATGCTTCTCAAAACAGTAAATGTAATTTCATCTAAAATCCACGAAACCACCAGAGCAACAATCCCCATCAAAGCAAAGCGTTTAACAGCAATTGATGATTGCTTCCATCCGTCGCCCCAATCATTTTGCGAATTTCAAACTCTTCTCGGCAAGAGCTTATCCAAGCCTGTGCAAAACTAATGCAATTCATTGACACAATAACCGCACAAATAAGAATTAATCCAACCATGGTGGGATTTGTATTAACCAATCCTATCTGTTTTCTACCCCATTTGTGAATTTCGGCTTCAGGAAAATCCTGCCTTAGCTCTTCCGATATATCCTTTTTAGCTGAATCAACATAAATTGCATAATAGTCAATGATTTCCTTAATGCCCTTCGACCGAATATCAAGATATAAACTCGGCATTGTCATTGTATTTTCTTCATCATTGTCGTAATATCCTAGAACTCGATAATCATTCTCTCCAACAGTGACATAGGTTTGATCATTCTCTCTCCAAAGCATATCTTGATAATTTTTATTGACTACCGCTACATTTTCACCTTCAACATAATCTTTTATAGCAGAATTGATCTTTAATGCACAAAATAGCTCTTGATCAAATTTGGCCACACTTGGTGTCCAAGATCCAAAAGAAATTATACAATGTGGAACTTGCAAGAGATTGATCTTATCCAAAACCGTCTCGATAGTAGGATGTTCCTCTAAAAATTGGATACTCCAGTAATCATCTAATAATATCTCATAGTCCTTTTCTGGTTCATGCCACACCTTTGACATTGCTGAAAATCCCAATGAAAATGTAAATAAACTCATCACCATAATGAGCCATAACATCTTGGCCTTTAAGAGTGTATCTCTCATTGTATTATACTACTTCCTTAATAAATCCAATTCCAACTTCCATAGCTTCCATCACCTGGTATATTAGAAAATTTAGCTTCAGTAAAAACCTTTGCTCCATCTCTTCCTGATCTTGCATCAAAATGTGTCATTCCCATCGCTGTTGTTGTAATCACACTACTTGTAACCGCCCCCACCAAAATAGCTTTTTTAAAACTCATTTCAAATCCTCCTAAAATTTTTATTTTCAAAGAATAATATATCTACTTACATTTGTCAACACTTAATATATATACCTGCATTATTCACAGTACAATACTTAAGTTAATTACCATGCTATAAATCTTTAAACTTAATCCATGACGCTGTAACTGACTTGATCCACCTAAAAATGAGCAGACTTCCCCTATGAAATCTTGAAATGGATTGCAAAAAGGACTGCAAAAATTCCCTTTTCGCAGTCCTTTTCTATTCTATTCTCCCAAGCCATTGCCTGTATATAGCTCGTAATATTTCCTTTCTGAGCGAGCAACTCATCATGAGTGCCACGCTCAATAATTCTTCCTTGCTCCAGTACCATAATGCAATCCGCATTTTTAACTGTAGAAAGTCGATGAGCAATGACAAAGGTTGTTCTTCCTATCATCAAAGAGTCCATTCCCGTTTGTACAAGTTGCTCTGTTCTTGTATCAATGGATGATGTCGCCTCGTCAAGAATCAGGGCTGGCGGATCAGCAACGGCTGCCCTTGCAATGGCCAGAAGCTGGCGCTGACCTTGAGAAAGACTTCCGCCCTCCCCATTAATTATGGTGTCATAGCCATTTGGCAATTTTTCAATAAAGTCCGATGCATTGGCAAGTCTTGCCGCCGCCATACATTCTCCATCCGTTGCCCCCTCTCGACCATAGCGAATATTTTCCATAATACTTCCTGTAAACAATCTGGTCTCCTGCAGTACAATACCCAAACTCTTTCTTAAATCCGCCTTCTTAATATTAGAAATATTAATTCCATCATAGCGGATTTTTCCCTTTTGAATATCATAGAAGCGATTGATCAAATTGGTAATGGTCGTCTTTCCTGCACCAGTTGAACCAACAAACGCAACCTTTTGTCCCTTTTTGGCAAAGAGATTGATGTCATGCAATACCATTTTCTTGTCTGTATATCCAAAGGTGACATCATCAAGAACAACATCGCCCTCCATCAAGGTATAAACTGGCTGATTGGTCTTTGGATCAATATCCTTCCAAGCCCATTGTTCGGTTCTCTCGTCCATCTCTGTAATATTTCCAAATTCATCGACATCGGCATTGACCAAAGTCACATAGCCCTCATCAAGCTCTGGTACACTGTCCATCACCTCATAGATGCGGTCAGCTCCGGCCGCAGCCATGGCAATCGCATTAATTTGCTGAGAAATCTGGGCAAACGGCTGATTAAATCCTTTAACTAGGGTAAGAAATGCCACGAGTGTTCCTAGGGTAACACCAAATTTCCCATTAATGGCAATCACTGCACCGATAATCGCACAGATAACATAATTCATATTTCCTAGCTGTGCCACAACTGGCATAAGAATGTTAGCAAGGCATTGGCCTGATAAGCACTGTCTCGAAGTTCTTCATTGAGTTTTTGAAATCCCTCAATCGACTCCTCTTCGTGGTTAAAAACCTTGATTACCTTTTGTCCACTCATCATTTCTTCAATATATCCATTTAACTTACCAAGACTTTGCTGTTGACGAATAAAATGTTTTCCTGAACTATCTGTAATTTTCTTACTTGTAAAGAGCATCACCGCAACCAAAACCATGGCAATAATGGTCAATGGAATGGAAAGAATGCACATGGTCACAAACATACTTGCAATCATCATTGCTGAATTGATTATCTGTGGAAATGCCTGTCCAATAAATTGACGGAGAGTATCGGTATCATTAGTGTACACCGACATAATATCACCATGAGAATGGGTATCAAAATATTTGATTGGCAATTTTTCCATGTGACTAAAAAGATTTTCCCTCACGCGACGCATCGTTCCCTGACCGACATTAACCATAATTCTTTGATACATATAAGAACACCCTGCACCGATCAAATAGACAATCACAATCTGTGTCATTGCCTTGGCCAGCGGTCCAAAATCAAGTGATGAACGACCAATCATTGGCGTGATATACTTGTCAATTAATGTCTGCATAAAGGCCGTTCCACGCACATTGGCAATGGCTGATACAATAATACCAATAAATACAAATACCATATGAATGCCATAGTGCTGAAATACAAGCTGCACAATACGCTTCATATTTCTTGACTGCATACCTTTTGCAGCCTGCTTTGCCTCTTTTATTTTATCTTCCATTTATGCACCTACCTTATCAAAATCTCCACTGCCTTCCATCTGAGCCTGTGCCACTGCACGATAAATTTCATTGTTCATAAGAAGATTCTCATGTGTATCTACACCACTAATTCTTCCTCTGTCAAGAACAATAATACGGTCAGCATCTTTTACTGATGAAATGCGCTGTGCAATAATAATCTTTGTTGTATCTGGAATGTCCTCTCTCAATGCCTTGCGAATTTTAGCATCTGTAGCCGTGTCCACCGCAGAAGTAGAATCATCAAAGATAATAACCTTTGGCTTTTTTAGTAGTGCTCTGGCAATACAAAGACGCTGTTTTTGTCCTCCCGATACATTGGATCCACCCTGCTCAATTCTTGTTTCATACTGATCAGGAAAACGTTCAATAAATTCATCTGCACAGGCAATTTTGCAGGCACGAATACATTCTTCATCTGTTGCATTTTTATCGCCCCAACGCAAATTTTCAAGGATTGTCCCTGTAAATAATTCGTTCTTTTGTAGCACAACAGCAACCTTATCTCGAAGTACTGTCAAATTATACTTTCGAACATCAATTCCTCCAACTTTGACCGTTCCTTCCGTTGTATCATAGAGTCGACTGATTAGATTGACTAGAGAAGTTTTTGAACTTCCAGTTCCACCAATAATACCAATGGTTTCACCTGCACGAATATGAAGGTCAATATCGCTGAGAACAAATTTCTTTTTGTCCTTCTTTATTTTCCCATAAGAAAAATTGACATTTTCAAAGTCAATACTGCCATCCTTTACTTCCATCACAGCCTGCTCTGGAGAGGTGATATCTGCCTTTTCTGTCAACACCTCAGCCACACGCTCTGCACTGGCTTCTGACATTGTAATCATAACAAAAGTAAAGGATAAGAGCACCAAACTAATAAAAATATTCATTACATAGGCAAATAAACTGGTCAATTCTCCTGTTGTCAAGCTTCCTGCAACAATATAGTGTGCACCAACCCATGACAAAATTAAAATACAGGCATAGATGGTCAACATCAATATGGGGAGGTTAATCGCTAACTTTGCCTCTGCCTTCACACCCAAATCATAAATTTTTTGAATGCTATTGCCAAATTTCTTAATTTCATAGTCTTCTTTGACGAAACTCTTGACCACACGAATTCCTTTGACATTTTCTTCCACACTGGCATTTAAATCGTCATATTTGCGAAATAGCTGACTAAAGAGTTTTGTCGCCGACTTCATAATCAGAAGTAAAACTGCTGCAAGAAAAATAATTGCCACCAAAAAAATCAATGCAATTTTAGGACTGATAATGGTTGTCATCACAAATGCTGCAATCATCATTGCTGGTGCACGCATCATCATTCGAATCATCATTTGATAAGAATTTTGAATATTGGTGACATCCGTGGTCAATCGAGTCACTAGACCTGCAGTTGAATACTTATCAATATTGAAAAAAGAAAATGTTTGGATATTCTTATACATTCCCTCTCTTAAGTTGGCAGCAAATCCACTGCTGGCATAGGCCGCAGACCGTCCACAGAGCACGCCACAAGTCAATGAGGCCGCAGACAAGCAAACCATCACCACACCATAGAAAAATACATTGCCCATATTTCCAGCATTTACGCCCTTGTCAAGGATTTTACTCATCATAAATGGAATTAAAATCTCAAAGATAGCCTCCGCAACCACCAAAAATATAGACATATAGGTCGCACTTTTATACTTTCCAATGCGACTCCATAAAACTTTTAGCATAGGACTCCCTCCTTTAAATTTTCATAAATCGTTTGTAGCAGAACAATCAATTCCTCCCTTTCCGCTGGGGAAAGCGGTGCAAGAAGCCTTTTTTCTGACTCCATATGTTCCATTTGAAAATTCTCATGTAAAACATTCGATTTTTCAGTCAATACCACTTGTTTTGAAAATCTTCCCTCCTTAATAATTTTTGTTTGAATAAAGCCTTTGCTCTCCAAACGCTTCAATATTCCCACAGTTGTCGGATGAGAAACTTCCAAATATTGCTCAATTTCTTTTTGTGTGACCATCTTATTCTGATTTTCTCGCAAATATTTTAATACATACATCTGTGACATCGTTAAATCATACTTCTTTAAGACATCATTAAATCTTTTGCTAAGTGCATCATGAATTTGCTTAATTAAAAATCCCGCATCACATTTTCTGTTCATCTTACCTCCTGTCCTTGTAATCAATAAAACAAGTGTAGCGTGCTATATATTAACACGCTACACTTAAAATTGCAATACTTTTTGCCAGCCTACATTGTATTCATCCTCGGCATTCGGCTCGAATGACAACTAAAATAAATCATCTGATATTCCTTAGAAATTTTCTCCAAAAACTTCATCGCCTCACCCATTTTTGAATTGTCGAGATTGACAAATGGATCATCTAAAATTAAAAACGGTTTTTCAACGACATACATCGTTTCAATCAGAGCCATTCGCATACAAAGTCCAATTAAATCCCTATAACCTTCGCTCATGAGGGAAATATCTCTCTGTTTTCCTGCACTCTTTAGTGATAAATTTAAGTGATCATCGAGCACAAACTCCTCATTGCTTTTTCCTGTGAGCAATGCATAGTATTTGTCAAATGCTACTTTTATTGGCTCCATATACTTTGTTCCAAAATTTCTCCTCGCCTCTTCTAAATGTAGCTTGCTCTTACACAAGATGTCATATCGCTCTTTCTCTTCCCTGTACTCTTCCTTCGCTCGCTCATAGAGTACTTGAATTTCCATTCTCTCATCATAACTTCTTTGTAAGTTATACATCTCTTCCTTAATACTGGCCAATTCTTGATCATGCTTTTTGATCAAAGCCACCATCTCAGCTAATTCTCTATTTTCTTTTTCTGGAACAATCTCTTCCTCCTTCTCTCTCTCACATCCTGGATTTGCTGCAATAAACTTCTTTAAAATTTCTTCACTTGTCAGCTTAGTCTTCTTTAAACGGGAAAGCTCTGTCACATCCGAAAGCATCTGATCCAGTTGTACTACCATATCTTCATTCACTGAAAATCCAGTACTGCGCAAATACTTTTCCACTGTATCCACTTTCTTTTGATGTTCTATCTTTAATTTCTCTAATTCTTTCAATTCCTCTCGTTCTTCTTCTGACCATACTTCTTCACTTTGGTCAGGAAGTAAATCCTCTTCCTTCTCCCCCACTAATTCCTTAATCTCTAACAATGCACGAATAAAAAAAAGTAACCCTGCCACTGCTCCGAGCATTGCTGAAATAGAAAAGGCCAAGACAATGCCTCGAAGAGCAACTGCTCCAACCACACAGAGAACAAAAAACAGACCACTGGCCACCAGTTTTAATTTTACTTCAGGCAAAATACTGACATCTAAGACCTCCTCTGCGTGAGAACGGCTCGGAACCTTATCTGCAAACTTTTGTTCCTTTATATGGATTTCTTCCTGCTCTGGCTGTATTTCATGGGCCATCTGTCGAATGACTTGTAAAATCTCAATTTGTGGCACTGTCTTTGGGAAATCTTTTCGCTTCCTGTCATAGTTTTCCTTCGCCCTCGTAAATTCCTCTGTTCGAGTAAGATACTCTTGGTGAAGCATTGCTTGCTCTTTTCTTTTTCCCTTCTGTGAAAGCTCTGTAGAAAGTTGCTCCTGTTTAGCTAAACATTCCTTTCTCTTTTCCAGACAGTCTTTCTCTTTTTGCTGGAGCTCATCTATTTTCTCTTCAATATCTTGACTCTTTTGCCAGAATGGACTCCACCCCTGAGATACTCTTTTCTAATTTATAGAGACTTCCCTCCTTATTTTCTGGGCTCATCTCTAAGATCTTTTCTTGCAATCTCTGCCAAGCCTTCTCATAGTCTTCAATATCTTCTATCTTTTTGCCACATTTCCAATTCTTTTTTGAATTTGTGTTGTCGCATTGGTTTCACAATCGTCTTGTCCAATAAAAATACTTCTCATAAATGACTCTGCATCAATAGAAAAGACTTCCTCACCAATTTTTTCACTATAATCTACGGACGGCAAATTCTTAATTGCATCATATAGTACAAAGCGATCTTCACTTTTTGTCTTTCCAAAAGTACGCTCAATGCGATATTTTTTCTTTCCCACAGCAAAAGTGAGCTGTCCACCGTAGACACCGCCCTGCCAAGGATCATACTTTTTTCTTTCATTTTCTACAACACTACTCTTGTTCTCATTTTGAAATCCGAAGAACATAATGCGAATAAAAGCTGCAAGTGTACTCTTCCCCCAGCCATTATTTTCCAACAATAAGTTACTCTCCTCATTAAATTGGACATCAAAGTTTTTCAATTTTCCAAAATTTTCAATATGTGCCTTCTCTAATTTCATAAACAAAAACTCCTCCCATTTCATTATAACAAAATGGAAGGAAAATGGAAAATTATATTTTATATTCTTCTTGCTTTGCTCCAAGAATCTCTCTTGCATTTTTTACTCGTTCCTCACTTGGACTATCGATTCCCCTTAGAGGATAGTCAATTCCCATATCCTCATACTTGTGAATCGCCAAGGTGTGGTATGGCAAGACCTCTACTTTTTCTACATTGGAAAGTGTGTCAATAAAGGCACGAAGTGCATGTAAGTCCTCATCAAAGTCACTTCTTGTTGGGACTAAGACATGGCGAATCCAAATCGGTTTGTGAATTTCTGACAGATATCTTGCCATATCAAGGATATTTTCATTTTGCACACCTGTGAGCAATTTGTGTCGCTTAGGATTGATTTCCTTAATATCTAAGAGCAATAGATCTGTGTACTTCATCAATTCCTTAAACTTTTCAAAGAACTCTCCCTCCCTAGTAAATGGGTTTCCTGCGGTATCAATACAAGTATGGATTCCTTCCTTTTTACATTTTTTAAAGAATTCAATGAGAAAATCAATTTGTAAAAGTGGCTCACCGCCACTGACAGTGATTCCTCCATCCTTTCCCCAATAAGATTTATAGCGCAGGGCCTTTTGTAATAGCTCATCTGAGGTCATTACCTGATTTTTTTTGTCACTCCAAGTATCTGGATTGTGACAATATTGGCAACGCATATGACACCCTTGCACAAAGATGACAAAACGTACACCCGGTCCATCTACAGAACCAAAACTTTCTAATGAATGAATATTTGCTGTTTCCATATTTTCTCCTCTTACAAAGAAAGCCCGAACCATTTGGCTCGGGCAATCTGTTTCATTTTTTATTACATTCTAGCGTGGCAAGTTCTTGAAATAACATCTAACTGCTGTTCTCTTGTCAAGTCAATGAACTTCACAGCATATCCAGAAACACGGATTGTAAAGTTTGCATACTCTTCCTTCTCTGGATGCTCCATTGCGTCCTTCAACTTCTCAACACCAAATACATTGACATTGAGATGATGTGCACCCTGATCGAAGTAGCCATCCATTACCTGCACAAGCTTTTCCTTTTGCTCATCCTCGCTATGTCCAAGAGCACCTGGGTTAATGGTCTGTGTATTTGAAATTCCGTCCAATGCATACTCATATGGCAACTTTGCTACAGAATTTAGTGAAGCCAACAATCCGCTCTTTTCTGCACCATAACTTGGGTTTGCACCTGGTGAAAGTGGCTCTCCAGCCTTTCTTCCATCTGGCATACTTCCTGTTGCCTTACCATATACAACATTGGAAGTAATCGTAAGGATAGATGTCGTTGCCTCTGAATTTCTGTAAGTATGTCTCTTCTTTACCTTCTCAAGGAATGTCTTTAAAAGCCATACTGCAATGTCATCTGCTCTGTCATCATCATTTCCGTATCTTGGGAAGTCACCCTCTGTCTCAAAGTCAAGCACCATTCCGGACTCATCACGAATTGTCTTTACCTTTGCATACTTAATAGCTGACAAGGAATCAACTACATGAGAAAATCCTGCAATACCTGTAGCAAATGTTCTGCGCACATCTGTATCAATCAGAGCCATCTCAGCAGCCTCATAGTAATATTTGTCATGCATATACTGAATTGCATTTAATGTGTTGACATACAATCCAGCCAACCAATCCATCATGACATCATACTTCTTCATTACTTCATCATAATCAAGATACTCTGATGTAATTGGCACATACTCTGGAGCAACTTGTTGCTTTGTCTTCATATCCTTTCCACCATTGATGGCGTAAAGAAGACACTTTGCAAGGTTTGCTCTTGCACCAAAGAACTGCATCTCCTTTCCTGTCTGTGTAGCAGATACACAGCAGCAGATGGAATAGTCATCGCCCCATACTGGACGCATGACATCATCATTTTCGTACTGAACAGAGCTTGTGCGAACTGAAATCACTGCCGCATACTTTTTAAATGTCTCTGGCAATCTACTTGAATAGAGTACAGTAAGGTTTGGCTCAGGTGAAGGTCCCATGTTCTCCAATGTGTGCAAGAATCTGAAATCATTCTTTGTTACCATTGATCTTCCGTCCATGCCCATACCAGCAACTTCCAATGTTGCCCAAACTGGGTCGCCAGAGAAGAGCTCATTGTAAGAAGGAATTCTTGCAAACTTCACCATTCTAAACTTCATAACGAGGTGGTCAATCAACTCCTGTGCCTCGCTCTCTGTCAATGTTCCATTCTCCAAATCTCTCTGAATATAGATGTCAAGGAAGGTAGACACACGACCAACACTCATCGCAGCACCGTTTTGTGTCTTAATTGCTGCAAGATATCCAAAGTATAACCACTGTACAGCTTCCTTTGCATTCGTTGCTGGCTTAGAAATGTCATAGCCATAAACCTTTGCCATTTCCTTCATATCATTGAGTGCCTTAATCTGATCAGCCAATTCCTCACGAAGACGGATAACCTCATCAAACATTGTTCCATCGCCACAATTTGTCCAATCTTCCTTCTTCTTCTCAATCAAAAAGTCAATACCATAGAGTGCCACTCTTCTGTAATCACCTACAATACGACCACGGCCATAAGTGTCTGGAAGACCTGTAATGATCTTATTGTGTCTTGCAGCCAACATCTCTGGTGTATATACATCAAACACAGCCTGATTATGAGTCTTGTGATATTCAGTAAAGATCTTTGTGAACTTCTCATTGGTCTTATAGCCATACTTTTCTGCTGCCTGTACTGCCATCTTAATACCACCATATGGCATAAATGCTCTCTTCAATGGCTTGTCTGTCTGAAGACCAACAACCTTTTCCAAGTCCTTTAAATCTTCCTTGATGTATCCTGGGCCATAGGCCTTGATGCCAGATACGACTTCTGTCTCACACTCTAGCACACCGCCTCTAGCTCTCTCCTCTTTCTGTAACTTCTGTAACTCGCCCCAAAGCTTATCTGTTGCCTCTGTTGGTCCAGCTAAAAACGCCTCATCACCATCATAAGGTGTGTAGTTTTCCTGTACGAAATCGCGCACATCTACATCATCTCTCCACTTTTTTCCCTTAAATCCTTCCCATCCTTGATTTGCCATAATCTCTCCTTCGGCTCTCGCCATTATGTATGTTTATGTTAAGTTTCCCTAACTTCTTTCTACGGTTACATAATAACAAATGTATACAATGCTTGCAAGCCTTTTCTTCTATGTTTTTGATTTAGTACATCCTTACTGATTTATTAGTATATAGAGATAAATTACTCAACTATATTCCTTAAAAAGTGCAATAAAAATAGCACGACAACGCCATTACTGACGAAGTCGTGCTATCTTTATATTTTATGGATTTAAGCATCTTCCTGCCGCGTCAAAGCGATAGGTCTTTTTATATTTTTTCATATAGATTGAAGTATTCGCTGCCATCTTTCCACTGCCTGTGACATAGTACCAATAACCATCTCTTCCCTTAATCCATGCATCATAGGCCATCCTTCCATTGCGATGGAAAGTAATAATATCCGCTCTTCATTCCCACCCACTGACTGGATGCCATTGCACCATTGGAGTGAACATAGTAATAAGGATTTCTTGACCCAATCCATTGATTTGCTGCCATGGCACCACTGCTCTTAAAGTAATACCACACGCCACCAATCTGTCTCCAACCTGTGGCCATTGCACCATTACTACCAAAGTAATACCACACACCACCGATCTGTCTCCAACCTGTGGCATTTCTTCCACCACTTGTATAGTACCAGGTATTTCCGGATTTTACCCAACCACCACCTGATCCTGAACCACTACTTGCGTAATTTCCACCACCACTACCTCTTGAAAACGGCATATATCCATGGCTTGCAAGTTCGTCAAAACTATGGGTAGAGACAATGGCCTGTGCTGGTGTCTGCTCATAGCAAACCACATTTGTCCCTTGAACACTTTCAACCAAAATGACATGTCCGACCTTTACCATGGCATCACCCGAATGCATCCTTCGATAAGATGCCTTTAAGTCTGCTGCAGATGGAGCATTGGCATTGTAACTTCCCACCTTTGCATATCTTCCACTCCGAATTCCCGCAACAAAACCTGAAGTATTGTTTCTTGGAATTCCCCAAGCATAGCTGACAAAGCCCGAACAGTCATTTCCATACATTGGCATTGTCTTTCCACCATTGCTAAATGTAGTGTAAAAATCCGCCTTACTCAAAGTTCCTGGAAAACTTAAATTGTCTTCTTGATGAGGTGTCTGTGAATAGGGGATTCCTCGATAGGTCACGCCCGCCTGAAACACCTTCGTTCCTCTCCATCCCATCAAGTTTTTTGTTGGTCTCCAAGTGAGATTGACCATTGCCTTTGCTTTGTCCATAATTGGCTTTTGTGCACTGGTATAGGATCCAGATACTCGACTGGCAGAGCTGGCTACGAGATTATCCACGGTCACTTGAATGCTGGCTTCTTTGCCACGAAACTTTACTGTGACCATAGCCGTTCCCTTTCCAACACCAATCAGTCTTCCCTGTTGGGCAATGACCACATCTGTATTGTCGCTCTCCCAGAGTGCAATCGGTGACACATTAAAGTACTGCCCCTTAGCCTGCCAAATAGCATCCACATAAGTAGAATACCCTGTACCACTAATGTTGGCACTTTGCTGGGCAATGCTTAGGCTGGCCTCAAAATTAATATCACTGACGCCCTTGTCCAAAATGGGATAATAATCCTGTTCATTGATGTCCATCTCATCATTATAGAGTGCTGCTGATTGATTGATGACATCATTTTGATTTGTACTCTGTGGCAGTGTAATCTCTGGATCTGCATGGACATTGAGCACACAGACCATCGAAATCATTGCCGCAATTGATAAGATCTTCTTTAAAATTTGCATATTGCCTTCCTAGTTCTTAAATGAATGGATTGGTGCAGGGGATTCTTCCCCCTCTGTCGACAAAATTTGCACAGGAAAATGTATTGACCTGCATAATTGGTGCATAACCCAACAATCCTCCAAATTCAACAGTTTCTCCCACGCCTTTTCCAATCACTGGAATCACACGCACAGCCGTTGTCTTTTGATTGACCATTCCAATTGCAGCCTCATCGGCAATAATTCCTGCAATCGTAGTATCCGGTGTATCCCCTGGAATGGCAATCATATCTAATCCCACGGAGCAAACACAAGTCATGGCCTCTAACTTTTCAATGGTCAAAGAACCCAAATTGACGGCATCAATCATTCCCTGATCTTCACTGACTGGAATAAATGCTCCTGAAAGACCACCGACATAGGACGAAGCCATAACGCCACCCTTCTTTACTTGGTCATTGAGCATGGCAAGTGCTGCGGTGGTTCCTGGTGCTCCCACCCTTTCAAGTCCAATCTCTTCTAGGATTTCTGCAACCGAATCACCAATAGCTGGTGTTGGTGCAAGCGAAAGATCAATAATACCAAATGGCACGCCAAGGCGTTTACTTGCCTCTTGGGCAACCAGCTGTCCCACTCTTGTAATCTTAAATGCCGTCCTTTTAATTGTATTGCAAAGAACACCAAAGTCCTTACCTCTTGCTTCCTCAATGGCGGCCTTGACCACACCTGGGCCACTGACACCGACATTGATAATGGCGTCCGCCTCTGTCACACCATGGAATGCACCTGCCATAAATGGATTGTCATCTGGTGCATTACAAAGACAACTAATTTTGCACAGCCAAGAGAATCATTGTCCTTGGTGGCCTCTGCTGTCTTCTTGATAATACTACCCATCAATCGAACAGCATCCATATTTAGTCCTGTCTTTGTTGAACCCAAATTGACAGAGCTACACACAATATCTGTCGATGCAAGTGCCTGAGGAATCGATTCAATCAGCATCTTGTCTGCCGTTGTCATTCCCTTGCAGACAATGGCAGAATAGCCACCGAGAAAGTTAACACCAACCTCCTTGGCTGCCTTGTCAAGAGTCTTTGCGATTGCTACAAAGTCTTCTGGATTTTTGCAGGCACTGCCACCAATCAATGCAATAGGTGTGACAGAGATTCTCTTATTGACAATGGGAATTCCAAACTCCTTACTAATTGCCTCACCGACACTGACTAAATTCTTTGCATATGAAGTAATCTTGTGATAAATCTTTTCATTCAGGCGGTCCAAATCTGCATCGATACAATCGAGCAAACTGATTCCCATGGTAATTGTGCGGACATCCAAGAGGTTGTCAGAAATCATCTTGTTTGTCTCAAATACTTCATTCATGTTTAACATTGTATCTATTCTCCCTATACTCAGTTCTGCCTATTATACGCGATGCATCATATCAAAAATCTCAGATCTCTGTGCCAGAATCTGCACACCAAGCTCTTTCCCAAGCTTTGCTGTATCATCTGCAATCGTCTGAAAATCCTTTGTTGCCTCCGCTGCGTTGACAATCATCATCATATTGAAAGTATCCATCTACAATGGTCTGTGTGATATTCAATACATTAATTCCTGTCTGTGCAAGATAGGTACATACATTTGCAATAATACCTACACTGTCCTTGCCCACTACACTAATAATTACTTTTTCCATTATTCTTCCCTCACTTTAAATAATCTATCAAAACTCAACAACACTGGAAATCGCATCGCGTTTTGCCACTTCAATTGGAAAGTCACTTCCTCGATAGGGTCCTTCTCCTACATTAATTTCCTCTTGCACGGTTGCAAATGCAATTTCTGGGAGATTATTTTCCTTAGACAAATGACCAAGGAAAATATGTTTCATGCCACTATGTAAAATTTGATTAATTAACCTTTCCTCCATTTTCATTGGACAAATGTCCTCTGTTTCCCCAAAATGCGACGCTTTATCGAATATGGATATCTCCCACATTCTAACATACGCACATCATGATTGGACTCAATGATGGCCACATCCAAACCCCGTAAATTCTTTACTGTATACTCATCAAAATACCCCAAATCCGTTGCCACCGCCACATGTTTATCTTGACAACTAACTCGATAGGCCACAGGATCTACAGCATCATGAGCAATAGAAAAGGGACAAATACATAAATCTCCCAACATAAATGTCTGATCTTTCTTTACATTGATCCATTCTGTATCCTCTCTCATCTTTCCCATCGCCTTGATGACCTGAATCGTTCCTTCTGTAGAGTATATAGGAATTTGATGCTTTTTTTGCAAGTACGGAAAGCCCTCGAATGTGATCTAAATGTTCGTGGGTAACACAAATTCCACTCAAATCTCTCATATCCACACCAATTTCATTCAATCGCTCTTCAATCTTTTTATTGCTAATTCCTGCATCGACAAGAATGTGCGTGTGGTCTGATCCGATGTAGATGGCATTTCCACTGCTTCCACTGGCCAGTGTCACTACTCTCAACTTTTTGCCTCCATTAACCGCAGATGAATTTGATCTTCCAAATCCTTTTTACTGCCATCATTGTAGAGAATTTGATCACAAAATTTCATATATTCCTCTTTTGATGGCTGCCTCTTTATCATACTCTCTATTCTCTCCTGTGTATACCCTCTGCTTGCTTTTAGACGCATACAGCGAAGATTTTGTGGCGTGTCGACATACCACGCCACATCAAACAACTTCTTTTTTGGAAAAAGTGCCGCCTCGACAACAATCAAATCATACGCTTTCCTTTCTCTAGCAATATCTTCCTCAATTTTCTTCCACACAAGGGGATGAATCACCTGATTGACTCTATCTAGTAATTGAGGATGATGATATAAAATATTGGCCATCTTTTCTCTATCGAGCTCACCATCTTCTCTACAAACACTATCTCCTAAAATGTCAATGATGGCCAAATATCCTGCCTCTTTCCTTTGATACAACTGATGGGCCACCTTGTCTGCCTCAATAATATAAGCAAAATATTTTTCCCTCAAAATGTCAAGCACCGTACTTTTTCCTGCACCCACACCACCAAATATCCCAAGAACCATCACTTTGCCTCCAACCAAGTTTTTCCGATATGAGCAGAAACTTCCAATGTAACTGCCAATTTTGCTGCATTTTTCATGCATTCTTCGACCATACTCTGTACCACTTGTGCATCGTCTTCCTTGACTTCCACCAATAATTCATCATGCACCTGCAATACAATTCTTGCGTCTAATCCACTCTTCTTTAGGGCCTCATCGACAGCAATCATGGCGATCTTCATAATATCTGCTGCCGTTCCCTGAATTGGAGAATTCATTGCCAACACGATCTCCAAACGATCTTTGCATAAAATTTGAACTTCGAATCTCTGGAATTGGGCGAATTCTGCCAAACATTGTCTTGACAAATCCCTGCTTTCTGGCCAGCTTAACATTCTCATCCAAAAAGCTCTTTACCTTTGGGAAAGAGGCAAAATAATTGTTGATATATTCTTGTGCTTCCTTCCTAGAAATGGTTAAATCCTCAGAAAGCCCAAAGGCAGAAATGCCATAGACAACACCAAAATTGACAGCCTTGGCATTTCTTCTTTGTTGCTTTGTCACTTCATTGAGTGGAACATGAAAGACATTCGCTGCTGTAGCTGCGTGAATGTCCATGGACTGGCGATAAGATTCAATCAATTTTTCATCCCCTGACATTGACGCCAATATTCTCAATTCAATCTGTGAATAATCGGCATCGACAAATACACAGCCCTTCGCCGGCACAAAGATATCTCGAAGTCGACTGCCCATCTCTGTTCGCACAGGAATATTTTGAAGATTTGGCTCCGCACTCGACAATCTTCCTGTAGCTGTCACTGTCTGGTGAAAAATACCATGAATCCGTCCATCATCTTCAATATAGCCAATCAATCCCTTGACATAGGTGGAATAGAGCTTCGTTAATTGCCGATAGGACAAAATCTTTTTAATTACAGAATAGTCTGGTGCCAACTTCTCAAGCACATCTGCAGCCGTAGAATAGCCCGTCTTTGTCTTTTTTCCCCCTGGAATTTCCATCTTTTCAAATAAAATCTCTCCCAGTTGTTTTGGCGAGTTAATATTAAATTCTTCACCTGTTTCTGCATAAATCTCTCTCTCCACATTTTCTATCAATGCAGATAACTTCTCGCCATACGCCCGCAGTCGCTCTCGATCGACACCAATGCCTGCAATCTCCATTTCTGCCAAAACATAGACTAGTGGCATCTCTATCTCAAAATAGAGACTTTCCATTCCGCCAGTTTTTATTTCTTCCAACAGTGTTTTCCTAGACATATAGGCAATATTTGCCATCCATCCTAGATATTCAATGGCAGATGAATTTCTCTCTTTCAATTCTTCCCAGACATCCTTCTTTTCAAGTAAATCTTGCCTTGACGGAATAATCTGATTTAGCAAATCCCTTGCGACATCCTCGGCCTGATAACTATCCTTTAGTGGATTTGTTAAATAGGCCGCAATCGAAAGATCAAAAACATTTTTTCTTCTCTGTGTGCCCATCACCTTAAGAAGTGGCTTGACATCAAAGATAAAAATATTCTTTAAGCAAAATAGCTCCTTCACTTGCTCCTCAATCCACGAAGAATCAATTTCCCCTCCAGAAATCAAGACAAATACCTCTTCTTGATTGATACTAAGGCTAACTGCTCCAAGTCCATCAACCAGATGCTCATCAAATGGATTGCTTTGTTTCGCCAGGCACACACCCACCCCGATATCTTGACTTTGCAAAACTTTTTGCATCACTGCCTTTGCAGCTTCCATTGTATCGACACAGCTAAATTTGATCTCCTTACTTGCTTCCATACGAAATGCCCCCGTCTCATATCGCTTTTGCAAGGACTTAAACTCCAGCCTTTTCATATATTGAAAGCTCTCTGGCGTGTACAAATTTCCTATTTTCATTGCCTCTAGATCTGAGGAAAGATCTACATCAAGACAAATCGTTGCCAACCACTTTGAAAGTTTTGCCTGTTCATAGTGCTCTTCTAGCATCTTTGATGCCCTTGGTGGCTTCAATTCACTCACATGATCATAGGCATTTTCAATACTTTTATATTCATGAATAATCTTTATCGCCGTCTTTTCACCAATACTTGGCACTCCAGGAATATTGTCGGAAGCATCGCCCATCAAGGCCTTGACATCAATAAACTCCTTTGGCGTAACTTGGTATTCCTCAAAAACATCCCTTGGATAGTAATCTGTGACCGTCGTCTTTCCCTTTGATGTCTTTGGAATACGCAGTTTAATATGCTCGTCGACAAGTTGCAAAAGATCTCGATCACCTGAAAGAATGCTCACCTCAATCTCCTCTGATTGATAACGCTTTGCCAATGTTCCAATAATATCATCGGCCTCAAAGCCCTCTTTTTCAAAAATCGGAATATTCATTGACTTTAGCACTTCTTTTATTAAAGGAACTTGCTCCTTCAATTCCTCTGGCATTCCCTTTCTCGTGCCCTTGTAGTCCTCAAACTTTTGGTGACGAAATGTCTTCGCATTCACATCAAATGCCACAGCCAAATAGTCTGCCTTTTCCTCATCTAAAATTTTAAACATAATATTTAAAAATCCAAAGACAGCATTTGTGTGCAATCCAACTGAATTTGTCAATGAAGGAACACCATAAAATGCCCTATTTAAAATACTATGTCCATCAATCAGAACTAGTTTCTTCATTCTCTTCTCCTTACCATATTCGAAATTGTAAGAGCAACATCACCATCACACAAAGAAAAACCAATGTCTCTATTGTATATTTTCCAATATCCAAAAGTCTGGCCATTTCGATACTTCGCCTGGCCTCACTGATATAACGATTTAACTCTCCAACAATATTAAAATTATGATCGGTGCTGTCTAGCTGTTCCAATCCAACCTCAATGGTATAATAAATCTCTAATTCTTCCCTACAACTTGGGCATTGATCTAAATGTTCCAAAAATTCCTTTGTCTGTTCTCCATTGAGCTGGCCTCGAATAAATGGCTGAATCTCATGCCATTCCTGTCTACAATCCATTATTGAATTCTCTCCTTTAAGTGCCCTTTTTGGTAGGCATCTGCAAGTTCCTTCAAATCATCAATGCGAACTTGCAATTCTTTGCCAATGTCGGTCTGCCCAACCGTGATGCGCTTTTCCACTGTCTCTACAATATGCACATGGGCTGCTTTTTCCTTTTCCAAATGAAATGGGCTGTGCTCTGCAAGCATCAATCTTCTCGATGTAAAAATTAGTGTATATCCTGCAATTCCTGTTTTCTTTTGATAGGCCTTTGACAATCCTCCATCAATAACAAACATTTTTCCGTTGGCACGAATTGGCTTTTCTCCGTCCTTTAACTTCACTGGCATATGCCCATTGATAATGTGACTTTGCTTTGTATCCATCCTAAATTCCTTGAATACTTTATCACAAAATTCCTCTTTTTCACAGAGTTTATAGTAGGCATTTGGAAGTTCAACTCTTGCCTTTTCATCCTCTACAAAATAATTTTCAAAAGTCTTCATCGCATCTTTGCCAAAGAGAGGGGATTTCGGGCCACACCAGAGATACCACATCATATCCACACAATTTTTCTTTCGCCGATGATGTGTTGGCAAAAAGTAAGCATCTCGAATCACTCTCTCCAATGCTTCCATCAATTCCCTTCCCGCATACTCTGTTCCTTCCACTTCCATTTTAGAAAAATTGCCATCGGCATCTGTAGGTAGACAGGCGTGAAACAGTAAGTTATTATTATAACACAAATACATACTTCCCTTAGCATATAAAAATTGCATATGTTTTTTAAGCACAGCACTGTGTTCAAAGGAATGTGTCAACACCTCAACGAGTTCCTCTTCCTCTGTTGTCAATTGATAGGGATTTTTAGGATCAATGGTCGGGAAATAGCTATCACGAAGGGGATATTCCTTACCATTTAGGCAAATAACCCCTCGTTTATAGTCAATTTTTTCTAGCACCAGTCTCTCTTCCATATGGTATTCCGGATGTGCCTTAATCATATTTCCATCAAGTTTAAACATAATAATGGCAATAGCCTTGTGCATCTTTGCCGCCTGCACAGGATCAACTGCATCATAGATATTCTCATCTAAAATCTTTGGATAGAATCGCTCACATGGATCATCCTTATAAACTCTCGCTGCAAACATCGAAATTGGTCTCAAATTGATGCCATACCCATCTTCAAGCACATCAAAATTATTATAGCCAAAGGCACTTCTCAATGCACTGCACACAAGGGCAGAATTTCCAGATGCTGCTCCCATCCATTCCACATCATGATTGCCCCATTGAATATCCAGCTCTCCAAAGTGAATAAGTTCTTCCATAATCATATCTGCTCTTGGTCCTCGATCAAACACATCCCCAATAATATGTAAATGGTCAATGGTCATCTTTTGAATGACATTGCAAAGAGCCACAATCAACTCATCTGCAATCCCAAGATCAATAATCGTCTGTACAAGCTCATTGTAATAGACAGCCTTATTCTCGTCGGTGTTATCCACATTCAAAAGCTCATCCATAATATAGGCAAATTCCGCTGGCATACGTTTTCTCACTTTTGACCTTGTATACTTTGAAGAGACCGCTCGCAAAATCTTAATCAAGCGATAGATAATCAAACTCTCCCATTCTTTTGTCTTCTTCCCCTCTACTTCCTTTTTCTCCAAATTTCTCTCTGGATAGTAGATGAGATTGGCCAGTTCTTTTTCCTCCCATTCATAAATCAGATGCCCAAATGTCTCTCGTATTTTTTGTCTTGTCATTCCTGAAGAGCTCCGCAACAAATGTGCAAAAGCCAAATGCTCTCCATGTAAATCCGAAAAAAAATATTCCGTTCCCTTTGGCAATCCCATAATTGCACGCAAATTAATCATCTCACTGATTGCATCTTTTCTTGTCGGATACTCCCTTGACATCACTTTTAGATAATCTAATTCTCTCATTGGCACCTCCAATTTGCCCACAATATGCCTTATTTCCTATTATAACATATTTTCCTTCAAGTTGTCCCTACCTTGCTTTATTCCCTACAGTGTGCTATACTTAGTTGCGATTTTTACCAATAGATTATATAGGAGGATAAATTATGCGTCACACAAAAAAAGCCGTTGCGATTATGACTGCGGTCATGACCATGGCTATGACATTTACAACACCAATGTTTTCTTTTGCTGATGAATCATTTGGTGCGGTAACTGCAACTACGGTTGATGCGGGCAATGGTGCCCCAAAAACGGTAACTAATGTCAATTCACCTGCAAACCTCGATTTAGGTGCAGTTGTAAAATCTGCTGGACTTGATGCCCTTGGAGAGGGAAACACACCTCCAGATCCAATTCTTGGTGTAACACCAATGTTGCACTATGAATTAAGAGATGCTGCCCAGAATAAGATTACAGGTACAGAGTCTAACTTAAATACCTATCTCTATAGCCCACATGGTTTTTCTTCCATCTACTTTGAGCATCAGGGTATTGCTAGATTCTACTACAGAGCATACACCAAAAAACATGGATGGTTCCCATGGCAAAATTCTAAGGAGGGCACTCCAAATGGCGACAACAGCGACAAGATACAGGCCCTCCAGATCCGTGTCAAAGGTTACACAGGAACTATGGATGATGTCTATTACAAGGTTGTCTTAAATGATGGTACTTCTCTTGATTGGGCAAAGAATGGACAGACTACAGGTACAATTGGCACTGACAAGTATATCGTTGCCATTAAGATTGCTCTTTGGCACAACACAGAAACCTTCCCTCAGGCAACTAGCGTCCTGATGGAGGCCAACAACTACGAGGGAACTTACATTGGTGCTGATGGAAAAGTTGCGTATTCAACGGCCAGTGGTGCACCTTACACAGGTTGGGCATTCTACAACAATGATCAGTACTACTTCCACGAGGGTCAGCGTGTCACTGGTTGGCAGTATATCGACGGCTTAAAGTTCTACTTCAATGAGGATGGCACAGTAGCTAGAGATTTGGAGCCAATTATGGGATTAACTGGTGATTATCAGATCAAGTACAACAAGAGTACTCGCACAATGACCATCTACGCCAAGGATGGCAAGAATGGATATATTATCCCATTTAAGACCTTTATGGGTACTTCAAGTACAGATACTCCTGTTGGTTCATTTAAGACTTATGCAAAGTATAGATGGAAAATTATGCACGACAACATCTATTGCCAGTACTTAAATCGATTTAAGGATGGATTTATTATCCACTCTCATCTATTACGATGCACCAAACTCAAATAAGCTTGATCCAAATACATACAACTACATGGATGACGCATCATCTGCTGGTTGTATCCGCTTAAAGGCTGGCGATGCCGCTTGGGTTTACTCAAATACTCCACTTAGCACTCCAGTGATTATCTTTGAAGATCAATGGAACAAGGGACCAATTGAGAAACCTGCAATTGACAAGCCTATCCCACTGTCACAGCACTACGATCCAACTGATCCAGTGATGATTGCACAGCAGCAGGCTACAGCAGCCAATGCAAAGTAGGTAATTTTACTCCCTACAGGACAAAATAGAAATATCCTGACAAACACAGGCATTTTAGCTCTGTGGCTTGTCAGGATATTTTTAAACTATTTCATTGTGACGAACTGGGAACTTGGAGTTTTTTATAATAAAAAACCACCCTTTCGGGTGGTCCATAGAGTGCCGATGATGGGACTTGAACCCATACATCCATACAGATAACAGATTTTGAGTCTGTCGCGTCTGCCATTCCGCCACATCGGCTTTTTAACAACAAATGCATTTTATCACAGTATTGTTTTAATTGCAAGTATTTTTTCAAAAAAAAGTTCATTAATCTCTAAAGACTTTTTTTGCCATTTGCAATATACTATATACAGAACAAATACAGTGAAGAAAGGATTTATCTTATGAAAAAATCATTAAAAATTATGGGCTTTTCTCTTCTATCTGCTACCGCTATCTTAGCTGTCGGATGCAAAAAGAAATCGACAACCGATCTCTCCAGCACCTACACAACAGCTGAGTCAAGTACAGAAAAAGAAATTAAAACCACTGCTGCCCCAACCGCCCCAGCACAAAACCCAAGTGCTGTTGTTGACCCAGCATTCAAGACACAATCTTCCACCTACCAAAGTGACAATAAAAATGTCAGCATTGCCTATCCAAAGCTTGCTGAAATGCAGGATACTGCAATGCAGGAAAAAATCAATGCCCTCATTGAGAAAAATGCAACCTCCATTGTCTCTGCCCTTGGTGTAGATCCAACAAAGGATAAATTGGATATTCAATCATCCATCAATAACTCCGACAACTCTCGCCTCAGTATTATTTACAAAGGCACATTGACTAAGGCCGATGGCTCCACACAGGCTATTTTTTACACCAATACCATCGACTTAAAAAATGGTCAAGACCTCGGGTTAAAGGATTTTGCTGATGCTGAAACTATGGCAAAATACCTATTGTCCGATGACATTCAGCTTTCTGATGCAAGTGCTGATGTCACCAACAAATTCCTTGAGAAGCGAAAGTCAAAATCGGTAGAAGATTACACAAATATGCTAAAAAATGCGGACTTCCCAGTAAAATCAAGCGATGGAAAGACTTTCCCAAGTTCATTTAGCTATCAAAATGGCGGAGATATCTACTTTACAGTTCCTGTAGACCACGATTTGGGAGATTATGTTACCGTCATCTATTCACCAAAAACAAAGTAGTCGATATTCTGTAAATATTAGGAAGAGAGGAAAATTTATGCAAAAGACTTTTATCAACACTCATCCCTTAGTTCAGCACAAAATCTCCCGCTTAAGAGACAAAACGACAGGAACGAATGAGTTCCGTGCCCTTGTGGGCGAAATTGCTATGCTAATGGGGTATGAGGCGCTCAATGACCTTCCAACCGAAGATCGCCCAGTGGAAACTCCTATTGAAACTTGTATGAGTCCACATATTACGGGGCGAAAGCTTGCTATTGTTCCCATTCTTCGTGCTGGTCTTGGCATGGTCGATGGCATTCTCTCCCTCGTCCCAACAGCAAAAGTAGGACATATTGGACTCTATCGAGATGAAGTAACTCACATCCCGCACGAATACTACTGCAAGCTACCTCGTCCCATTGATGAACGCATCATTGTTGTCACTGACCCGATGCTAGCTACAGGTGGATCCGCAATCGATGCCATCAGCCAAATCAAGGCCCACGGTGGAAAAAAGATTAAATTTATGTGTATCATCGCTGCCCCTGAAGGACTAAAAGCCCTAGAAAAGGCACATCCTGATATCCAAATCTATATTGGTCATCTTGACAGACAACTCAATGCCGATGCCTATATCTGCCCAGGACTTGGAGATGCTGGAGATCGCATTTTTGGCACAAAGTAAAAAAAA
>BNJU01004561.1_pt1 | contig 74914 bp, 67 predicted proteins | sample 8539281 | NCBI WGS metagenome assembly BNJU01 (sample SAMD00202456, study PRJDB9452) | human saliva metagenome | isolation source: human saliva | place: Japan
CAGGAGTGGGAGGTCGGGAGGTGGCACGCGCCTCGTGCGCGCTCACACTCCAGGCCACCAGGTTGATGGCTCGTGGAGGCGCCGCCCAGCTCTTAGCGTCGCAGACCGCTCCTGCGCCCAGGAGCTCCCAGGCGACTGCTCCAGGGCGTCAGGGCCTCGGCAGATCCGGGGCCCTCCTTCTCAGGCGTGAGCGCTCAGCGTCAGGGCAGCGTGGAGCTCGATCTTCTCCACCTGGAGGATCTCACTGCGCTCCGGGCGCCCACCAGGGGAGCGGTTGCGACGAGACCGCGAAACGCCTCCCAGGTGTGGGTCCCCTCCGCAGGGCCCGGTCAGGCTACTCCTGGACTGGCGGATGGGCTCAACCTCGCTGGTGGTCGTGGCCGTGCAGGCGCTGCCCTGGGAGGCCAGGGAGATGCCGATAGTACCTGCGGCCGGTCGTGGCGTGGTGGGAGGTGACCTTCTGGCGGGTGACCCAGGTCAGGGCGACCGTCCCGTGCTCCAGGATATGGACGCCGCAACGCCTCGGGTGACGCCACTTTTAGGCAGGTGGAGGCGGCGGGAATAGCACCCGCTCGCCAGGCGGCCACGAGGCTCGGGTCACGAGCTCGTCGTCCTGCGCGAATCTTGGACAGGAGGCTGGCCTGAGGCGTCCGCCGAGGCAATGGCGGCGTGCGGTGGGCCAGGCGGGGGTCGTCGAGGGAGGGTCTGGCGCAGCCAGCGGTGACGTGCGCGCGCCCGCCGGTGCTCGCAGGGCGCCGTCCAGGAGGGTGGAACGACCTCGTGGACCCGAGTCCTCGTCAGGGCGGCGCACGTCCCAGCGGGTGAGCTCGTCGCGCCTGGCGAGCACAGCAACGGCCAGGTCAGCGTGCGCGGGGCGGGCTGATCCTGAGCCGTGCCCGCCAGCCACGTCCGAGGCTGCCGACCTCGTCGCGCAGCCATCGTCGAGGGGACGACGCGTCAGGCGGGTGGCCACGAAGGCCAGCATCTCCTCGACGCTGTAGCTGCGGGCCACCTCGCAGTAGTGGAGCTGGCGCCCGGACCTCGTGGGCCGCCTGGGCGCCCGTGTCCGTCAGGGAGACGGGCTGGCGAGGACGAGGGAGGTCGCCCCGTCCCAGGACGTGTCAGGGCGCGTCCGCGGACGGGGGCTCAGGGCGCGTCTGACAGGCCCGGGCCTGGCTACCGTCCGTGCCGGCCCCGGCCACCGTCCCGGGTACCGAAGAAAGCTCCTGTCCCTAGGCTGGCCCTCTCGGTCTGGCCGTCGGTGCTGCTGGTCTGGGCGCGGCACGGCTCTCGCAGACTCGGGCTCGGTCCGGATGCCAGCTCGACCGCTGAACCAGCCGCCGTCCCGGCCCGGGCCCCGGATGCCGTCCTGGCCCAGCGTCCGGCGAGGCACCGGGTGCGGTCTCTGGCCGCCGTCCGCTGCCCCAGCGCTCGGGCCGGGTCGTCCGCCGCACGCCGCCTCGGTCACCCGGTCTCGATCCCAGCAGCAGGGCGGACCACAGCGAGAGCATGAGGAGTGACGTAGGGCTGCACCGGTGCCCATGACTCTCATTTGACCACGACCCTGGCCATGTCCGCGGTGGAGACCTCGCCGGTGGCGTAGGCGATGGCGTTAGGGCGGGGTGGAGATGGGCAGGCTCATGCCCAGCGAGCAGGCCAGGGCCAGGACCACGGCGATCGTCACCGGTTCGAGGCCCCTCGATGCCGCCGGCCAGGCCCATCGCCAGGGGATGAGCAGGTTGGAGGCGGCCGAGTGGCTGATGACATTGGACATGGCCAGCCCCAGCGCCCCCGATGACCACGACGACGGCGAGGGCCGGCATGGCTCCCCAGTCGAACAGCCCCAGCAGCCACACGTCCAGGCCGGTGTCGCCCACGCCGTCGCCCAGGCGATGCCCCCGGCCACGAGCCACAGCACCGGCCACGACAGGCGCCCGAGGTCCTCCCCGCCCATGACGCCGGTGACCAGCAGGGCGATGACGGCCAGGAAGCCGACGACGTTGGCGCTCATCCCGTGCAGGGACTCGGTCATCCACAGCAGGATCGTGGCGGCGGCGATGACGTAGAAGGTGACGGCCGCCGGTCGGTGTGCCAGGTGGCCCTGCATGTCAGCCTCGATGCCCAGCCCGGCGGGGATGAACAGGACGATGAGCAGCAGCCAGGCGCCCAGCAGGATGACGAGCATGAGGGCACGGCCACGACCATCCAGGAGGCGAAGGAGATGTGGTGGCCGCGCTCGGCCAGGGCCCCAGGGCGATGGCGTTGGGCAGGGTGCCCACCGGGGTGCCGATGCCTCCGACGTTGGCGGCCACGGGGATGGACAGGGCCAGGCCCGCGCGAGGCGGCCCTCGGGCAGGGCGCCCGAGGACGGGGATGACGACGGCGAACATGGTGGCGGTGGTCGCCGTGTTGGACATGAACATGCTCAGCAGCGCAGTGATGACCATCAGGCCCAGCACCGTGCGCCGGGCCGAGCCGGTAAAGGGCTTGATGAGCACGGCGGCGAGGTTCTTGTCCAGGTGGTATCTGGCGGCGCCGTCGGCGATGAGGAAGCCCGCCCAGGAACAGGATGATGACCGGGCTGGCCAGGGCGGCCCAGGAACCGGCGTAGCGGGTGGCGTCCCTCGGGCACGGGCAGGACGCGCCTGGTCGGAGACGAGCAGGACCTCCAGGCCGATGACCAGGACGGCGGTGGCGACGAGGGGATGGCCTCAAGCGACCCGTGAAGACGATGGCTGTGGGAGGAAGCACCGAGAGCATGCGCTCGCCCTGCTCACCCAGGTCGCAGGCAATGTCGACGACGAAGGTGACCAGGAAGCGCCAGGACGCCCCAGGACTGGTGCCGCGACCCGCCTGCGGCCCAGGGTGCCTGCGGGTGCGAGCGACAGGACGGCGGGTGCGGGTAGGGAGCGTCGTGGCTCAACATTGAGTGCTCCTGCGGTCGGGCCAGCGTCATCGCTGGGGTGCTCTGGGGCACCTCATCTGACACGCCGCCACTCAGTCGGCTTATGGTCCTGGGCCCTGTCGGAAGACGCGACGGGCCTCCCGGGACCCACCTGTTCTCACGACGAACAAGCACTGTTCTCACGAGCAACCGGCACCGTTCTCGCGGAGGGGTGTGGCTGGCGCCGACACCGCACCGGTGTCGGAGGCCGGAGTACCGCCCAGTTGCGTTCACGACCTCCCCTGGGAGGTCCCAGGCCTAACGGAGCCTCGGCCAGCCAGGTAAGTCAGACGGCGTCGTAGAAGACCTGGGGGCGTCACGGCGATCTGGTGCTCGGCCCCTGGGGACCAGGACGGTCGGCAGCCAGGGGCCGCCCAGGGCGTCGGCGTACGGCGAGCCCCTGGCTTTACTGACGGGCCGAGCCCGGGCGGTCGCCGCTGAGCAGCAGCGTGGGCACGCGCAGGGCCGCGAGCGCCTCCAGCCACGGCACCTGGGGCGCGTAGACGCCCTGTACGCAGCAGGGCGGGTCGGTGCTGGTCCGCCCACCCGGGCAGGGCCTTCGACGGCGGGGGTGACGGGTGTCCAGGGCGCGGACACGGCCCCGGCCGGTCGGCGCACACCTTCCCCGGGCGCGCCACGTCCGGCGCCCCGGCGCAGGAGCCCGCGGTTGCGGGTGCCTGTAGCGGCGGGATCCTCCCAGGACGACGCCGCCCACGAGGTCAGCGGCGTGCGGCGACGAGCATGGCGTGGCTGCGCCCGCGGAGTGGCCGACCACGACCGGGCGGGCCCCGCCCGTCCCTCCGCGAGAACGGTACTTATTCGCCGTGAGAACGGTACTTGTTCGTCGAGAACGGTACTTTGTTCGTCGTGAGAACGGGCCCTGTGCCGCCTGGCGACGCGGCTCGCGTGACTCGGGGTAAACCGACCGCGCACGGCACCAGCGGCATGATGCACGACACCGGCCGCGTCGTGCATGAGGCCAGCGGCGTGGCACACGAAGTCGGCGGGCCGCCGCGCTGCGCGGGACGTCCGGTCGCGACACGACGCAGGATGTCAGCGGGCGTTGCACATGACACCGGTGGTGCCACGCACGGCACCAGCCACACTGCGGACGACGTCGGCAGGGCGGCGGCTGCACGGGGCCGGGCCCTGGGCCGCGGGGGCGGGAGGCAGGCGCGTACCAGCTGGGCGCCTCGGCCCTGGGGCCATCGGAGGGCTGGGCGGCCAGCTCCTCCAGGACGTCACGAGGGTCCTGGACCCAGCACCTCACCGGCCTGCTCCAGCTCCTCAGGCTCCCAGCGCGGGGACAGCCCGTGCGCGGGCGTCCAGGGCCACTACGCGGTAGCCGCGCTGCCCAGTGAGCACGGCGTCGGCCTGGACAGGGCCGCCGCCATGCGTGAGGAGGACCCAGGGCGGGGCGTCCCGCGACCGACGACGAGGCGGGCCAGGGGCATGGCGGGCGGGCGGGAGGCCGGGGGTCGCGGACGTCAGGAACCGGCTGAGGCGTCGCCCTTCCGCAGCTGGGACTGGACGTGGCTGGACCGGACGCTCGCGCCCGTAGGACCAACCACTGAGCCAGTCGGGTCAGCTGCGGGGAGGCGGCGGCGGCCTGGCGGCGTCGTCCGTCCCGGCCTGCACGGGGGGCGTCGGCGAGGCCATCCTCCCGCAACGCGGTCGCCGTGCAGGCCGGGGTGCGCGGGCCTCTGCGTGGAGCCGGACCTGGCGGCAGGGTCGCTCACCTCAGAGAGCAGGCCCTGGCCACGCACGGGCCAGCGCCAGCCACCGACGACGTCCCGCCCGAGTTCCCCACGCTCGCGGGCCTGGCCACGCACGGGCCAGCCTCAGGCGGGGGCAGTCTGCTCCACCCGTCGGTCCGTGCCGGGCGGTCGCTGCGGGGTGGCATCCCCTATCCTCGCCTACCAGACGCCGTACCGGGCGACGCCGTCGGGCCCTGGAGGACGGCACGGCACCCTGGCCACCTACTAACGCGATGCCGCCGGTCAAATCGCAAAAGTAGGCAGTAGTGCAGCGCATTGCACGCGACGCCACCACCCGAGTCCCACCCACGGAGCAGGCGCCAGGTGGCGGTGGCCCGGGCGTCGGACGCCAGGCGATGGTGGCCCAGGCAGTGAGCACCGGACGGCGACGGTCCAGGCGGTGGCACAGGCAGTGGCGGCAGACCATGGCGGCCTGCACCCTGAACTGCTTTGCAGGACGGTGCATAAAATACTTTGTGCGGGCTGTAACATTCTGCACGCGAATAACGTTATAGACAACACTGCGTGCGGGGCAACCGTCTCAGGGCGCCGTGCAAACGCGGCGTTACCTGCACACAGAATATCCTCGTGCAGGACGGCCTGGCTCCTGCACCCGCGGGAACGGTGGGCTTGCTGTTCTGGGTGAGCATGGGGCGAACTGGCCCCAGTCGCGGGACTGCAGGGGGCCGTGAGCCGGTAGGGCTGGCGGGACCACCCTCCTGCTCCCCGCATCCTGTGGGAGCGGGTCTCGACGTCATGAGGCGCGCAGCACCACCCGCGGGGACGCGGACGGCGGCTCGCCCGGCGGCGTCGGCGCCGGGACCGGGAGCGCTGCCACCAGGCGGGTCAGCCGTCAGCCCTGGGCCGTGGAGGCCAGACAGGGCTGCGGTGCCCAGGACGATGACAGGTAGCGACCAGGCCGCGCCAGCGGCCAGAGCCCGACGCGAGCCCGACGAGGCAGGGGCACCATGGGGCGGAAGCAGCTGTCGGGTCCCCGCAGTGGGGTGGATGTCATGATGGAAGCACGGATGTTCCAGGTAGGGAACGGACGGTACTCAGGGCGGAGGTGACCTTAGCAGTAACAAGACATTCTACCCAACAGGATCTACGGAACGGAGGAGGTAGACCAAAAGGTTATCAAAGCTGTTATTCCTATTGTGTGCGGGACACGAGGAGAGGCGCCGCTGGGCGTCCAGGGCGGTGCAACCCTTAAATCCCACCGCCTCCCGCCCGCCGACGCCCGCCTCGCCGAGGGAGAACAGGTGTCGACGGTTCAGGGTGGCGGTGGCCAGGCCACCTGCCCCCACCGAGGAGAACTGGCGGCCGAGGCGGAGGCCGCGCACAACCTGGCCACCCACGCCTCCCCGCCCAGGGGAGAACCGGCCTGTTTGCGCAGGTCGGCGTCGGGGATCAGACCACATCCCGCCCAGGGAGAACCGGGAGCCTCAGGCCACCCCATCCCGAGGAGGCCGTGAGACCAGCAGTCGCCTCCGCCGCCACACCGTCCACCCGCCGAAGGGATGATGTCGGGCCGCTCACCGTGGTGGCACTGCCACCCACCCCACCGGGGAGGCTGGGCTCCTCCGCCACGGCGCAGCGCACGCAGGCGACGAGCGGCCCGGTCAGCGCAATGGAGACGGGGAACGGGGTGTCGAGCACGTGATGGAGACAGGGAGCGGGAGCCGGTCAGACACGCGACGGAGGCGACGAGGCGGGCAGTCGAGCACGTAATGGAGACGGGGCAGGAGAATGGGCCCTGGACCCGCATCAACCCCGACCTCGTCGCCGTCGTCGTCTCCCCAGCAGGCGATGCTCCTCCTGGCCTACCTCGTGGGCCGGGTCACCCGGCGGCTCCTGGCCGGGCATAACGATCTCCACCTCCCGCCGCCACGCTGACCACGCTCGTCGGCCTGTGGATCGGCCTGCTCATCGCAGGGCTTCCTGTTCGGACGACGACCGGCTGTGGACCGTCGCTCCCCTGTCCGCGGCCGCCCTGGTCGCGGCCCTCATCCCTGACGGTCAGGCCCATCGATCCTGGCCCGCCCTCCAGCGTGGTCACTGCTGGTACCGCATGGCCCAAGGCGGGCGAGGCAGGCCTGAGTTCAAGTCCTCGGCCCGTTGGAACATGCGCACCGCAGGCGCGACGAGCCATGGGAGAACGTCGTCGGCAAGGGCGGCGCCCCTCAACTCCTTCGGCGGCACCCTCCTGCTCGGGGTGGACGACGCAGGCACCCCTCATCGGCCTGGCCCCGGACTTCTCCACTCAAGCAGCCCGGACGCCGACCGCTACGAGCGCGCTGCGCGACCTGTGGCGCACCCGTCTGGGCACGACCGCCGCCGCCCGCCCGGCGTGGACTTGCCTCGACCCCCTGACGGCACCGCCCAGGTGTGCCGTGTGACGGTGCCGCGCGCGCTGCTCGCTCAGCCAGGGGCAGGGACCGAGCTGTGGGTGCGGGTGGGCAACTCGACCCGCCGCCTGGAGGTGGACGACGCTGTTGCTACGTCACGCACCGGTGGCCGGGAGGCCGCCCGGTGACGTGGCGCAACCGCCCGGGCGCCTACCTGCCTACCGCAGCCGCCGGCCGGGCAGGCGGCGCTGGCCCGCCACCAGCGCGCCGACGGCACCTGCAGTGAGCGCCCAGTGCAGCGAGCACCAAGGCCCCAGGCTGACCAAGCGTTGGCATGCAGCATTTGGTCGCCTTGAGCACAGCGACGTCACGCCCGTGCCGCCCCGGTATCGCCTTCAGTCCATGCGCGCGACCAGGGCTACCGGCCTCATCCAGGCCTGGGTGCCCGACGTCCGCGTACGACGCGCTGCCGATGCCGCGCACGCCCAGCGTCGGCAGCCGTGGCCCCATCCCTCGGCCCAGGAGGACCAGGAGCTCATTGAAGCGGTCTCTGGCCACTGGGACTCCTGAGGTGGGCCGTGCACCGCGAGCCAGGACCGCGCCACGGAGGCGTGTACGCCACCAAGCGGCCAGCCCTCGTGCTTCCAGGATGACCACTTCGACGCAGCCGACTCGCTAACCGTCCTGCTTACTGACCGCACCGACGTCATTGCGCCGCTCCTGAGGATCCTGGTCACCGGGCGACACCAGCGGGCTCGCGCCCAGATCTCGGTTCATCATGGCCGATGGCGCACCAGCCGGCACGACGTGGCATCAACGTGAGGGCAGCCTCGCAGAGCCACCTCTCAGCCAGCCAGCAGATGCACCCGGGTCGAGCGCGCGCTCGCGGTCTTCTGCAGGCTGCGCCGGCTCGATTTCGGTAGCCACGGCGCCTCGGCGCTGACCGACGGCGGCCCGCCGGGCCTCGCCGCGCGCCCGATGAGGAGCCGACGCCACGCAGCGGCCCCGGCAAGGGACAGCAGACGGAAATGATCTCGGCGTCAACGTGCACACTGCACCGCACGTCTATTGTTAGGGACGCTGCTCCACTCAAGCGTCTCGTAGTGCTCACCCGGTCATTGGCTCAACCCTCGTTTATAGGTGAACACCCAGAGAAGAGGCCTTCCTGTGTCCGTCTCCCGCAAGTCCTTCCTCATCGGCACCCATGGCCTTTGTCCACCACCGCTCCTCCCATGGCCGCAGGCGGGCTCCTCCCAAGAACTCCTCTAAGAGCTCCCTCCGGCCAGGGTGACAGCGGGCGACCATCCAGGGTCAAGCACCGCCCTTCGGCACCACCGCGACGTGCCCGAGGGCGTCACCAGGATCGCGACGATCGCCTGGGCCAGCAGGACGTCGTCCTGGCCCTGGGCACCATGCCCGTGGGCTTCTACAAACAGACCTGGGGCATCGAGGACGGCTCGCGCATGCTGCCCTGGACCAAGCAGACGGTCGACAGAGCCATGGCCAAGGGCGGTACGCCCACCCTCTTCGACGAGCTCCTCGGCACCCCTTCGAGGCCATTAACGCCACCATAGCGAGGTCATCCTGGCCGCCTACTCGGGCCTGGAGAAGGAGACTACGGGAAGCTGAGCAAAGTCGCCCCCACGGTGGCCTACCCACCGCAGATCCTGGGGCACGCCCTGGCGTGAGACGGTCACCATGGACGCCACCGCCATCGGCAAGAAGGACGAGGGCGACAAGCTCGTGGCCGACCTGGAGAAGCAGAGTCGCCGACACGTAGCGCATGCCCGCAGATCGGGGCGGTGCCGCAGTTCTGCTACACGGCGGACGAGACGCCTCAAGTTCGGCTTCTACACCACCGCCGACCCGCGCACCGCCTTCCTGAGCGACCTGGGATGAGGTGCCCGCCTCGGTGGAGAGGCCTCGAGAAGCCCGACGCCTTCAACGTGGACATTGCCTCGAGAGAACGTGGACATGCTCTCGACTTCGACCTCATTGTCATGTACGGCGAGGAGGGCGACCTGGCGAGCCTCAGGCCCAGCACCTGCTCAGCCAGGTCCCCAGCCATCAGCAGAGCATGCCTTCGTCGGCAACAACAACGCCCAGGCCGCCTCCACCAACCCCGCCGCTGTCGATCCCGTGGGGCATTGCGAACTACGTCAAGCTCATTGCGCGGCCGCCGACAAGACCAAGTGAGCCGGGCGTGAGCGAGCAGACGGCACCCGGCGACGCCCCGACGCCCAGCCTGCCGGACGCACCGTCACCGTCCGGGCCACCACCTGGACCAGCGGCGACGGCACCAGCCGCCCCGGCGGGCTCGCGGAGGCCCCGGCGGACTCGGCACCAGCTGCCCCGGCGAACGCTGCCCAGCTGGCCTGCAGGCCACCCCGGCTGGCTCAGCAGGCCCCCGCGGACGCTGGGCGCCGCAGCCAGCTGCGGCGCTGCCTGCTGGCCCCTGGCGGTCCTGACGGCGCTGGTGGCCGTCGCCGTCCTGCTCATCGCCTTCGGCTCGCGGACCGTGGGCCTCGGTGAGATCATCGGCGGCCTGACCGGCTCGCGCAGCGCCGTAGGGCGCCCTGGCGGTCGCCGAGCGCGTGCCCCACACCGCCGTGGCCCTGGCGGCGGGCGCGGCCCTCGGCGTCTCGGGCGCCCTCATGCAGGCCGTCACCCGCAACCCGATCGCCGACCCCGCATCCTGGGCGTCAACACCGGCGCCTCGCTGGCGATCTGTCGGCGTGGCGGCTTCGTGGACATTAGCTCGGCCGGGCGGTACCTGTGGTTCGCCCTGGCGGGGGCAGTGGTCACCGCGGTCTTCGTCTACGGCGTCGGGTCGCTGGGGCCGGGCGGGCCGACGCCGGTCAAGCTCGCCCTGGCGGGCGTGGCCACGAGCGCCGCCCTGTCCTGCGTCATTGGCGCCGTCATGCTGCACGCGCGCCCAGGGCTGGACGACTACCGCTTCTGGCAGGTCGGCTCGCTGGGCCGAGGGCACCTGGGACTCCCCGCCACGATCGCCCCTTCCCGTCGTGGCCGCATGTCCTGCGTCTCGTAGCCAGCCCCCTGAACTCCTGGCGCTGGGCGAGAGATGGCGATCGGGCTGGGCGTCAACGTCACCCTCACGCGCGTGGCCGCGGCGGGCGCTGGCGTGCTCCTGTGCTCGGCGGTCACCGCCATCGCCCGGGCCCATTGGCTTCGTGGGCCTCATGGTCCCCCACCGTGCACATGCTCTGCGGATCCGACCACCGCTGGCTGCTGCCGCTGTCGCCCCTGTGCGGCTCCGGCCTACTGACCCCGTCCGACGTGCTGGGGCGGGTCGTCTCCCGGCCGTCAGCGGCCCCTGCCGGTGGGCGCTGGTCACGAGCACTCGTGGCGCCCCATCCTCATGTATGATCGCCCCGCGGCGCAAAGGTGCGTGAGCTGTGAGGCAGTACCGTGAGCACGGAACAGCACCCCAGGGCACTGCGGGCGCCGCGAGCACCACCAGCACCGTGACACGGCAGCACCACCGTGGGCACCACCAGCACCGTGGGCGCCTCCGGCCCGGGCCCGCTACCGTTCCCGGCCGCCGACGCCGCACCCCTGCGGTTCCTGGGCCGTCACGCTCGTCCTGGCCGCCCTGGCGGCGGCCCATCGGTGGACCACGGTCGCGACCGGCGGGACCCACCACACTGTGGGAGGTCCTGCGCGTGATCGCAGGTAGAGACCGTCCCGGAGCGCCTCCTTCGACGTCGGGAGGTGCGCCTGCCCAAGCGCGGTCATCAGGGTTTGCTGTCCGATGGCCTTCAGGATAGCAGGCACCTCCCAGACCATGCTGCGCAGCCAGCTCGCCAGCCCCGACGTCGTGGCATTACACTCGGGGCCTCGGCGCCGCGGTCTTCGCCGATATGGTGCTGGGCTGGTCGAGCTCCCGGCACTGATGTCAATATCCTGGCCGTGGCCTGCAGCCTGGCCACAGCCCTGGTCATCTACCTGCTGTCGGGTTCAGGGGCGCACGCAGGAGGGCGGCTCATCCTCATTAGCATCGGCGTCTCAGTATGTTCACTCGGTCATCTCCCCACCTGCAGCTGCAGGGCAGCGTCAAGGCCGTGGACGCCATGCGCTGGCTGGGCGGCTCCCTGAACTCCGCCGACTGGCGCCAGGTGCCGGTCCTGGCCGGGGCGCTGGGCGTGTGCGGCATCCTACTGCTCGTCGTCAGGCGGGACCTGGGGCCTCTGGACCCTGGGTGAGAGGCGGCCACCGGGCCCGGGCGCGTCCCCGTGGAGCGCACTCGCCGACGCTGGTGATCACCATGGTGGCCCTGTCCGCCTTCGCCACGCTGCCACCGGCCCCATCGCCTTCGATCTCCTTCCTGGCCGGGCCGATCGCGGCCCCATCTCCATCGGGCAGACCGAGCCGCACCCTGCTGGTGCGGCCCGCCGCTGACCGGGCGCGGTCATCGTGCTCGGCGACGACCTGCTGGCCCAGCACGTCTTCCCCTGCGTCCTGCCGGTGGGCGTGGTCTCAGGCTCATGGGTGCCCCTTATCTCATCAGCCCGGCTCACCTGCATCAACAGACAGGGGCGCCTCCGCAGAACCCCACCCCCAGCTCAGCACCGGGCCCTGCGCTCCGGATACGGCAGGCGCGTCGTCGTCGACGAGCGTGGACGCTGGCCATCAGCGGAGGATCACCGTGATCGTGGGCGCCAACGCCTGCGGAAGTCACGCTGCTGAAAACCATGGCCCGGATCCTGGCCTCCGCAGTCCGGGCTGGTGCTGGCTCGACGGGACCCCGGTGGGCCTCGATCCCCACAGGACCCTGGCTACCCAGCTGGGGCCTGCTGCCCCCAGCAGCCCATCGCCCCCGGGCATTGCCGTGGCGGACCTGGTGGGCGTGCGCACCACGCACCAGTCCGTGTTCCGCTCCACCGGCGCCCAGACCGGCACGCATTGTGGAGAGTCCCTGCTGGCCAGCGCACCGCCGAGGCTCGCTGACCGCAGCATTGACGAGGCTCTCCGGCAGGGCAGCGCGGACGACATGGATCGCCATGGCTGCACAGCACGGACGTGCTGCTGCTGGACGACCCACTGCAGCCTGGACCTGGACCCACCAGGTGGGAGGTGCTGGACCTGCTGACCGACCCCTCAGCCGAGCGCGGCACCACATGGTCGGCTGGTGCTGCTGACGTCAACTCTCGGCCCCGCTACGCTGACCACATTATCGCCATGAAGCGGGGCAGGGGTGGTGGCCGCGGGGCACCGCGCGACGTGGGTGGACGCGGACCTGGTGGCCAAGGTCTTTGACCTGGAAGGCCGACGTCATTACCGACCCGTCTCAGAGTGCGCCGCTCATTGTCCCCAGGGGCCGCACCGTGCTCACCGACGCGGGGCGTGGGAGGGCGCTGGTACTGGTGGGCACGGTCGGGGGCGGGCAGGCTCTCGGCTACCATCCGCGCCGCTCGCTCGCGGCGCTCCCCATACCCGCCACGCCTTCGGGCACACTGCCCGCCCCAGCGGTCCCACGCCCGCAAAGAGGAAGACACCATGAACTCCGTCTCTGCGCGCCGTCGTCGTTCCGGTTCTTCCGTGACGGTGGCATCGATCCGGGACATCACCCCGTCAATGCGGCGCTTCGCACCTTTACGGGCGGCGACCTGGACCGCTTCGGCGACGGGCTGGGACCAGCGCATTAAGCGGTGCTGCCCGCGCCGTCGTCGGGCTCGAGCGCCTGCGCGTCGGGGAGGACTGGTGGCCGGTGGCGCGGGCTGGGCGACGGCACCGCCCGCCGATCGCACCTACCACCACGCGGGCGGTGCGCCGTGGACGGGAGGGACCGAGGTGGACGTGGACACGGTCGCCATGGCCGATCGGCCCGGCGTCACGGTGGATCGCGGACGCCGTCGTGGAATCGAGGCGGTCCTGCTGGGTCCGGACCGCGACTGGGCGGGCGAGGCCGAGCGTGGACTTCGTGCCGCCGGCCGTCACCGGGTCCTACCTGCTGGGCGGGGACGAGACGGCCGCGCGCCCGCGAGTACGCAGATCCTCCAGGACCCTGCCCGCGGACGCGGGTGTGCCGTCGTCGAGATGCCGTGCGGCGCCGACGCCGCCTACCTGCCGACCCACCCGGGCCTCGAGTGCGGGTGACCGGCCGCGACAGGCGCGCTCACGGCCAGGCCTGGTCGAGGGCGTGCAGGAGGCGGCGGCGCGGCTGTGCCCCGGCGAGGCGCCCCAGGAGGTCGAGGATCGACGTCGACCACGAGCTGCTGTTGTGCCGCGCACGGCCAGGGCGGGCGGGCGCTCAGGCGCGCCACGCTGTACGCCTGGCTGGCCGGGGAGGCGGCCGCGGTGCGCGCCATGCGCCGCCACCCGTGGTGAGCGCGGCATCGACCGGGCGCGCGGTGGCCTTCATGGGCTACTGCGCCTGGGACGCTCGCGAGTGCTGCCCTGAAGGAGGGCCTGTGCTGCGGGAGCAGACCGTGCGGGGGTACAGGGAGGGTGAGGGCCGTGCAGGAGGGGCGTGCGTCCTGACCCAGGCTGAGGGCATGCAGTGAGCAGAGCACGCCCTGGATGAACGTCGAGTCCTTCAACCTGGACCACACGCGGGTGGTGGCGCCCTTCGTGCGCGTGGCCGACCTGCGAAGCCTCGCCCGGGCGGCGACACGCTCATTAAGTACGACGTGCGCTTCTGCCAGCCCAACCGCGAGCACCTGGAGATGCAGGGCGGTGCACTCCATCGAGCACCTGACGGCCGAGCTCATGCGCAACCGCACCGACCGGCTCATCGACTTCATCCCCATGGGCTGCCAGAGCGGCTTTGACGCCCTGACCCTGGGGGTAGAGCCGAGACTTCCTGCGCGCTGGAGGCGACCTGCACGTGACGTCCTGGACGCCGACCGAGGTGCCCGCGCCAATGAGGTGCAGTGCGGCTGGGGCGCCAACCACTGCCTGCCCGCCGCCCCGGGAGGCGGTGGGCGCCTTCCTGGCGGCCCGCAGCCCAGTGGGAGCAGGTCATGCGCCAGGGGCGGGGGCCGCCCCTGAGGAACCGCTGGCACCGGAGCGGCTCGGCCTCTCAGCAGACCTGCCGAGGCTCGGGGCCCGGCGTCGAGCCCGGCAACGCCTCCTCCCCGGCGCAGAGCAGGCCGGACAGGACCGCTCCCGCGTCGAGCCCGGCAAGGAGCCGGTGCGGACCGCCCAGGTCGCGAGACTGCGACAGGTGTGCCACCGTCCTGCCACACGTCCCCGTTAGGCTGGTCCCATCACACGGGAACGCAACTCATGAAAGATCCCCGATGCGACCCGCCAGCCCGCCCTGGACCGTCTCGGCAGCCGCCCTGGCCCTGGGCCCCTGGGCTGGCTGCTCGATCAGCGTCGCAGCTCCCCGGACCAGACCCCGGCCTCCCGGCGGTCCCGGCCCCGCTCAGACGGCGCCCAGGCCGCACCCAGGCCGCCACTCCCCGAGGCACCACCTCCCAGAGGCCAGACGGCTCCCGCCCAGGTGCGCCCGGCCCCCGCCCAGGGCTGGCGGGCAGGCGTCCCGGCAGCGCCGACCCCGCCGAGGCCTCCGGCGTGACCAGCCCCGACTGGCAGGCAGTTATCTCAGGCGGCCCCAGACCCGCCCGGACGCCAGCGGCAACCCTGTCGGTTGACGACGCCGTGTCCACGGTCAACGTCATCGAAGCGACGTCGGGCCTCACCATCAGCGCGCCATGTCCGACGTGGCGGCGCGGGAAGGTCGAAGCTGGTGGTCACGGCCTCCACGGTCAACGTCTACGTCGAGAGCGTCAAGGGAGGGTCGAGATCCAGGGGCGCCGACGTCAACGTCTACTGGGTCTCGGCACCCACGGTCACCGGCGACGGCGCCAACCACAACGCCACCCAGATCACCAGGTAGGACCGCCCGGCCCATGCGAGCTGCACCCTCCTGCCCTCCTCCAGCCGCGCCACCGTCCTGCTCGTGGACGACAGGGCCCCTATCCGCCGCTCCTGGGCCCCCTACCCTGGGCGCAGCGGCTACCGGGTCCACCTGGCCTCCGACGGCGTCGAGGCCCTGGAGGTCTGGGCGGTACCGGATCGACATTGTCGTCACCGACGTCCTCATGCCCCGCCTGGACGGCCGGGAGCCTGGTGCGCCGCGGTCGAGCGGCACCTGGACGCCCATATATCCTGCTGACCCAGGTGGACGCCCCTCGAGCGGGTCTCCGCCCTGGACGACAGCACGGACGACTTCCTGTCCAAGCCCTTCGGCCCGCCGAGCTCGCCTCCCGGATCCGGGCGGTCCTGCGCACGCAGGGCAGCGCCAGCCCCGGCAGCGGCCTCGCGCCTGGTGGCCAGCGACCTGGTCCTGGACCGGGCCGCCCGCCGGGTGGAGCACCGGGGGCGCGGGTGGCTCCCTGACAAGGCCACCATGCTCCTGGAGTACCTCATGAGCCACCCCGGGGAGCTCTTCTCCCGCGAGTCGCTCCTGGCCTCCCTGTGGGGCATCGACTTCACCACCACCACCGGGCTGTGGACCACCGGGTGCGCGGGATCCGCCAGGTCCTGGGGGAGGACGCCGCCAGGCCGCTCTACATCGAGACGGTCCCCTCCATGGGCTACCGCTTCCGTGCCGAGGGTGCGCGTGAGCCCCGGCCCTCGGGCCCCGCGTCCCTGGTGGCGCCGACCGCGCTGGTGGGACGCGGTCGGCGTCGCCCGTGGTCCTGGCGGCCACCGCCCTGGCCTGGTCCCTGGCCCGCTCCACCACCGTCGCCCTGGTGACCACGTGCCCCGTGGTGGTGCGCCCGGTGGCCTGGGCGTGCTGGGGGCGGCGGCCGGGTGGTCCCTGAGTGCAGCGACGCCACCACCGCGCCCTGGACCGGGCCCGTCAGGAGGCCCAGGACCAGGCCCCTGTGGCGCCACCCGCAGTTCCTGCGCCGACTGGACCGAGCTGAGAACCCCTGACGGCGATCCGGGCGGCGTGGCGGGTATAGAGCCCGCCACGGCGTCGGCACTGACGCACTCCCGCCTGGACGTCGTGACGCCCAGGCCCGCCGCATGGGCGCCTCCTGACGGACCTGCGCAAGCTCAGCCTCCTGGAGACCGCGCCCCTGAGCCTGCGAGTAGCTCAATCATCGCCGAGACGGTCCCGCGACGCCGTCGAGGCCTGCGTCCTGGAGGAGGCCCCCGCGCGCCGGGGTGGCCCGGCTGCGGCTCGACCTGCCCCCAGGTGCCCTGGCCGCTGCCGCCGGTGCGCGGCGACGGCGATCTGCTGTACTCAGCGGTCTACAGCCCTCGTCTCCAACGCCGCATGGGTGCACACCCGTCCACCGGCAGCATCGAGGTGCGCGGCCGGGAGGAGGCCGGGTTGGTCACGGTGGAGGTCGCCGACACCGGCATCGGCGGATCCCCGACGCCGACCTTCCCGGCGTGTTCAACGAGCTGGCACGCGCCTCAACGCCCGCGGCCTGCCCGGCAGCGGCCTGGCCTGGCCCTGGTGTCCACCATCGTCGCGGCGGCACGGGGCGCCGTCAGGTCACCTCCCGCGAGGCGTGGGGGACCCAGGCCTGGCTCTCGGTGCCTGTCGGAGACCGCGACACGAGTTGAGACAGCCCTGCGGCGGCGCCTGTGACACTGATGTCCCCAGTGGCACGTAACCGCTACCTCCCCGCCACCTGGCCACCGCCTGCGCGCTCATGACCACCCTGGCCGTCTCCGCCTGCGGCGGGGCGACGCCAGATCCGCCCCCACGCCGGCACCGGCCCCGCCTCCTCCTCGGCCCCGGCAGCGGCCTCCCGGCGCCCAGGGCAGCGCCTCGGCGTCGGCGGGCGGCCCCTCGGCGACAGCCTCGACCAGCTCGGTGCCGACGGTCCCCGGGGTACCAGCCGGGAGATCCCCCGATCCCCTGTTCTGCGTCCCGACCTCAGCCTGCTGCCGCCACCTCCGTCTTCACCCCCGAGCACTGACCCGCTCCATCACCTCCCGTGCCCGGCGTGACCGTCTCCCGGCCCGCTGTGACGACGGGGCACGCTCAACGGCGGCAACACCATTCTGTAGCAGGGACGGTTCAGGCACCCACAGCGATGAGAACAGCGTCGTCAATAACTACGGTGATGGCTCAGCAGCTAGTGACGACCGCGTCACCATCAATGTCTATGGTGACGGGTCCGGAAAGCTATATGGACGACCACCTGCTGGTCGAGTATCTACAGATGACGGATCCGGCAGCTACACGAACTCCTGACCAGCGAGAACGTTAACGTCTACGCTGACGGGGCCGGAAACTACACCAGGGACATATCACGGTCAGCAACTACGGTGACGGGTCGGGGAACTACACGGACGGTAAAGCTCACCATCAACAACTACGGTGACGGGACGGCGGGACGTCAGCGGCACGCACCGTCGAGCCGACCCGCGCTGCCCAAGGTCGGCACCCTGAGCCGGTTCCCCAGCCTGGGACCCTCCCCTCCGCCACCTCCTGCGGCACGGTCATCACCCTCGGGGACAGCGTCCTGTTCGACTTCGGCTCCTCTGAGGTGCGGGCCGACGCCGCTGGCACACCTAGAGTCGCTGGCCACGGTCCTGACCAGCTCCGGGGCGCCCAGGCTCGTGGTCAGCGGGCACACGACCTCGTGTCCGATGACGCCTTCAGCAGACCCTGTCCAGAAGCGCGCCCAGGCGGTGGTCCGAGGCCCTGAGGGGCGACGGCGTCACGCCTCCATGGAGCCGTGGGGCTGCAGGGAGAGCCGGCCTGTGGCTAGACACCAACCCGGACGGGTCCGGACAACCCCGCCGGGCGCCAGCTCGGCCGCCGTGTGGAGATCTTTGTCCCCACCTTCTAGAGGCACCTCGCCGGGCAGGGTGAGCTGGCGCGGCTGACGCAGTGCGGCCGGGTGGGCGCGGTGCGGCTGGTAGGCTGGGGTGAGCTGGCGCGGCTGACGCAGTGCGGCCGGTGGGGCAGGCGCGGCCGGTGGGCTGACGCAGCGCAGCTGGCAGGCGAGGTGGCCCGTGCTGGTGGGCCAGCGCGGCCGGTGGACTGACGGGCGCAGCTGGTGGGCCGAGGTAGCCTGGCGGGGCTGGTGGGCGCGGTGCGCCGTCGGGCACCAGGAGGGCTCCCCGGACAGGGCGCAGGCCCGCCCGCCGCCAGCTAGGCTCGAGCCATGACGCCCTGGCCCGCCACCGTGCCCACCCCGCCCGTCGCCGCCGTGGTCTGACCGCCATGGACGTGGAGGCCCAGCCCTTCCTGGACGCCCTGCCCCGCACCCGCGCCCGCGCCCCGGCCTCCGCGCGGCCGAGTCCTGGAGCCTGCGTCTTCCCGGACCCTCCCGGCGCGAGGCTGGTCCTGGTCCGCACCGGGATCGGGCTGGTCAACGCCGCCAGCGCCCTGGCCTCCGTCCTGGCCGAGGTCTGCCCCGACGTCGTCCTCTCCGCCGGCACCACCGGCGGGCTGGCCTGAGGCGTGGCCGTGGGGACGTGGTGGCCTCCAGGACGCTGGCTACACCGACGCCGACGCCACCGCGTTCGGCTACCTGCGCGACAGGTACCGGGCATGCCGCGACCTACCAGGGGACCAGCCACACTCCATGGGTGGAGGCCGTGGCCGCGGGCCCTGGCGGGCACGCGGCGCGCGCGTGCACCCGGGCGGATGCTGGCGGGAGCTCCTTCGTCACGGCCGACAACGTGGTGGGTGTCCGGGAGGCCTTCCGGAGGCGGTGAGCACGGACATGGAGTCCACGGCCCTGGCCCAGGTGTGCGCCAGCCGCGGGCTGCCGCTCGTGTCCGTCCGGGGGTGTCGGACCTGTGCGGGCCGCAGGCGCGGGGAGGACTTCCACATTGGCGCCGACGTGGCCGCCGCCCGCAGCGCCGCCGTCGTCCTGGCGCTCCTGGACCAGGAAGGATCTGACTGCCCCACCTCCCCGCACTCTCCCTCTCCGTCTCCGCGAGAACGGTGCTTTATTGCTCGCGAGAACGGTACTTGTTTGCCGTGGAGCAGTACTTGTTCCTCGTGAAACGGTACTTGTTCCTCGTGAGAACGAGTACTTATTCCTCGCGAGAACGGTACTGACTTGCTGCGTGTGCTCAGGGGTGTCTGCGGGTCTGGGTTGCTGGCGTGGTTGCCGGTGGGATCTGGGTCGTCTGGTTCCTGGGGCTGTCGGGGGCCTCTGGTCGTCTGCTGGCCTGGGTTCGTGTGCGTGTCGCGATCTGAGCCCCAGGGCGGTCGGCTCCCCCGGCTGCGCTGCTCCAGGTCGGGCTCGTCGACGGAAAGGCTGGTGGCCGGACTCCTGGTCGCGTCGGGACCCAGGCACCAGCCCTCTGACCTGCGTGGACATTGAACGCACAAAAGTGCAGGTGGGATGGGCCCGGCCCTGGGTCCCAGACTGCGACAGAACCAGGCACCCGGCCCCACCAGGGCCATGCAAGCCTCCGGTCGCGGGGGGCGTAGTGGCCTGATGCCGACTCAGCACCGCACCACCAGGGCACAAGCCCCGGTCGCAGAGGCGGAGCCCGCTCACGCGCACCCCCACCCTGCCTGCCCACACGCTCCCGCACCACACAGGCCCAGGACAGGGCGCTCCAGGCACCTCTGCCGTTCCGCGACGAACAGGTACCGTTCTCACGGCAAACAAGTACCGTTCTCATGAGCAATAAGTACTCGTTCTCGCGGAGAGGAGGAGGGAGGGAGGGGAGAGGCGAGGGACGGCTTACGTAGCGTCGGCACGCAGGGTCTTGGCGGTCGCGGCCTGCTCAGACCTGGAGCGCCACGGCCTCCAGGTCGCCCCCGGTCCAGCCACGGCGTAGGCGGCCACCAGCCCCTCGACCAGCGCGGCGGCGACAACCGCACCCTCGCAGCCAGGCCGGGATCAGCAGCTCCAGGGCCGTCTCGGCACTCCTTGACACCGCTGCGGGTCAGCCAGCACCAGGACCCCCTGGCCGTCGTCAGCCCGCTCAATCGCCCTGGTGATCTCAGTGGCGTCAGTCCCCAGCCCCACCCCGCACCTCGGGGACCCCGGCGGCGGCGACCTCCAGGGGCACGCTCGGACCCGGCACCAGGCCGACCACCGGGTCTACCGCCGCCCGGGCCGGGGGACGGGAGTGAGGACGACGACAATACCGGTCACCTCACCTGCCTGCCCCGGATCGCACCCAGGGGTGCCCGTCGTGCACCGTCTGGGCGGGGCCCTCAGGATGAGGGCGGTGGAGGCGACGCCGGGATCAGGTGCCCACAGAACGCTCACCCAGGTAGGAGGCACGACCCTTGGTGGCCGTCATGCCCTGGTGTCCTCCCGGCCCACGGCGGCGGCCTGCGCGGCGACGGCCGTGGCCTCCTCCAGGGGCTGGGTGCTCCCCGCAACGCGCTCAGCGCAGGGCACCAGGCGTCGAGCATGGTCTTCTCCCAGTCTCCCCCTGCCCGCCCGGCTGAGTCCGTCGACACCGGCCTCGACGGCGTCGGCAGGGTGGCGGCGTCCAGCTCGGTGACGCCACCCACGGCGGTGGACATGCGCAGGGAAGAAGGTGCCGTACCAGCGGCCGAGGCCCCTCCGACCTGGGAGACCAACGTCATAGCGACCTTCTTCAGGGACGGCGGCCGGGTGTCAGGCTCGCCCTCGTCCAGAGCGGTGACGACGGCGGCCAGGCCCCGCCTCATATTGGTGCCGTGGTCGGCGTCGCCAATGGCGGCGTCGAGCAGTGAAACTCCTCGGTGTGGTCGGTGACGGCCTGGGCGGCTAAACGTATCCAGGGCCGATGTCAGCGGCGGACGGGACGGTAAGCGGCGTGGTGGCCGAGAGCAGGTCGGTCATACCTCTTACACCCTCAGGTCGGCCCGGCCGCTCACGAAAGACACCGGGGCCGGGACCGCCCTCCGCGAACCGCGTCGGGGCCCTCGCCAGTCCGGTCGGGCTCGACGGCGGCCACGTCCGGGGAGACCGGGGTGCCGTCGGGCGCCGGCCCCAGGCCGGCCACGAGCTCGCTCAGGCGCCGCCCGTCACCGTCCTGGGTCCGGCCAGCACCCCGACTGGCGGTCCTCGCGCCGCCACCCTGGCCGCTACTCCGGCCGCCACCCTGGCTGGTGCCACCGCCAGCGGTCCTCGCGCCAGCACTGCTGGCTTCAGCGCCGCCTGGTCGCGCTGCGGGCCAGCGGTCCTCGCGCGCCGCCACTCCGGCCGGCGCAGGCTGGCGGCCCCGGCGCCAGTGCCGGCGTCGGCTCCGGCGCCACCCTGCCCGCCGACCCCGGCGTCCCCGGACAGCCGCGCCCCCTACCAGCCGCGCCGCCAGCGCCCACTGCACCGCGCCGCCAGTGCCCCTGCCAGCGCCCCTGTCGGCACCCTCACCAGCCCCTGCCGGCGCCAGTCCCGCTGGCACCAGCCCCGTCGCCCTCGGCTCCCTGCATCAGCAAAGGCGGTGGAGATCGCAGAGGCTTAATACCGGTTGAGCTGGTTGACCTCGCTGGCGCCAGGGGTCGTGAGTCAATAGCCACGATATTGGCCTGCGGGAAGCGCACGCTGCCGGAACATGCCCTTGCCGACCACGTGGTTGGGCGGGCAGGCAAAGGGCTGGCAGCACACGATATTAGGCACCCGTGCTCAATGAGCTCGACCATCTCGGCGGTGAGCAGCCAGCCCTCACCGGCCTGGTTGCCCAGGGACAGGATCCAGGCCTTGATCGCCATGACCGCGATGGGGCTCTCGACGTCGAACTTCCCGCCGCAGGCTGCAGGACGCGGCGCGGGCGAGGGAGCCTGGACCTGCTCAATGAACCACGGCGGCCTTCTGCCCGGGTCACCGTCTCCCGGCCGATGCCGTAGGTGTCAGCCTTCCCACGCGGCGGTGACCAGCCCGTTGAGGAGGAACCGAGCAGGCGGGACCACCGCCTCACAGCCCTCGGCCTCGATGACGTCCACGACGTGGTTGTTGGCGTCGGGCTGGAACTTGACCAGGATCTCACCGACCACACCCGCGGGGCCGGCGGGGCACGTCGGCCAGCGACGGGGCGTCGAACTCGCTGACCATCTCCCGCAGAGGCGCCGGTAGCCAGGCGCCCGCCCCAGGTGGGGCAGCGTCCCCGGTGCTCGAAAAACTCCCCGACAATGGTGTTCCAGCGCTCCGGGAGCTCCTGGGCGGAGCCAGAGGACCGCCTCGTGAGGGGCGCACCCGCAGCAGCGCAGGTGTTGAGGTGTCACCGATGGCTGACGCCGCGCAGCATGCTCCATCCCCATGGTGATTGGCTCAGAACCAGGTTGGACTCCGATCCTGCTGAGGAGACGGCACCACCGGCACCTGCAGGTACCCGGCCTCGCAGGCCTTGCGCAGCATGGCGGCGTGGTTGGTGGCCAGCGCATGCCACCGGTCTGGGGATGGCCACCACGCAGCGGTCGGGGTCGTGGGAGCCGTCGGTGAAAGGCACCAATGAGCTGGCCGATCACCATAATCGCCGGGAAGCAGGCGTCGTTGTTGACGTGCGCAGCGCACCTCAGGTCGCCCTGGACGCGGACTCCAGGAGCTCGACCCGGTAGCCCAGGCGCCGCGATGAGGTACCAGTGGCCGGAAGTGGACCGGGCTCATCTGCGGCATGAGGATGGGTGTGGGTGGCACGCATCTCGCGCGTGAAGACGGGGTGGCGGCCCCCGGCGGAAGTGCAGAGGCCCGTCCCCGGGCAGGCGACGGCGAGGTCAGTGCCTCAGGGGCACCGGCGCCGGTGGTGGCCCGCCCCGAGGTCGTGGTCGCCCGGCCTCGACCAGCCTCGGCAGCAGCCCCAATAGTGGCCTCGGTAGCGGCCTCGGCGTCGGCCTCGGGGTGCGCGCGGCCCGGCCCCGGCGCGCCTCGGCGGCGGCCGCCAGGAGCGCAGGCGGATGGTGGCAGCCCCAGGTTGGAGACCTCGTCGATCTTCAGGGCGGTGTGAGACGTCGCCAGCCGACTCCAGGATCTCCTGGACCTGGTCGGTGGTCACGGCGTCCGCCGCAGCCGAAGGGTTGGCTGGACCAGCTCCAGGTCCTTGAGAGCGGTGTTGACCCAGCTCGGCGGCCCGGTAGAGGCAGGGAGTGGTGGGCCCACTGGTCGCGCACCCGCAGCAGGGCGACGTCGGCGGTCCTGACCGGGGTCAGCGGGCTGGGCAGGCCCTGGCTGGTGACGTCCGACGAGTCCGCGGGCGCCTGCGGGTCCTCACCCGCCTGGTCAGGGGACCGACCAGGGGCCGGGCGCCGCGCCTGAGGTGCCCGACCGCGCGCGGGCCAGGGCGCCGGTGGCCACGGCCCCTCTCGGCGCCGTCGTCCTGGCCACCTCCGGGCTCCGGGCAGGACAGGTCTCGAGAGAGGACCACCATGCCAGAGGGTGTTAATGACGTCAGGGACCCCGTGGTTGATCTCGGGGTCAGCGTGGTCAAAGGACGCCGGCCAGGACGATGCCGGTGCGCCCGTGCTCACCACATCCGCCAGGGCCGCGCCCCTCGGCGCGCGTCGGCTATGAGGCGTCCTCGGCCAGGCCCGCGGCCGCCCGCCGGGCCTCGGGCAGGGTGACGTCCCGGTCGGCGACTACACTCCACGAGGCGCTCGGCGGCGAGCTGGCGGGGTCAGCCAGGTTGAGGGAAGGGGAGGCAGGCGCACCGCGGGGCGCCCTGCCCGTGAGCCTCCTCGCCAGGCCGTCACCCGCGCCGGGCCCCGCGCCAGCGAGAGGCCAACCGCCTCCCGTCCGCCTCCGTCCCGCGGCACGGCTCGCAGCGCCGTCGCCCCCTCGGGCGCCACGTGCCTGGAGGGCCTCCACATTGGTGCGGATGACCTCGGGTGAGGTGCTACGATCGGGCAGTTGCGTGGTTGTCCGCCCCTCCACGAGTCGCGCTCGTAGAAGACAGGGGAACCAGATGGTCTGCACCCCGCTTGGAGATGAGCCGCTCGACGTGCCGTGGGCGAAGCTTGGCGGGGTAACAGACGTTCTCGCTGGATGGAGTCCATGCGCTACTCAGAACAGCTCGTGGTCGAGCGCCCGAGCATGACGCGGAACCTTCAGCGAGTGGTACCGTGAACCACAGGGGGTGGTCTCGTACATGCCCGGCACCGGGGCAGCCGAGTCTCCCCGCGCGTCTCCTGGCCCGCCCGCAGGCGCCGGTAGGCGAGGTGCGCCTGAACTTGGTCGTAGAGGTTGGGCAGGTCGGACTTCTACGTGCGGCGCTCTGGGTGGCGCCCGCTCGCAGCGGTTGCCCGAGACGTGGCGCGACCCCGTCGGAGAAGGTGGTGATAGTGAGGCTTGCGGTGGTTCTGGCACGCCTGCAGGTGGCGGTCTCGGTGGTGGGGGCTGAGCAGGAGGCTCGGCCGGGGTCATGAGCCGCCCAGGGTGCCGTCGTGGGTCTGGTGGGCGGTCAGGGCCGCACCGAGGGCGCCCTATGAGACCGGCGACGTCAGGGCGCACCACCTCACGGCCGGTGAGGATCTCGAAGGCGCGCAGGACGGCGTCGTTGAGGAAGGTGCCGCCCTGGACGGAGACGCGCTCCCCCAGCTGGGAGGGGTCCTTGAGCTTAATGACCTTGTACAGGGCGTTGCGCACCACCAGTAGGACAGCCCGCGCTGATCTCCACCACCGTGGCGGACTCCTTCTGGGCCTGCTTGACCGGGAGTTCCTGAACACGGTGCAGCGCAGCCAGGTCCACCGGGCGAGGGGGCCGTCAGGGCGGTGTCGGCGAACTCCTGGACGCTCAGGGCCCATGGACTGGGCGAGGTCTGGAGGAAGGAGCCGCACCCGGCCGAGCAGGCCTCGTTGACGCTAATGGAGTCAATGGCCTCACCGCGGATACGCAGGTACTTCATGTCCTGCCCGCCAATGTCAATGACGCTGGTCACCCCGGGGTTGAGGTGGGCGGCGGCCCGGTAGTGGGCCATGGTCTCCACCACTCCCTCGTCCAGGTGGAGGGCGGCCTTGACCAGGGACTCGCCGTAGCCGGTGACGCAGGAGCGGGCAATGCGCACGCCCTCGGGCATCTCGGCGTGAATGCGGCGCAGGATCTCCACGGCGGCGGTCACGGGGTCGCCCTCGTTACCGGCGTGTGCCAGACAATGCGGTCGGCCTCGTCCAGCGACGACTTAATGGTGGTGGACCCGGCGTCAATGCAGGAAGCAGTCGGCGGGGCGCGGGAACTCCTGCGGCCCGCTACCGGCCTCAGCATCCCCAGCGGACCCGGTCTTCCCGCTACCGGTGAGCGGCTCCCGGCGGGCCCGGCCTCCTCAGCGGACCCGGTATCCGCCGCGCGGGTGCGCTCCAGTACCGGCGCCCAGCAGTGCCGCCGGGCGTGCCCCCGTCCTCGCGGTCTCCGCCCCCAGCGGCCGTGCCCTCAGCCTGGCTTGCCAGCGGCACCGGCGCCCGTCCTCGGCGGCCCGACCCGTCTCCGCCTCGCCCTCGGCGGGAGGCAGCGGCGCTCGCGGCACCCTCAGCCTGGCTGCCAGCCTCGCACCCAGCGCCCCCGGCCCCCTCACCGCTACCGGGCCGCGGCCAGCTGGCGCGCTCACAGTGATGGCCAGGCGTGGCGATCGCCGGGCACGGCCAGCTCCTCCTCAGCGAACAGGGGCCGCATGCGGGGAGGTGGCCAGGCTCAGGAGCGCGCCGGGTGGCCAGGCGCGCACAGGCTCCCCAGGGTGGTGGGGGCGCCGGTGGCGAGTGAGCGCGCGGGGCCACGTGAGGCTGGGCGTCGGGCGGGCGGCTGAAGGAGTCACCTGCCCGGACAGGTGCGCTCAAGGCAGCGCGCAGCTGGGGCAGGAAAGTGCAGGGGCCGCTTAGGAACATGACCTCCCCCGGATGGGGCGGCCGCAGGCCAGGCGGGCGATGGTCATGGGTGACCACGGCGCCAGCACGCAGGCAGCCGGTCCTCACTGGCGGCCCCCTGGTTGATCAGGGCTGGAGGTCGGACTTAGCAGACACCCCGCAGCGCGAGGCAATGGGGTACAGGGTGGTGTGGCGGCTGGCGAGCTCGTCAGGCCAGGGGCGTCGGTGTGGGCAGCTGGGCCGTCTGGTCGATCAAAGGCGGTGCCTCCGCGCAGGTACCGTTCATACCTGCTGCTCGAGGGTGTGGGGTGGTGGGTGATCTTGGCGCTCCTCGCCTTGAGCTCGATAATGACGTCGGTCGCGGGTCCCCGACGGCGCACGGTCTCGGTCTCGGCAATGACCTCCTGGACAGACAGCAGGCCCATGAGGGTGGCCAGGGCTCAGCCCGGCGCTGCCGGTGACGGCGCCGCGCACTGGGCGTCAGGGAACCGCTCGGCCGCCTCGCCCAGGAGGCAGGTGACCTCCCCGCGCACGTCGGCGTTGGCGGTGGTACTCGGCGAGGACGGGCTGGGCAGGGGCCTCGCCCTCCACCGGTCCCGACGGCGCCCGGCGGCCAGACCACCTGGCGGCCGGGGCCGCCAGCCCGTGACCGCCGTCTCCGGCGGGAGGACCAGCTTGACGGTGGTCAGGCAATGTCAAGGCCCAGGCGCAGGCAGGGCCGGGCGGGCGCGGGAGCGGGTACTGGTACTGGTGCCGGGACTGTGGTCATGTCGTCACCTCTTCAGGACGTAGAGCACCGTAACCAGGCCGCCGACCGTGATTCAACAGCGTTGATACTGTTTCCCCTGCGCCCGGCCCCGACGTGACCTTTCGTTGCGATCACGCTGGTCGCCAGGACCCCGGCACGCTGCGACGCAATATCTACTCGACATTGAATATCGAACCATTATATTTTCGTAATATGAGGGCCCCGGATGACCTACCCTCAAGGACATGACCACCGACCAGGGCAGGGTGTGCGCGGGACCGCAGACACGGGCGAGCAGGGGCGGCGTCGGCCCCGGCAGTGGACGACAGGCGGCCCAGGGCCTCGCACCCGCGAGGCCATCCTGGCCCGCGGCCGCAGTCCCTTCCTCACCCGCGGCTACGCAGGGCACCACCATCACGCCCTGGCGCACGGCCGGCGTCGACCACGCCGTCTCCTCCTGACTTCGGCTCAAGGGCGACCTCTTCGCCGCCGCCAGCGAACCTGCGGATCCGCGCCAGCGGGAGATTGACGCCGTCTGGCGGTGACCTGCGCACCGCCGGCCCCACCCTGGTGCGCTGGCGCTGACCGCCTGGGACGACGAGGAGGCGGGGGTCACCTTCCGTGCCCTGCTGCGCTGGATCGCCACCGACGACGGCGCCCGGAGGCGATCAGGCCTACCGCCACCAGGCAGATCGCCGTCCCGGTGGCGCAGGCGCTCAGGCGGGCGGGCGCAACCCGCTCCAGGGCCGCAGACGGGCCACGCTGGTCGGCAGCCAGGTGGTGGGACTGGCCAGTGGCGCGCTACGTCCTGCGCCTCGAGCCACTGGCGACGCGCAGCATCGACAGGGTCGTGGGCTCGTGGCGCCGACGCTCCAGCACTACCTCACGGGCCCCCTGACCCGCTCCCTTCCTGGCCGCGCCACGCCCCCGCCGCAGCCACACTACGCGGCCCGCGCAGGCTGCACGTCAGTATGGTGAACACGCATCTCCCCTCACCCGCTCCACCGGTCCCAACCGATAGCGTTCACAGGGACCACGTTGCCAGGAGATCCTGTGACCACCGTCTCACGCGCTCTCTGGAGCAACGCGGCGCCCCACCGAGGCCACACCGTCGTCCCTGGCACCCGGCCGCCGAGACACCGGCGACGTCCCTGCCCACGTGGACCGTCCTGGTCGGCCAGACAGCAGTTCCCCACCGCGTAGGATCGTCTAGCCTTCTGTCCGGGCGACGCCGCCGCCCCGCGCCCGCCGAGGACGCGCAACACGCCACCTCGGTCAGCCCCCGACCGGCACCTAGCCCAGCCCCTGGCTGCGATGGCGCCCGTCCTCCCGGCGCGACATACGCCGCTAGTCAGTCTCATCCGATAGCCTGCGGAAGGTCGCTGTCAGAGACCGTTTATGACCACCTCACCGCCCTCGGATCCTCCCGGGCTTAACGGTGCCGTACCAGCCAGCCCGTGCCTCCCTACGGGGCCACCAGGCGTCCCCGAACCAGCCCGCGTACGGCGCCGGCACCCCGGCATGCGGCAGGTGGCTCGAGTACACAGCGACCAGGCGCCGACCATCCAGGTCCCCATCGGCAGATGTCAGCCGGCCAGGTGCCTGCGGCCAGGCGAGGTGCCGCCAGGTCAGTACCACGTCGGATCGTACCAGTCGGGCCAGTACTCATCGGGTCAGTACTCATCGGGTCAGTACTCGTCGGGCCAGGTGCCGAACAGCTTCGCACCCGGACGGGCGCCCATGGGCCCAGGTGCCCGTGGGACGAGTACCCGCGGTATGGCACCGGCTACGCCACCGCCCCTGCCCGCAGGCAGCAGCAACGAAACCGGTCATCGCCGTCATCGCGGTGGTCATGGTGGCGGTCATCGGCGTCTATTCTTCCTCATCAGGGCAAGGACACCAAGCCCGTGGCGGACCCGACCACCAGCCCTCGGAGACCACCTCCGGCTCCAGCCAGGTGACCCCGACTCCCGGACACAAGAGCCCCACCCCCACCCCAGGAGGCAAGCGGGACCGCGACCTCACTGACAGCGCCTCCAGGGGGACTGCGTGAGCAGGGCTCGTCGAGGGCACGAAGCTCTCGGACGTCAAGGTGACCGACTGCTCAAAGCAGCTCGGCCACCCACAAGATCCTGGACAAGATGCTCCTCGGAGACCGCCTGCCTCTGAGTAGCCGGCGCGGGGCAGCCATCCCCTCCAACCCAGTCGTCGCGGTCCAGTACCTGTACATGCCGGGCCCCAAGGACGTTGACCCGATCCCAGGGTGTCAATATCGCTAAGGTGAGGCGACTGCCTCGCGGACGACTCCTCCCCAACCTTGATCAGCAAGGTCAAGAAGACGGGTGCACCACCACCGGCTCCTACCCGATTCAGGTCGTGATGGAGGCGCCAACACGATCGACAGGGACGACGCCACGACAAGTGCACTGCGCAGGGCCTCAACCCGTCACGTTCTACCCGTGGTCTTGACCAGGTGCGGAGACGGCAGCACGCTGCCCACAACGACATCGTGTTCTGGGGGCCCGGAGCTGAAAGCGGGCGCACCGCGCCACTCGTCAGGTGCCAGCCGACGTCCTGTGGAGACACCTCACCAGTCAGGAGACACAATGACCACCTCACCCTACAGCACCCCGGAGCGCAGCCCGGTGCCGCCAGCCAGCCACACCCCCTACGGGGTCGGTACACCAGGGCCGCAATCCGCCTGTTCGGCTCCAGCTCCCCGACCTACAGGGACTACCAGGCCCCAGGGGTACGGCACATCGAACGGCCAGGTCCCTGTCACCGCACGCCTACGGCACCGACACCACCAGGAAGCCCAGCACGATGAGGATCGTCCTGACGGCCGTGGTACTCGTCATCGCCCTGGGCGTGGGGGCTTTGTCATCTTCCAACAGTCCCGGCTCCGCCCTGGGCCGCGCCTCGAGGGGACTGCGTGGCCGGGGTCGAGGGGAGGCAGGACCTCGACAACGCCAAGCGGGTGGACTGCTCGGACAGCTCGGCCACCTACAGGTCCTGGACAGGTCTCCTCGAGACCGACTGCCTCAGGTAACGTGCACGGGCCGCCGTCCCGACCGAGCGGCTCCTCCGCAGACTGCCTGTGCCATCACCAGGGCTGACCCGTCCAGGCGCCAACACCATTGAGGCGGGCGACTGCCTCAGGGAGGACTCCTCCGCCACGACCGGCGTGAGAAGTCCAGGCTCGCTCCACTGCCCTACCGGTCAGGCCGTTATCACCCGACCCCGTGGCATTACGAGGCCAACGCCGCGACAAATTTACCGCCGCCGGTGCCTCCGACCAGAGCAGTACTACAGGTGGGCCCATGCTCCAAGTGCAGCAACGTCAGGTCGCGACCACCGCTGAGCCCTGGTGTTCTGCGTGGGTGCGAAGAACTGACGTTGGAGCCGTCGCTGACCACCGAACCGCCCGCCAGCAACCGGAACGCCGGCGAGGGCTATCGACCCTCGCGCACTTCCCTCCTGGTCACCGTGGTGGTGCTGGTGGTGTCGGTCGTCGGTGCCTGGCCTTCCTCACGCTCCGAGCTACCGGCCGCCCTGGGCAGCGCCTCCGTGGGGACTGCGTGGCCGGGGTGAGCGAGGCGAGGCAAGGCACTCACGAGGCCAGGAGGCTGAGGGTGCTCGGACAGCTCGGCCATCTGGGGTCTGGACAAGGTCTCCTCAGGAACCGACTGCCTCAAGAGTAGCGGCACGGAGGCCACCGTCCCACGGACGCAGACGGTGAGCAGTACCTGTGCCCCTCATGGCCAAGAACGCGGACGCCTCCCAGGGCGTCAACACCCCTCAGGGCCGGGAGCTGCTCGTGGCGACACCTCCGGCCCGAGCGGTATCAGGAGTCCAGCTGCGTTCCGGCTCCTACGGTCCAGGCCGTCCTGACCAGCAACAGAGGCCTCACCAGCAAGAACACCCTCGACAAGTGCGCAGCCGCCGCCTCAGCGGAGAGGTTCTGAGTGGTCCATGCTGCGCCACGGCGACTCACCGTGTCCGTACCACCGACATGGTCCTGTGCCTGACGCGGTGAACTGACGCGCACCTCCCGTGTCCCCCGCCGTCGCGCGGCGGCGAGACCTCATCTTACGAGGGACGTCCCGTCTTTTTGAGGCAGGCGGCTTCCCTGTACCGCGTCTCAGCGCGTCCTGTGCGGTCCCCGGATGCGGGCCGCTCGCCCGTCGTGACCCTGTGATTTTCAAGGCTGTGGGGCGACTGCCCCTCTACCCCAGCCACCAGGAGTTGGGCAGCGTGACTGGTCGCGATACCACCGCGGCAGGTCAGGCTGGACCAGCTCGTACCACGCAACTCCACCTGGACCTACGTGACCTCCTGGACGACGGCTCCACATGCTTCGAGGACCTGTTCGCACGCGTGGTCTCCTGGCGCGGCTCCTCTGCCTGGAGACAGGCCTGCACCGCGCCCTGCGCGCCGCCCTCCAGGGCGCACACGCCATCCACGCCCGGTGCGAGACCTTGACGCCACGGGCCAGCAGACCTCGCACCGCCCCCTCCCGCCCCGCCTGCTCCGGGCCACCCGCTCCCCTGTCCGGGCACCGGCAGGACGTCACGGGACAACCAGGGCGCAGGACCCGGGCGGCCGTCTTCCCACAGGTCGCGGCGCCGCTCCTCAGGGTCCGACGGCGTCGCCGTAGCCGAAAACGCCTCAGACAATGCGGGCGACGTCCTGCAGTCAGACACAGGTAGGTGAACATGACCATGAGGATCTCCACAGGCACGGGGACGATCCACCCCAGGAGCGTCTAATACCCACCAGTATCATGGTGGCCCCACAATCAGCACGGGCAGGACGGATCCCCATGTTCTCCATGGCCAGCGCGCAGGAGCGCAGATAGCTGAGGGCCGACCTCCTCGCACAGGACGACCAGGACCGTGAAGCACAGGGAAGTAGGCGACCACAAAGGGGCGTGATGTAGATGTAGGGGACGGTGGGCGACCTCCATTACCACAGTGCACACTATGACCGCCAGGACCGCGCGGGCCTGGCCTGGGTACGGAAGAGTCCGCGCACCGGCACCCGCACCCAGCCGGGACACGTGCCGCGTTGGTCGGTCTATCCTCCCAGGAGACCCATGAGGACGAGCTCACCGGCGCAGCGTAAGGCGGCCACCTGCGAGCGCGTGACCGGCAGGTGAGACCACTATCCAGGTCAGGACGCTAGGGGCGGCCCGGGACCCAGTCACCAGGGCCGGCCATGACGACGGGAGAGGAGACGAGGGCGGACCACCCCCACCGCCAGAGCCTCACCCAGGCGGGGGCTGCCGCGGAGTAGTGGAGTGTCCATCAGGCCCTCAGGGCGCCACGTGCCGGGTGGCGGGTGGCCGGCGACCTGGTGCCCGGACGGGAGGCGGGCTCGGCGGGGCGCTGGGACAGGCGTGGCACGCAGCCATACGGGTCATCTCCCCACCGGGGTCGTCCAGGAGGATCGGCGCAGGTCAGGGTCCACGCCGGGGCGGCGGTCCCCACCGACCCCACCAGCATAACTTCGCGCCAGGCCCCTGCGGTCCCTGAGGAACCGGGCGCGTTGACGCCGTCGTCCTGGGGGCAGGCCGCAGAGGCCGAGGGCGTGCTCATGCGCTCATCCACTCCAGGCGTGGCGCTGGGTCATGAAGAACTCCAGCTCGGCAGCGCAGTCCTTGTGCGTGATGACAGTCCGGAGAACTGAGACTGGTTTGCGGTCGAAGTCGGAGACGAGACGGTAGTCGAGCGCATCATGCCCAGCCTCGCCCACGTCAGCGCCGCCAGGCCCATGACGGCGCGCAGGTGGGCGGCGTCCTGGACCAAGGGCGGGACGGTGTTCTCCTGGTCGAGGCTTCCCGCTCGCACTGAGCGTGGGACTGGACGACTCTTCCGGCAGCGCCTCGTGCTCGATGACGGCCTCAGGAGGGCGTCACGCGAGCGCATCCGCTGGCCGGAGAGCCGTTCGGGGCTGTCAGCTACCTGCATCTTCGCCTCAAGGACCACTGGGCACTCATTTGGCCTTCCTTCCTGTCTCCCAGAATCTCTGGGTGGGGTTCGAGATCGAGTACAGCCCGATGCTGCAGCGCGTGACAGTGCGGGATCTACGACGGCGGAGAGTCGCGGCGTGTTCCAGGCCAGGACGGGCACGAGCGACCTGAACGCGCGTCAGAGGGGCTGCGCGAGAGTGTGGCGGACGAGGCACGCGAGCCACCACGGTGTGCGCTAAGATGACGGGTTGGATCCTGCTCACCACGTGCGCTTCCTGGAAGGAGCGGAAGAGGCCGGATCGACGGCGTCCGGGTCTGGAAGCCGTCTCCTGGTAGCGGAGGGCACCTACGCCTCCCGAGGGTATTGCCAGGCTGTTCCGACCGGTCCCCTGACGTACCCAGGACGTATTCTTGGGGCTAGAATGGTGTTGCCCGAGGTTCTTTGCCGTGCCTACCACGCGGCGGGGCGCGCGCAGTCACGCGGGCGCGTCCCGCCGCCTGCCCCGGTCGGGCGGGCGGCTGGCCGCTGGTCGGGGCGGACCCAGCAGGCCTGCCCAGGTCGGGCGCGCTGGACGGCCGCCCGCTGCCAGCTTACGCAGGTCCGGAGCGTCCTGCCAGCAGGCGCACAGGGGCCGACAACGACGCTGCACACACTTATTTGTCGCGGTATTAAAGGCTGTAAACGCAATATGTGATAATCAAAATGAGAAGAAGCCGGTGGATCCGGAGCATCTCGGTCTCCTTCGAGCTACACCTCCCGCACAGGGGCATCCTCCCGTTGAGAGTGGAGTATTAAACATGCCTGCACTGGCTACGGAGAGGAGGAGACGGTGAGCTCAGCGCCGTCAGCGCGGGCCCCGTGCTCACGAAAGGGTGTGCTCTGGGCAGCGCCGGGTGGTCGCCGAGTGTCGTCATCGACGTCGTCCTCCTGGCCACTCGGCGTCCTGGCCTACGTCCTGCGGACCGCCGTCGTGCGCCTGGCGCCTGGTGCTCTGCACGGTGGTCACAGTCGTCGTGACCGGCTACGCCCACACTGCACAGCACGGAGCGGGCGGCGGGAGGCGATCCTGGGACTGCGACGGTGGACGGTCGGCAGGCCTGCCGACCCGGAACCTACGAGCGCTCATCACCCCCTGCGCGGCGGCGAGGCCGCCATCACCCTGAGCACCCGCCCGGGGGCTGGATCCGATTTCGCGGGACACTGGCGACGCTGGGCCACGCGACCAGCCGCAGCAGTCTCCCAGCCCCGGCCGCACCCACGAGGTGCCTCCACCCCCGTGTCGGCGTCCTCCGCCGCCGCCCCTGAGGGCCCCCACCCTCCCGGGTCCTGGCGCGCCTCTCCTCCACTTCCGCCATCCATCCCTTCTCGGGCCCCTGCCACGTCCTCCTCCGACACCGCCATCCGCCCCTTCTCAGGCCCCGCCACGTCCATCCTCCGGCCACCCGCCATCGCCTCCTCCGGCTCCGACACCGCCATGCCTCCGGTATAGCCCAGCAGCCAGCCACGCCCCACACCGCCTCCGAGCAGAGCTGGCGGGCACCGGGGCAGGCCATGCGCCCTCCCCGACAACACCAGCCTCCCCAGCCTCGCCCACCGGCGCACCGGCGTCAGGGGACTCCCGCATCACCTGCCCAGCTCCCAGCCACGCCGACCGGCCACCGGTCGCACCAGCGGCACCTCCTCATCCCACCCCCAGTGACCCTCGTCCGCGCCTCCGCCCCCACCCAGGTCTCAGTCGCGCCCTCAGGCTCGGCGGCCAAACGTCCCGGGACGCCCGCAGAGCGCCGCGACCTCCCACGCGGACCTCAGTCATGCAGCACGTCCCGGACGTCAGCGCCGCCACACCGGCACCCGCCCGCGGTGCTACGCCCACCCAGCACCTCCTCCGGCCCCCGGTCAGGTGACCATCACGTCCCTGCCGCAGCCGGCCCCAGCCGACTCCGCCACCTCCCTGCCTGGTGAGTCACCGGGGCAGCCATCACGCCCTCGCCGGTGGCACGCCCCGCCAGGCTCGCCCCCGCCACCGGCCGCGTCGGCTCGCCCAGCGCAACCCCATCGCGCCCTCCTCCCGCGACATCCTCGCCCTCCGTCCCCGGCGCTCCACCGCGCCCTCCTGTCCGAGGCCGGTCCGCGCCGCGTGCTACCGCGGACGTGGACGCTGCGCCGCCGCGCGGAGGGACCCCGCCGCGACCTCCGACGGATGGGCCGCTGGCCCTGCCCACACCCGTCGCCCTCCCGCTCCAGCGTCGCTGACCCGGACCCCTCTCACCCACGATGTCACCGAACGCCCAGCCCTCGCTGTCGTCACCGGCCACCGCCGGGCGCCTATCCCCCTCGACGGCCTCCTTTGCCACGCCAGGACCGCAGTCACCTGACGTCGCTTCGCCCCGACGTCGCCGCCGCCAGCGGCGCCCAGCCACCCGCGTCGCCTCGCGCTCGCGCGCGCGAGTCGCCAGCCGTCAGCCGCCACCCCCGAGCCCGCCGGGCCGTCATGCCGCGCCCCGCCTGCCGGTGGAGGATCCCGCATGGTCGACGAGCAACGGCTGGCAGGCGGTCATCACGCGCCCGATCCTGGGCCGGGCGCTGCAGCGACGCTCGGGGGCCTGGACGCCGCGCTGACTCAGTGCCCGACACCAGCAGGTCGGCCTCAAGGGCACGCGATGCTCAATATCCACAACCACCTGCTCGTGGTCACCGACCTCGGCTCAGCCGAGCACCTTACCATCCATGTGCGCGACGGCGGGACCTACCCTCGCCGCCCGCCAGCCCGTAGCCACGCCGTGGCGAGCGGTGCTCTGGGCGGCTACCAGCTCTCCTGACCAGAGAGTGAGCGTGCCACGCCTACCCGCCCTGCTGCCACGCGGGCCGACGGCGCCTGCCCTGCCCGCCAGCACCCGCGCGCCCTCGCGGGCTCCCGGCGCGCCACGCGCGCACCGGGAGCCCGCCGTGCCGCATGAGAACGGCTCCGCCGTCTGGACTCCGCCCGTCTCCACACCAGGCGGCTCATGCCCGAGACGCTCCCGGGCAACGGCCACCAGCCGGTACCGGTCAGCGCTCCCCTGCCGCTCCTGAGTCGCCTCTGGTCGCCGCCGCCGGGCACTGAGGCGCGTGCCTGCGTGGGCTTCCTCCTTCATGGCCGCGGACCTGGGCCCGCCGCAGCACCCAGGCACCGCCGGGGCGGCCGCCGCGGGGGCTCCGGGCAGAGCACGCGACGCCCCGGCCCAGCCGCGGCGGGCACCCCCGCGGCCGCCTCCCGCCTGCCCACGGCCCCCAGGCACCGCCTCAGGCACTTCGCTCGCGCCTCTCACCTCCCGGCACCAGCCGCAGCAGGAGAAGCGATGACACTACACGCGCGTGACCATGGTCACCCCAGCTCCCGCGCCCGAGGCCGTCCTGCCCTCCGACGAGGCCGTCGCTGCGCTCCTGACTCCTGCACCTCACCTGGGGGCGGACACCCGAGCCGACCGGCGGCCTGTCCTGGTCCGCTGGGACGAGACGTCATCGCTGGGCAGGAGCCTGGGAGACCCAGGACGTCCTGGACGGCGAGGTGAGTCCGCGTGGTCGCCGACGACGACGTGCGCCCACGGGGTGACGGACGTCACGCGACGCCTGGCCGACGCCTCGGAGAGTCCACCGGTGGCGCACTGAGGCCGACCCGGATCACCTGCTGCAACCTGGTCACCGCCGTCCTGACCGCCGCCACCACGCTGTGGATGTGCTGCGTCGAGCGGCTGAGGCGGGTCACGGAGCACCCTGGTCCCTGGTCTGCCGGGCCTGGCGGCGGTGGCCCTGGGGGCGGGCCCACCGGGCGCTGGGACGTGCGCAGGGGTTTCCGCCACCTGCTGTCGTGGGCGGCCTGGGGTGGCTGCTGCCTGGCCTGGAAGTGCGCCAGCGCGAGCGGGACGCGGAGGACCGTGCTCGGGGCGCTCTGGCCGCCGGGGCCGTCTACGCCGCCCTCGGTCGCGGACGTCCCCGGGTGGGCCGCCGGGGCGCGCTTCGGACGACCTGGGGTCCCTGTGGATCGCGGCCGCCGCCCTGGCGGCAATATGACTGTGCCCGCGGTGTGTTCGTGGTGGCGGCGGCCGCCCTGCCTCCGGGGCGCTGCCCTGGATCAGCCTGCTACTCCACGATCGGGGCTCTCACCTGGACCACGACGTCCTGGCGTGCCAGCCCGGCGGCGCGAACGGGTCCAGCGCAGCCTGGTGGCCGCCACGACGGCTCCATGATGGTCGCCTGCGTGCTGCTCTGACGGTCGCGCATCGCCTGGGCCGCCTCCGACCTGGCCTGCCTGCCGAAAGGCACCTGGGCCCGCGCCTGGCGGGACGCTGGCGGCCCTGCTGCTGCACGGCCGCAGCCGCGCCTCCCCCTGCGCGTCGAGGTCGCCACGTGTGGAGTGTGCGCCATGGCGCCCCTCCTGCTGCTGCTCTCCGCCGTCCCCGCCCTGACCACCCGCGTGCTCTGTTGCTGGCGGGGCTCGTAGATGCTCCTGGCCCTCTCGGCCCTCTACCGGCCGACGGCGCGCGCACCGGATCCGCCTATGGGCCGGGCGCGACCTCCTGGAGTCCCTGACCATGCGCCACCGTCCCGTCTGCATGCGGCCTGGCGAAGTCTTCACCTACCTCACTGGGCCTGTTCACCGCCAGGCGGCCTCGTTGCCACGTCAGGCCTCCGAGCGCGCGCGCTGGCCCGGCATCCTGCTGCACGACGGTGCGGCCAGGGACGGCGGAGGCCCAACAGGACGCCAGTCGCTGCGCACCCCCTGCTACGTGCCGGGTCCTGGTGGCGTGAGGCAGGACTGCGGGACCCTCCACCCTGGCGCTCCAGCTGCGGCGATCATCTCACACGTGCCCGCCTTGGCGCTCCTGCTCTCAGGCTCCTCAGGGCGCAGCGCCGCCGGTGACCGGGTGAAGGCTCGCGCACCTGGCCCCGCCGAGGTCGAAAGAACTTCGCCGGTACGCCCAGGTGCCGGACCCGGACGGACGACCCGCCCGACCCGGACACTGGCCCCAGGGCGTACCCGCGTCGTGAGTACGCCACCGCAGGCGCGCGAGCTGGCGGCACCGGCGACGGCCTCGCTGTCCTGCGCCTGCGCCTGCCGCCGCTGAACGGCACCGAGACGCGCGACGGCGCGGTGGACCGGCGCCCGGCGCCGCCCTGGCGAGTTCTTCGACCTCGTCCCTGACCGAGACCGACCCCCTCCCCCTGGCCACGCTGCGCACCGCCAGCCCCTGGTCGCGACGTCGTGGTGCTGGTCTGCCCGCGCGCGCGCAGACGTCGAGCGCGGGCGGCAGCGTGCCGACGGCCTGCGCTCTCCGGGCTGGCCAGGCACCCCTGCCGCCCGTCCTCACGTGGTGGTGGCCACCACCGCGAACCCGCGTCGTCCCGCCGCTGGCGCCGGGAGCACATGATCGCGCCGACCGGGCGCCTGGAGCGCGGCCGCGAGACGCACGCGACGCCCCCGGGGCTGCGGTGAGGGCCGCGGGCGGCGCGCGACGCCATGCCCCTGGCACGCCGACGTCGCGGCCTCCTGCGCCCGCCGGGTCACCCACCCGGGACCCGGCCGTCCAACGGCGCGGGGGCAGGACCGCGTACGGGAGGCCCCGCCCAGTCCGCCTGGCGTGACCCGCCCGGGCCGGACGGCGCGGTGAGCGCGCCGCCGCTGGAGATCCCGCTCTCCGCCCCTGAGGAGCCGGCACCCGTCAGAGCGTCCTTCAGATGCTCACGTCTCACGGTGCGGGCCGCCAGCGCCTGGTGATGATGACCGTGCTGCGTTCCCAGCCGGTGCTTCCACCGCGCTGCTGGGGGCCTTCGTCGCCGTGGCCCTGACGGTGCCGTTGCTGGCCGCCCAGCTCTCCCGCCCGGGCCGGGCAGGGCCAGGAGCGCCACAACTGCGCCGCGAACGCTTGCCTGGAGGCCCTGGACAGGATGAAACGACCTGCCAGCGAGGTCGGCCGGGAGCTCGCCGGGCGCGCGACACTGAGCCTCGCGACCCTGGCCGCGCCACCTCCCAGGCCCGCCGCTGCGACGCCGCCACATTGCGACTCTCGTGCTAGGTCGCGTAGCGTTACGCGCAGGGCCGCCAACCTGGTGTCCATGCCGGACCCACTGCCCGCCGAGCTGGACCCCATGCTGCGTCCCTCGAGGCGCGTCTGGCCGGCCCGCCGCCCTCCAGCCCGGACCTGCCCCGCCACCCTGGACCTCTGACTGCGCCCGAGGTGGCGGTGGTGAGCCGCAGGAAGCGCTTCACGCTGCACTTTGCAGCCCTTGTCGCAGGCGGCGGTCCTCCACGCGAGGACCTCCACCTGGCCCTGGTCTTCCAGGGCGGGGGCGAGGCCTGGGACTGCGATGTCGCGCCTGCCCCACCTCAGGATGCGCACCGAGCTGGACAGCCCGAGGTCTTCCGACGCCGGGTGGCACCTCGGTGAGGGGCACGCCGGGCTGCTGGGCGCCGAGAGCTGCAGAGGCGGCCGAGACCCTACGGTCTGCACGCGCGGCTGCCCGCCGCCAGCGGCCTTCGGACCCGCGCCTGGTGGTGGTCAGCGAGGGACCACGGTGACGCTGCCCTTCCCCTGCGGGCCACGCGGCCCCGGCCGACGTGGGCGCCACCGTCATCACCTGGTGACCGACCGGCGCCACGAGCGGGCCTGTTGCACGCCTGACGGTGCGCGCGGGCGGCGTCGTCATCGACGACCTGCGGCCCGCAGTGACGGCGGGCCGCAGGCCTGCTGCCGTATCAGGCGCTGTTGCCGTCCCGACCGGACGGGCTTTGCCCTGGCCGAGGCGGCGTGGCCCGCGCTCGCGCCTGGCTGGGTGCACTCGGGGACGAGGCGGGGTCCCGGGCGGGCGGGAGGCCGCCGTCCGGCGACCTGCTGGAGGTCGGCGACGGCGGCATTGACACCGCTGCAGCTGGGCGCCCCGCCCCGACGGGACTTCCTGCGGGTCCCCGTGGGCGGTGACGACTCCGGGGCGGTCTGCCTGGACCTCAGGGTCCGCGCAGCTGAGTGGGTCCCCACGGCCTGTGCGTGAGGGCCACCAGCATCGAGCAGAGGTCGAGATGCTGCGTGCGTACTGGTGACGGCAGCTGCGCGCCACCGGAAGGACCTGCAACCGCTGGTCACCATGGACCTGCAAGGGCGCCGCCTGCGCCTCGCCTCCCCCTGCACGTGGCGGGGCTCGTGACAACCTGGGCGAGGACGCGGCCCTGGTGGAGCCAGGCGGGCCGCGATCGTGAGGTGATCCGCCGTCAGGGAGCGGCTGCGCAACGCCGAGGAACTGCCGGACATCACCCGCTACCGCGGAGCTGGGGGCGGAGGGAGGCGGGCATGCCATGCCCCACCACGCTGAGTCGTCATCGGCGAAGTTCAGCGACCTGGTGGCCGTCAACCCCGACTTCGTGGACGCCTGCTGGCGATCGCGGGCGGATCGGCCGCTCCGTCAGTCCACCTGCTGCTGTCCTCCCAGAGGTTCGAGGCCGACCGGCTGCGGGGCTGGAGGCCCTACACATGCTACCGGATCTGCCTGCGGACCTTCACCGAGGCCGAGGTCCCGCGCCGTCCTGGGCACGGACGACGCCTTCCACCTGCCCGCCGCCCCGGGTTCGGCTACCCTGAAAGGTCGACACCTCGGTGTACGGTTTCCGCTCGGCTACGTCTCCAGGCCCCGTGGGGAACCTGGAGAAGATCTGCCCCAGCGCGGAGGCCAGCCGCTGCAGGCCCCGCGCTGCTGGGCGCCTGGCAACCTGTCCGCGGCGCCCGGGCCATCGGCTCCGACCCGCCCGGCGGGGCAGGGCGCCAGGTGAGCGTGGTGAACACAGTGGTGCGCCCGGCTGCGGGGGCGGGGGACAGAGTGGCGCCCGTGGCTGCCCCGCTGCCGCGCCGCCTGTGCCTGCCCCAGGTCTACGGCGCGCCGCTGGTGCACTCGACGGCGTCGTGCGGGCCCCGGGAGACGGCAGGGGCGCCGTGGGCGGCGGGGTTGCAGCCTACCGTCCCCCATTGGCCTGAGCGACACACCGTCACCGTCAGGGAGCCGTGGCTGCTGGACCTGGGCGTCGGGGGCGGGCACGTGGCGGTGGTGGGCGCGCGCGGCGGGCGCACCACCCTGCTGTGGACGCTGCGACCTCGGCGGCGCTGACCACCAGCCCTGCCCGCCTGGCCTTCTACAGCCTGGACGCCACCGGGGGTCCCTGGCGCGCCTGGGCACCCTGCCCAGCGTGGGCGGGGTGGCCGCAGGGCGACGCGGCCGGATGCGGCGGGTCATGGACGAGTGGTGGGCGCTCGAACCCGTGAGCGCCTTTGCGCCACCATTGACTCCCTGGAGATGCTGCGCTCCGAGCACGCCGCCGGGCGGATGCCCGGGCTGGCCAGCGCCCGACATTGTGCTCTGGTCGACGGCGTCGGGCGGCTGAGGGCAGACTTCGAGGGGACGGGGGCCGCTCGACGAGCTGCTGCGCGGGGCGGGGGCCTGGGGGTCACGTGGTGGCGACCATGACCCGCAGCAACGGCTGCGTCTCGCACCCCCTGGTGGGAGACGTGGCTGGGCTGCGCTGACCGACCCGGCCGACTCGGCGGTCTCCGGGGGCTGTCAGCGACCCTGAGGGCAGGCACGCCGGGCCGGGCGCTGCTGCCCGACCAGCTGTTCCTTAGTGTCCCTGCCGGTGGAGTCCGTGACCCGGGGCACGCAGGGCCCGACGCCGCGGGAGGCGCAGGCACTAAGTAGCGCTGCAGGCGGTGCAGGTACTGCGGAGGCAGGCCCGGCGGTGCGGGCAGCGGCCCCGGTGCCGTTGGCGCTGTGGGTACCGTTGGCGCCGCGGGCGGGGACGTGGGCGACGCCCTGGGAGGCCCCTCGCCTCGGAGATGGCCGCCTCCTGGAAGGGCCCGCCCGCCCCAGTGCGGAGTCTGCCGACGTCAGTTGACCCGCGAGCCTGTCCGGCCCTTGCCAGCCGACCGCCTCCCCTGGGCCTGTTCAGGACACCCTGGAGTGCTCCTGGACCTGGGCCACCGCGACCCCACCTGCTGGTGCTCGGGGACGCCGGGTGCGGGAAGTCACAGTGCTGCAGGGGCGTGGTCAGGGGGCTGGTGGAGCGCCGTCGGCCCCGACAGGCTCGTCATCGCCCTCTATGACGTAAAGCCCATAGCGTAGTGTCCGCCTGCCCGGAGGGTACCTGCACGCCACCTCCGAGACGACGGCGGTCGCGCTGTCTCCTCGATGCCTCCGAGCTGGGCGGCGGGCCGGCGCCCTGGGGCAGAGGGCGACCGGTCGCCGGAGCCGCAGATCGTGCTCGTGGTCGATGAGCTACGACGCCGTCGCCTCCGGGGGCGCGGGCTGGGACCGCTGGCGGCCTACCTGCCCTCTCGCGCGAGCTGCGGCTCAGCGTGGTGGTGAGCCGCCCGGCAGCAGGGACGCAGGCCGTCTACGACCAGGTCCGCAGGCCCTGCGCGACCGGCAGCGCCAGCTTCCTCATGGACGGGGAGCGCGGGAGGGCAGCCTGCCGGGGGTGCGCCCCGAGCGCCTGCGCGGCCGGGGGCTGGTGGGTGCAGCGGGGAGCGGCCCCGCCTGGCGCAGGCCGCTGCCTTCCCGCCTGCCGCCGGGGCGTACCGTAAGCCACGGGGCGTACGCACCCGCGCCGGCTGCTCCCCGCGCATCGAACGTACCTTGGTGACGGAAGACGTACCCTGGTCACCAGGGGACGTACCCTAGACAGCTCTACAGTACGTCTCCCGTAACGAAGGTACGTCGCCGACGCGCACGCTACCGGCATCCCCGCACCTGTGACGCGCACCCTGTGCCCGACACGCCGCGTCCGTCCAGAAAGTGTTTCAGACCGTAGGCAGACACTACTGTGGGGTGTGAGCTTCCCATAGACCCTCGAGTTGCTACCGCCGTCGTATGCAGCGCCGCCCGAACCCGTGTCATCGGATCCTCCTGGCTGGCATGGCCTGGTGGCAGATTGCCCGTATGGGCATGTGGTCCGGCGTCGTCCCGGTCCTCTACGAGCGGGCTTCTCAGCGCCACGCCCAGGACACGCGTACGCCCCGGTCCGCCCGCCAGCGGCGCGGTGAGCGTGGAGCTCTCCAGCATTACCGCCAACGTCTACAACGGCAGCAGGACCGCTGGCCTGGCCGGTGACGTCGCCAAGACGCTCTCGTCCGCCGGGGTGACCGTGGCCAACACCACGAACTGGCCGCAGGGGCTCCTACGACGGCGACATCCTCATTACCGCCTCCAACGCCGGGTGCAGTCAACGCCTACACCATGGCCCGCGCTTCACCGGCAATGTCACGCGTCCAGATCGACGCGACGGCTGATCCCACTGACACGACGATCTCGGTGGTCCTGGGCAGTGAAGTACAACCCGTCGATCCTGAGCGACGACGCCATGCGGGTCCTGGCGGCAGGCGAGGTCCCTCATCGCCCCCAACGGGCTGCGTGGCCTCCACAAGTCCCCGTCCTAAAGAGGCCGTTGTCGGCGGTTGGTCACCTCCCAGAAGACCTAGAAGACGGCTGCAGGAGGTGCCTGGGCTGATGAGGGTGCCTCAGGGCGGAGTGGAGCTGTCTGGGTCGTGTGCCGGGGAGCGGCCCTGAGAGACCGGGGTCTGTCAGGGTGGGGTGTCCGGTGGGGCGTGCTGTGTGGGAGTGGGCGCATGGGCATGGCTCGGGGTCGTCCGATGACGTGCTCGGCAGTCCGCGCTGTGCGGACCGCCAGGCGCACCCCGCACCGCCAGGGCTGCACCCCGCACAGGAACCCGACAACCACGCAGACCACCCACCCTGCCTGGGGTCGCTGGCCGCCGCCTGAGGACCGCTGACCACCCCTGTAAAAACGCCATCTCAGGAGGTGAACGCCATCTTGGGCGGTGAACGCTACTTTGAACAGGTGAACGCCATTTTGAGGAGATAAAACGCACACCTGAGGCGGCGTTCATATTCCCTAGATGGCGTTCACCTCTCCGATAGAGTGTTCACGGTTCGAGACAGCGTTATCTCCTCAAAACGGCGTTCACCTCCTTAAGGTAGCGTTCATTGATAGCTCGACGGCAGGCCCTCACCCAGCCACCACCAGGCTGGCCTGCTCCGCAGAACCGGTGGGCGGGACCATGAGTCCTCCCCGACCACCGGCAGGGGTCTGAGTGTGCGCGTTAAGGTATGTTTGAAGTGCCGAGTCCTCGCGACCACCGGTGAGGTATGGGATCTGGGCGGGGTAGCCGGGGCGCCAGGTCGGGTCCTCGCGACACCCTCACAACGGTGCGGTGAGGGACATCGGCAGCCCACGCGGGAGCAGCGCGGGCGGTGGCCTGGGCGAACGTGACGGGCACGTCGGCGGCCCACGCCGGGAGCAGCGCGGGCGCCACCCCGTGGGCGCCCTTACGCCCTTCAGACCGGCCGCAGCAGCCTTGAACTCGTCGGCGGACACAGGGGCGGCCTGGCCGCCGTCACGGACCCTGGTGGTCCACATGAGGGCGGTCATGGTGCTGCCCTCGGTGGCGATCGCTATGCGTGCGCACACCGACTCCCTGTCCTTTGTCCCGCACGTGGTGAAGACATCGGCCTTGTGCCCGCCCAGGTCAACGGTGCCGTCGGCGGTGACGGCGGCGCAGGCGTTCCGCTCGAGTCGGAGACGTTGCTGGCGGCTGGCCTGCTTGGCAATGTCCTCGGCCGTGGCACCGCCGGGGGCAGTCGAGAAGCCGACCACAATGCGCTGGTTCCCGTCCGCGCTCAGGAACTCCAGGAGTCCAGTACTGGTTGTCGAGCGTGAATCGGACGGGGCCGTGAACGTCAGCTTGCCCTCCAGCGTCCCGCTCTGCGCTCCCCCGGCGGAGGTGGGATCTGAGCTGGTGGCAGCCGATGCCCCGGTAGAGGCGGACGCATCGGCCGACGTCGTGGCATCCGCCTCGGCTGAGGCGGAGCGGGTCCTGAGTCGTGGACGCCGAGGAGCCGCTGGCTTTCGGCGTCGGTGCCTGGGAGCCACACCGGAGCGAGGCGGTCAGGGAGGCCACCAGCAGGACGGCGACGGGCAGGGCGGACAGGAGGTAATACGCATGGGAGTCCTTTGGGCTGTGGGTCCTAGCCCGCTCACGGTAGCCTGGCTCGAACCGGTCGGCAAACGCTCACCGCGCGGGGCCGTCACCCTGCGTGGGCATCCCAACAGAGGCAGCTGCCGCAAACGCTCACCGCGCGGAGCCGTCAGGTACCGGACGCTCCGGTTGACGTACCCGCAGGTACCTCGCCGTACGCGGGGCGGCCCCGTACTCGGTCCTACGCCGGGCGGTCCGCGTACGGTGCTGGTCATCGCCCGCTGCACGCCTCACGCCGCAGCCGTCAGCCTCACCGCACGCACTGCCTCACTGGCATGAGCCAGCCCGTCAGTGGTGAGACACCACCTCCTCAGTGCACAAGATGACAGCCTCACTCTATAGAACAGGCTCCTCACTCTACACAGTGGGGCCCGTCACTGTATAAAGTGAGAGCCTCACTGTGAGAGTGAGGCTGTCACGACATCCGCCTGTCAGTCCACGAGGGTGTACGCGCTCATGAGCCGCCGGGTCGAGGACACCACGGACCGCGCCCCCGTCACGGGCGCCTCTCGAGGATCTTGACCCCGGGCGTGGACCGTCTCCTGGCCGAGCTGCGCACCAGCAGGTCGCACGTTCTCGACGGTATTGACGAGGGCAACCAGGTCGCAGCCCTTCAACGGCTCAATATCCTCACGCGCGACGGCGTCCCCACCTTCGCCGGGTACGTGACCCTGGCAGCCTACCCGCAGCAGAGTTCCCCCGTCTCGTCGTGGACGTGTGCGTACACCCCGGCACCACCAAGTCCCAGGAGGACAGCGTGCGCTTTATCGACCGCCAGGCCTGTGACGGACCGTGCCACTCATGGTGGACGACGCCGTCGCCGCGGTGGCCCGCAACCTGCGTCGGCGCCGAGTCGTCCGGGGGACACTGGCCGAGGACGTGCTGGAGGTACCTGAGGACGTCCTGCGGGAGGCTATTACCAATGCGGTCATGCACCGGGACTACTCCGCGCAGGCCGAGGGGCAGACGGTATCGGTGGACGTCTACCAGGACCGGGTCGAGGTAGGGAACCCGGGCGGGCTCTACGGGGGCAGGACCGTGGGCAACCCTGGATGAGGGGTTCCGTCTCCCGCAACAGGTCCTGGCGAACCTCCTGCACGCAGCATCCCGCGGCCTCACGGCACGGGCATGGTCGCCGAGGCCGCCGGCACGGGTGTCCCGCGCATGATCAGCGCCATGCGCCAGCAAAGGTCTTCCCGCACCTGACTACGAGGCGACGACGATTGACCGGGTGGTGGTCGGGCTGTCCCGCTTTCGGCCTGCTTGCCCCCAGGTGCGAGCGTGGCTCGACTCCCTCCCCGGCGCGCCACCGGGACGCACAGGCGGAGTCCGTCCTGGCGCTCGCCCGCCGTGACGGCAGGGTTCAGGTGGTAGACGTACGCCGCAACCTCGGCATGGACTCGACGATATCGCGACCTCTGGGACGGGATCGTCGAGAAGGCCTGCTGGTGGGCATGAACGACAGGCCCTACGTGCTGGCCAACCTGAAGCACCGCATGGCGAGCACCGGGGCCAGAGTGGGATGTCCTGTCCGTCCTTGACTCCCGTGAGGCCGTCAGTATCAGGTCATTGCCGAGCGGACCGGCGGGTCCTCAGTGCCCTGCGGCCGCTCCTGCGTGAGCTGGTCGGTCAGGGCCTGGTCGTCGCCACGGCACCACCCACCAGCCGCAACCGCGCCTACCTGCTGGCTGAGTGAGCGCCCGGGCGTCCGGCCGGCCCGGGATGCCGCGGCCGGCCACCGCGCCCGGTGCTGCTGACCGGCTCACAGCATGCAGCTCACGCAGCCCTGGACCTCGGTGCCGGTCAGGGCGGCCTGGCGCTGGCGGATGTAGTGCAGGGTCTTGATCCCCGCCAGGCGTGAATCTGGGCCCGGTTGACGTCCCGCGTGGTGGCGGTGTCCCGGGAAGAAAGGCGTCAGGCTCAGCCCCTGGTCCACGTGCTGGGTGGCCGCGGCGTAGGGTGTCGATAATCTTCTCGGGCCCGATCTCGTAGGCGTCTGGTAGTACTCCAGGTTGTCGTTCGTCATGAAAGGCGCCGGGTAGTAGACGCGCCCGATCTTCCCTCGCTTGCGGATCTCGATCTTGGCCACGATCGGGTGGATGGAGGACGTCGAGTTATTGATGTGGGAGATGGAGCCGGTGGGTGGCACCGCCTGGAGGTTGCGGTTGTGCAGGCCGCCCCGCCTGACCCGCTCGGCCAGCGCGGCCCGCAGTCCTCGCGGGTGGCCACGTGGACGGAGGGCGCTCAAGAGCTCCCTTGACCCTCTGCGTGACCGGCACGGGAGTCCTGGGTCACGTGCTTCTCAAAGACTCGCCGCTGGCGTGGGCGGAGTCCTCAAATCCAAAAGCTCTCCCGCGCTCCGTAGCCAGCTCGTTGGAGGCGCTCGGTGCCGCGTACAGCACGGAGGCGAAGTAGACGTTGGTAAAGTCAGGCCCTCGGCGCTGCCGTAGTGGATGCGCTCACGCGCCGGGAAGCCGTGCGGGTTCATCTGCCCCAGGCCGATCGCGTGGGACTCGCGGTTGCCGCGGTCAATGGAGGGACGCTGGGCGGGTGCGTCTGGCTCGCTCACCGCCGTCAGGCGCGCGCACCGCAGTGCTGCGCACCGTGCGGGCGAAGTCCGGGAGTCGAAATGCCTTGGCAATATTGAGGCTCCCCAGGTTGCAGGCGATGTCCTTGCCCACGTGCTCAAAGGACAGATCCTCTCTCAGCACGCTGGGCTCGGACCTGCAGGGATCTCGAGCACAGGTTGGACATGACCACCTTTGCCCGCGATCGGGTTGGCGCGGTTGACCGTGTCCTCGAAGCATGACGTGAGGTGGCCCGACTCGAACTGGATCTCGGCCGGGGTCTGGAAGAAGAGCCGGGCGTTGACCTTCTTCTTCTTGATCCGCCCGTCGTCGACCATCTCACGGTACTTCTCCGTGACGTTGACGTCGGCGAACGGGAGCCCGTAGACGCGTCTCGACGTCGTAGGGGCTGAACAGGCCACATGTCCTCGTTGTACGCGGGCCAGCTCGAAGGTGATGTCGGGGATGACCACGCTCAGGGAGAGCGATCTTAATGCGGATCTTCTCGTCGGCGTTCTCGCGCTTGGTGTCCAGGAACCGCATAATGTCGGGGTGGTGGGCGTGGAGAGTACACGGCCCCCGCGCCCTGCCTGGCCCCCAGCTGGTTGGCGTAGGAGAAGAGTCCTCAACAGCTTCATGACCGGGACGACGCCACTGGACTGGTTCTCGATGCGCTTAATGGGGCGCCCATCTCACGCAGGTTGCTCAGCAACAGACCACGCCGCCGCCGCTTTGGACAGCTGGAGGCGGAGTTAATGCCGCGGGCGATCGACTCCATATTGTCCTCGATACGCACCGGAAGCGGAGACAGGCTCCCGCGCTGGGCCTGCCCTCATTGAGGAAGGTGGGCGTGGCCGGCTGGAAGCGCCCGGTCATCATCTCCTCGACCGGGTCGAGCGCCAGCTGCTCGTCGCCGTCGGCCAGCTGTGAGACCACCATGGCGACGCGGTCCTCGAACCGTTCCAGGTAGCGCTTGCCGTCAAATGTCTTGAGCGATGTGGGAGGTGTGGTACTTGAAGGCCCCCAGGAATGTCTCGAACCGGAACCTGTGGGCGTACGCCGCCTTGAACCTCTTGAGCAAACTCCGGGTTGTACCGGTCCAGGCACGAGCCTCGTGAGTACCCTCCTCCACCAGGTGCTCAGCTTCTCCTCCAGGTCATGGAGAAGACGGTGTTCTGGTTGACGTGCTGGAGGAAGTACTGGCGGGCGGCCTCCGTGGTCGGCGTCGAACTGGATGAGCCATTGGCGTCGTAGAGTTCAGCCTGGCGTTGAGGGCGTGGTGGTCCAGCTCGGGGAGGACACCGGCTCCAGGCCGGTGTCCGTCAGAGTGTCTGCCAAAACTTGTCCAATCCTTGCTTGACGCGCTCGACGTCGGAGGGCGTCCCCAGCAGCTCGTGGCGGTACAGGAAGACACCTTACTGGCGATAATGTCACCGGCTTAATACCGTAGGCCTTGCCGAAGTTAGTGTTCCAGGCGATGACGCCCCTGGCACAGCGACCGGTTGTGAGGGTCGTTGAAAGGTGATGACCTGCTTGGGCACGGCCCCCTTGACGGCGCCGCCACCGTAGGTGGGGACCATGAGCACGTACTCGCGGTCCACCCGCAGCGGCGCCTCGGTACGCCGCAGGGGATCGCGCCGTGGGGTAGCCGACCTGCCCACGAACCGGTGCGTGTTCTCCGAGGTGGAGAGAGTAGACCAGGAGCGGCTGGCTGACCGGGTCGTCCACCGCCACCCCTCAGACGGCGACGGCCAGCTCCTGGGCAGCCAGGACGAGCCCCGATCATCTTGTCGGGCGGTAGCCGGACCAGTGCTCACCACCGGCCATGACCACCGGCGCCTGGACGTAGCCCAGGGCCTTGACCTGCTCAGGCCTCGACGTCGAGGGAGATGTCCACGGTCTGGTGAGGACAGGCAGCCTTGTCCAGAGCCGGTAGGTAGCGTTGCACTGAACGCAGTTGGGCTTGAGGTGACAGTGATCGCCATGCTGGACCCTTCCTGGTCGTCGGTGCCGTCCGGCTCAGTGCCCCGCCAGAGGGCCCACCGCGTGCGGTACGGATGTGTCGGCGGGAGGCGGGCCTCCCGTACTGGACTAAACCTACCCTTAGTGGTGCGAGGCCGCCACCACCCCTAGATGATGTGTTAGGCCAAGCCCTGTGTACAGTAAGCTTCCTGTGGACACACTTGGAGAACCTGTGGAGAACCGGTGGACAACGCACCCGCACCGGCTGCCGGCGCCAGGCAGGCGCCTGGTGCGGATGATGAGGCTCCGCGAAATGGCGCTCCCCGAGAGGGTCGGCACGAGCCGTCCACCGTTAGCACAGGCTCTGGCCTCGTCGCCCCCGTGAATCCACACCCTGGGGACACAGGTCCGCAAAACCGGTCTCCGCAGCCGCCTCTCCCCGGCGTGTCGCCACCGTGCTACGGTCGGCACTCAGCCCGCGGCGCAGGGATCACGCACGCCTCCGGCGCACGGCTGCGCACCACCGGCCCCGGTCCCGCCCACAGGACGCAGCCGGTGTCCACGACGTCTGGTTCACGCCAGTCGGTCCCGCCCGCCCGCGAGGGAGACGCCAGGAGCAGCATGGACGCACCCACCGCCGCCACCGCATTGGCGGAACGCCTGGGCGGGACCGCGACGCCGGTGTCCGCCACCACCCTGGGCGAGGGCTGGGCGTCTCCCGCCAGGTCATTGTGGGCGACGTCGCCCTCCTGCGCTCCTCCGGCACCCCGTCCTGGCCACCAGCCGCGGCTACCTCCTGGCCCGCCGGCCACGCTGCCGCGTCGCACCGTGTTCGTCCAGCACCCGCGCCCAGATCGAGGCGGAGGTTGCCGCCGTCATCGGCGCCGGGGCCTGGCTGCTGGACACCTCCATCGAGCACCGCCTCTACGGGCAGATCACCGTGGACCTCCACCTGCGCACCCCTGAGGACGTCCGGGCCTTCCTGGAGCGCCTGCCCGTCTCCTCCACTCTGGCCGAGCTCAGCAACGGCTGGCACGCACCCTGGAGGCCCCCAGCGAAGCGATCCTGGACGACGCCGTCGCCCGCCTGGAGGCCCTGGGCCCTCACCCGGAGCGCAGGTAGGCGGGCCCGGAGGCCGGTAGGCCGGGGCGGCGATGTGCGGCGTGGCCGGTGAGGCCGGGCCCAGGGTCAGTAGGGCCGGGTCCAGGCCGGGATGGTCGGTCGTGGCGGGGCGGTCTGGTAGGGGCCGGGAACCTGGGGGCCAGTAGGGCCCGGCGCCTAAGACCCGCCCACCAGCACTCCCCGACAAGGCACGAACACGCGCAGGGCCGGCAGCACACGCCCACCCAACCTCTCCAGTCAGAAGTATGAACACACTCACACCGGGGTGAGGACCCGGAAGGTCGTGAGACTCTACTGTCTTGACAGCTGTCATGACAGTAGAAGAGCAGGAGCCGCGTATGAGCACCCCTTCAGCACCCCTACCCACCGCCGCCGACCCGGTCCAGCCAAGACCTCAACAGGTTCCGGCCACCCTGGTGCCGCCGACCCGCCCAGGGTCCACCCGTCCAACCCCACCAGGGTGCCCACCTGCTATCACCTACCTGCGCTCCCTGGGCGCACCGCCTCTTTATCGAGGGCCTGACAGCATGGCCTACGGCCTGTTCGGGACCCTCATTATCGGCACTATCCTCACGCAGGTCGGCGGTCTCCTGCCCGGGGCAGCAGAGTACCAGCCTGACCCTCCTGGGGGCGGGTGGCGACCTCGGTGACCAGTGCGGGCATCGGCCTGGGCACGGCCCCGGCGCCTGAGGGCGGACACCTTTGTCGTCGTCTCCGCGGCCGTGGCCGGGCAGGTCAGGGCCCTGGCCTCCGGCCTCCTGGCCGGGACCACGCTCGTGACCGACGGCGTCGGCACCGCCCTGGTCCCTACGCGGCCCCGGTGAGCCGCTGGGGGCCTTCCTGGCCGCCTCACGCGGCGGTGGAGGTCGGACGCGCGGTCTCCGGACGCACCCCGGTGGACTATCCTGGTCACGCCCCTGGCCTGCGTCGCCGTCGGCGGGGCGGTGGGCCTGCTGGTGGGCCGCCCATTAGTGAGGGCATGATGGCGCTGGGCGACCTGGTCGGCTGGGGCACCGAACGCCAGCCCCTGCTCATAGGGGTCATTGTCGCCGTTATCATGGGGGATGGTCCTGACCTGCCGATCTCCTCGCGCCGCCTGGGGTGATCCTGGGCCTGTCCGGCGTGGCCGCAGGGGCGTCCACAATCGGCTGCACCACCCAGATGGTGGGTTTTGCGGTGGCCTCCTTCCGGGAGAACCGGTGGGGCGGGCTACTGGCCCAGGGGCTGGGCACGTCCATGCTGCAGGTACCCAATATCGTGCGCCACCCGCTGATCTGGGTTCCAGCGACCCTGGCCTCAGCGATCCTGGGTCCCGTGGCCACGGTGGTGCTGCACCTGGAGAGCAACGCAATCGGCTCCGGTATGGGCTCAGCGGGCCTGGTGGGCCAGATTATGACCTGGCAGACCATGTCGTCGACAGACATCACCCGGCAGCCTTCTAGGAATCCTCCTGGTGTTCCACTTCCTGGCCCCGGCACTACTGACCCTGGCTATCAGCGAGTTCATGCGGGCCCAGGGCTGGATCCGTCAGCGATATGGCCCTGGCCAGGCCTGAGGACACGCGCCTGGCACTGGCTCGGGCCTTGTCCTGGGCTCCCGGTGACGTAAGCCAGGGCCTGGCCGCGAGAGAATCGTGTGCCTGCGGTGTCTCCTGGCGCAGGTCGGGCATTACCGGTTTTTCCGAGTGGTTTACCGTTCGTCTGCAGGGCGGATCCTACGCGTGTCGCAATCTGAGGATCAGAACGGTGGGTACTCTTGACTGCGCCCAGGCCCAGGCCCATGACCTGCGCAGACACTGGGTGCACAAAGTTGGGGGCGAGGTGGGGTCGGCTCTGATCCTCAGATTGCGACAAAAACCGGTGCGAAGCTGCGACACCCCCGATCCCGGCCCTGAGGGTGAGGGCGTCCTACCGGGGAGTACGCCAGCTCAGAGCTGGAGGAGGAGCCTGAGCCGAGAGCTCGACCCCGAGCTGAAGGAACTGAGCTGCCCGAGCCGTCAAAGGAGCTACCGGAGCTGGAGGTGGGGTGTAGTTCGCGGCGTTGGGTAGCCCACAATAAGATCTGACAGGGTGCTGTGTTAAAGACCGATCCCCAGGCTGGCCGAGTCAACCGCCTGCTGTCCCGGCGAGGACGGGTTGAGACGGATAGTGGAACACGGGTCATGGGATCCCTGGATCCCGGCCAGGGACCAGTTGCCGTTGTAGGGCCTCTGCCTCACGAAGGACCGGCGGTCCTGGTACCGCCAGCGACGGGCCTCGGCGTACCGGGAGGTGTCCGCGTCCAGGGCGTCCTTCACGAGCCGCGCCGCGTGGCCCGGATCGGTCGGACATCGGTCAGAGCTCCTTAAGGGCCTGGGAGGGGACAGGTCCGCTCCCTCAGGTCAATGGTTATCTGGGCGAGCCACCGGGACTGCTCACGCACCCAGGCCCGCACCGAGTGTGACATCGAGGGCACCGGCCTCGGCGACCTTGTCGGTCAGGGGTCTAGCAGGACGCCAGGTCCTCCCGGACCCGGGCCGGTCTCGAGTTCGCCAGGCCTCCTCCCACCTTGAGGACATGGTCAGGAGCGCGGAGGCGTTGGCTATGACGTCGTCGAGGGTGTCCAGGACGGCCGAGCGCCTCGGGCCAGTTTGGCGGTCAGGCGACCGACCCTGTCGCTGTACCACTGGGCGCCCCGGGGCTCGCCGAGCTCGGTGAAATCACGTGTCACCTTCTCGTACTCCCTGAGGAACCAGTTGTAGCGAGCCGGGACCTGGGCGCTATGAGGGCTCCTCGGGGGTAGCGTGCAGGCCATGAGCTCAGTGGCGTCGTGGTCGTGGGTGACCTCGCTGTGCGAGCGACGGGCCTGGGCGTCGAGCTTTCGGTTCCGACGGCCGCGGTGCAGGAGGAAGCCCAGCCACACGAGTCCCAGGACGCTCGACTACAGCCGCCCCCACGGCGTAGCCGATCTGACGGCCGTGCCCCAGACGCTGCGCGGACTCCTGGAGCCATGAGCGTAATACCCTTGTCCCACTCCTGGGCACGCAGCGCGTTCTTGGCGACGTTCTGGATCTCCGCCTGCTCCTGCGGACTGACCTTGACGTCCTCCCCGAAGTAGCATCCCACAAACCGCGCCTGTGGGGCGACGGCCAGTGTGACCAGGCCGTTTGCCCAGTAGCGCGGGTTCTTCGGTGAGATCCACGGGACGTCAGTGCTGTTGCTGGCGCGGGCGTACTCGAGGACCTCGTCGTTGAGGTTCTTCACGTCCTTTCCGGGCAACGTGAGCACAGCGACGTGCACGTCCTGGAGAAGGTGAGGGCGCTCAATGCTCTGGGACAGGAGTCCACCTGGAGCACATGCGCCTCGTCGTGGATCTCCACCGTGGGATGGGCTGCGATCATGGCCTCCACCATGAGGGTGACAGGCAGCACCAGGATAAATCCCAGAATAAGGAGGAGCTCCGCAGCGAGGGCAGATACAGCCCGGATACCGCCGAGCCTCACAATAAGTGGCTGATCCATGAGGACTCCTGAATAAGAGATGGGACAGGGCATTACGTCTGCAGCAGGATGCGGCTGCTCCAACACTGCTGCCGACGACGGGTCCCGGGGATCCGGGCGGGAGAGTGGTAGTGCCCACTGGTGCTGCACGGTGGACTCAACCGCCCTTGGCGGCCCACCGCCCTCAGCGGCGCACGGCCACTGCCTCGATCTCCACCCTGGCCCCCAGCGGCAGGGCGGCGACACTCGAGCCGCGGCGCGGGCAGGCAGGATCTCACCGGTGAAGAAACGCGCGTAGACCTCGTTGACAGGAGTGAAGTCGTTAATATCAGCCAGAAGAACAGTGGTCTTGACGACGTCGTCGTACCCCGAGGCCCGCAGCCTCAAGGATGGCGCCGATATTGCGCAGTACCTGCTCGGCCTGCGCCTGGACGTCCCCAGGTACCAGGGCGCCGGTAGCCGGGTCGAGGGCACCTGGCGGAACAAAGACAGACTGCCGGCAGTCTCACCAGTAGCCACTGCCTGGGGTAGGGGCCGACGGCGGCGGGGCGTCGGGCGTGGAGACGGCGGTGAACGATGCGGTCGGGCGGGCGGCGGGCAATGCGACTCCTCACGGTGTGCGCGGTGCGCGGAGCGGATAGGGTCGGTTCCATCCAGCCTATCGCCGGCCCCGCATCGCCGGCCCGTCGACCGAACGGAGACAACGATCATGGATGAGCGAGGCACGTCAGGGCGCCGAGGCGCCTCCGTCGCGCGGCGGCCCGCACCGGCGGAGCGCTCTCCCAGGCCGCCGGTCGGGCGGCGGAGCAGGCGGGCGCCTGGGGCCGGGCGGCGGGCAGGCGGGGCAGGGCGGCCAGTCAGGTGGCGGGGCAGGTGGCGGGGCAGGCCGCCGGGCCGCCGACGCGGCGCGCTCCCGCTCTGCCAGGCGGGATCCGATCCGGGCAGGAGTTCGAGGCACGCTCTTCCAGCGCCGGCTGGCCACGGCCCTGGCGACTCGGCCGCATGCCGCCAGCCTGGGGACAGACATCCTCGGGCGTCGTCCCTGCTGCGCACGGGCCTGTCCCTCGGCTGGCGCAGGAAGCGCACCCTGGAGCGCGAGGGCTTCGGCACCACCGTTGCGCCGGGAGGGGTCCTCGATGCCCGACGAGCTCATCCACGTCCACGGGCGCCGGCTGCCGAGCATCATGCGCAGTACGAATCTGGGTTTCTGACGCGACGACGGCAGGACAAGGAGCTCCGGCCGATGGACGGCGGCTCCACCACCAGCTCCCTGAGCCGGGTGACCGTCCCCGAGGCCGACCGCGCCGGCGCGGCGCCGTGGACTGGGACCGCCTGTGCGTGGACACCAGCTCCGACAGGGCCGACGACGACCAGCACATCGACGTCCCTCGTCGCGCCGATCAGGGCGGGACGGGGCCGAGATACGCCGCCGACATGCGCCTCCTCACCGGCGTGGCTCCCGCCCCAGGCCGCCCAGGCCCTCGTGGCGCGCCCGGACCGGCCCATCGTCCGCCTGCACCTGCTGGGCGAGGCTGGGTCAGCGTCGACGACGAGGCCCCGCTTCCCGCCTGTGCGAGGCGTCCCCCACGCCATGTGCGGGTCCCTCGTGATGACATCGGGCCCGGGCGACCCGGCGAGCTGTGATCTCGGACCGCAGAACATCGGACCCGACGTGATCGATTTCCCTGGCGAGGTCCTCGGCGATCTCATCGAACTGAGCGCGCTCTGAATCGCCGACGGCGGAGGATCGAGAGGCGGGCGCACCAGGGCTCCCGTCCCGGACCACGACCCCGCCGGACCGCCCTCAGAAGCCCCTGCCGACGGGGCCGGGTCAGAGCGGGCGGCGGCAATGGGGACTCCTCACGGTGTGCGCGGTGCGCGGAGCGGATAGGTCGGTTCCATCCAGCCTATCGCCGGCCCCGCGTCGCCCGGATCGTGCCGAACGGAACAACGATCGCATGGATGAGCGAGCACGTCGAGGCGCCGAGCGCCTCCGTCACGCGCGCAGGTCGCCGGTCGGGCGACGGGGCGAGGCAGCGCCTGGAACCAGCCGACGGGGCAGGCGGCCGGTCAGGTGGCGGGCAGGCCGCCCGGGCCCGCCGACGCGGCGCGCTCCGTCACTGCCGGGCGGGATCCGATCCGGGCAGGGCTTCGAGGCACGCTCTTCCAGCGCCGGCTGGCCGCGGCCCTGACGCTGGCCGCATTCGCGCAGCCTGGGGACGAAAGTCCTCAGGGCGTCCCTGCTGCGCACGGGCCTGTCCTTCGGCGGGCGCAGGAAGCGCACCCTGGAGCGCGAGCGCTTCGACACCACCGTTGCGCCGGGAGGGTCCTCGATGCCGACGAGCTCATCCACGTCCACGGGCGCGGCTGCCGAGCATCAGCCTGATACGGATCTGATACGACGACACCAGGATAAGGGAGCTCCGGCCGACGAATTCGGCTCCGCCACTGGCTCCCTGAGCCGGGTGACCGTCTCCGAGGCCGACCGGCGCGGCGCCGTGGACTGGACCGCCTGTGCGTGGACACCAACGCTGGCATGGGCAACCAGACGTCGACGTCCTCGTCGCGCCGATCAGGCAGGACAGGGGCCGAATACGCCCGACCTGCGCCTCCTCCTGCCGGCGTGGCTCCGCCCCGAGGCCGCCCAGGCCCTCGTGGCTTGCGCCCGGACCGGCCCATCGTCCGCCTGCACTGCTGGGCGGGGACCGGATCGGCATCGACGACGGGGCCCCTTCCCGCCTGACGAGGGCGTCCCACGCCATGCGCGGATCCTCGTATGACATCGGGCCGGGCGACACGGGCCGAGCTGTGGATTTCGAACCGCGACGGTATCGTGTCCAGCATCTTCAACACCTCGATTGCCTCCGGACAGTTCCTCGGCTTCCTCGGCGAGATCGGCGGGTCATCCTTCATTCTTCTGAGCGCCGACGGCGAGGATCGGCGAGCGGGGCCGGACGGGCGGCGGGCAACGGCAGGCGCAGCCGCGGAACAGGCCCGGGCGCTGTCGTCACGCGCGCTCGGAACATATCCGTCCGCCGAGCGGGAACCCGCGAGGACAATCGCGAGTGGCTCGTGACACATAGGGCCCATGCATCCCACGAGCAGGACAGCCAGCACAGCCCGAACCTCGTCAACATCGATGAGGTCATCTCCGCCTACTACGACCTCGTCGACCCCGCGGTCCCCGGCTCAGAAAGGTGGTCTTCGCACCTCCGGCCACCGCAGCGCCTCATGGACACCGCCCACGAGGGCCCACATCGTGGCGATCACCGCCGCGATCGTGGAGTCCGATCGCTCCCAGGGCACCGACGGCACCCTCTACATCGGCCGTGACACCCCACGGCCTGTCCGAGCCCGCCATGGCGCACCGCCATCGGTGCTCTCGGCCGCCAGGTCGCGATGACCGCCATCGACGCCCGCAGCTACCCGCCCACCCGGCCGTCTCGCACTCCATCCTGCGGGCCAGCGCCGGTACCGAGGCCGGCGTGCACCACCGGCCCGGGCCTGGCCGACGGCATCGTCATCACCCCTCCACGCAACCCGCCGCGCGACGCGGCTAAGTACAACCCGCCGCACGGCGGCCCGCCGCTCGGACGCCACCGGGTGATCGCGGACCGCGCCAGCGAGCTGCTGGCCGGCGGCTGGCGCGAGTGCCGCGCGTGCCCATCGCCGAGGCCCTGGACGGCCCCTACGTCCTCGGCACGACTTCCTGGAGACCTACGTCGCCGACCTGGAGAACGTCGTCGACATGGACGCGCCATCACGCGAGGCGGGCGTGCGCATCGGCGCGGGACCCGCTGGGCGGCGCCTCCGTGGACCTGACGCCATCGGTGAGCGCTACGGCTCCAACCTCACCGTGGTCAGCGAGGTGGACCCGGCCTGGCACTTCATGACCCTGGACTGGGACGGCAAGATCCGCATGGACTGCTCCTCCCCAACGCCATGGCCTCCCTGCGGGCCAGACGAAGCCCGACGCCGCCGGCGAGACCCCCTACGACGTCGCCACCGGTAACGACGCCGACTCCGACCGCCCACGGCATCGTCACCCCCGACGGCGGGCTGATGAACTAACCACTTCCTGGCCGTGGCCATCGAGTACCTGTTCACCCACCGTCCCGCTGGCCCGAGGCTGCGCGGTGGGCAGACCCTGGTGTCCTCCTCCCTCATCGACCGGGTGGTGGCGGCCGCTGGGCCCAAACTCATCGAGTGCCCGTGGGCTGAAAGCACTCGTGCGACCTCATCGACGGTCGGTGGCTTCGGCGGCGAGGAAGCGCAGGCGTCCTTCCTGCGCAGGACGGGACCGTGTGGACGGAACCAAGGACGGCCTCATCCGCGCTGCTGGCCAGCGAGATCATCGCGGTGACCGGCAAGACCCCCTCGCAGCGCACGAGGAGCAGGTGGCCCGCTTCGGCGCCAGCGCCTACGCCCGCATCGACGCGCCCCGCCACCAGGGCCCAGAAGGCCCGGCTCAGCGGCCCTGTCCCCGAGGACGTGACCGCCACCGAGCTGGCCGAGGCCGATCGTCGACCGCCTGGGTGCGCGCCGGCGCGCCATCGGCGGCCTCAAAGGTCACCACGAGGACGTCCCTGGTTCGCGGCCCGCCCCTCGGGCACGAGGACGCTCCGAATCTGCGCCGGGTCGCTTCAGGGGCTGAGCACCTGGCGGGTCCGGAGGCCAGGGGTCGTCTCCGCGCCGCGCGGGGGCCTGAGCGCTCGCGCGCTGGCCTTCTGGGCCGGCGCCCGCAGCCGTCACGCAGCCGTCACGGCCTGCTCCTGCAGATGTCCCGGGGCGGCCCAGCGGCGGCTGCGGCGTCGCCTCTACCACCGCAATAACGCTGTGGCCCGCCCGCGGCAGGCCCTGGGCGAGCCGCCTTCCGGAGCCACAGGTCGCGGAAAGACGCAGGGTATCGCTCCAGACTACCTCCAGCGCATCGAACGGACACTGGCGGCAAGAGCACGACGCCGCTGACGGCCAGGACGCCCCAGCCGACAAGCGCGTCACTCAGGTCGACGACACCGGTCAGCGCAGCGCAAGCCGTTCAGGACGTGAGGTCATGGGCGGGAGGTGCGGGCGTCTCCACCCAGCTCGGCAGCATCGCAGGGGCATCGTGGCGCGGGGCAGAAGCACATAGGAAGACAATGAGCATAATGACGGGCGGCTCGGCCTGGAGACTGCAGGCACCACAGGTCCGTGGAATGCCGATGGAGGTAGAGACACCAGAGACTGGAATACCGGCGCAACTGCGAGCAAGGCCCACGGTGACAAGGACGGCATCAACCCAGGGCATAATCCCGACGACGATGAGTCAGGACAGCCTGGACGAACGCGGACACCAGGCTGCCACGGTAAAAGAGGCGCTCGCATGAGGATCCAGGCACGCTCGAGGGCACGCAGCGCAGGACGCCGAGGCATCTTGTTCTCACGCCACTCGGCACGTGTTCATTCCCACCCGCGAAAGAGGCCCGACGAAGAGTGACGCCGATGCCTGCGACGTTGGGGCCGATGGGTCCACGACCGTGCCCGCGGACACCCGGGTAGGAGCCCATTGTCTGCGCGGGATGACGAGCAGGGCAGAGAAGACGTAGGAGAAGAAGAGGGTGGAGATTCAGCGCTGGCGTCGTGCGCGCCAGGGAGGCGGTCAGTGCCTTGGGATCATCGCGTTTCCTTTCCCGGTGATGCTGCACAAAAGCATCCTCGAGGGCTGACCCGCGGACCCTGGGCTCCCGCTGTCGGCGGTACGCCCGCGGCCGCGAGGACGGCGAACCGCTCGCCCACGTCCTGCACGTGCACGGCGACGCCGTCGGGCGTGACCTGGAGCGTCCAGGAACTCCTCAGCCCGGTAGTCGTGTCAAGCCACTGCGCCGCCGGGCAGCAGCACGACAGCCTTACGGCGCAGCCAACGTGAGGCAGCCGGGGTGGCGGTGGTGACAATGTGGCCGGCGTCGAGCACGGAGACGTCTTTCGCAGCAGGCTCGGCCTCACTCCAGGTGGTGCGTCGTGTAGATGACCGTCGTGCCCACTCCTCGCGCGCGCTCGCGCCAGCTGCTCCACACGAGATCGCCCGCGTGGGATCCAGCCGCCGTCGGCTCGTCGGGAAGAGCACCTCGGGGTGGTGGACGAGTCGCCGGGCGACGGCCGGGCGCTGGCGCTACACCGCGGAGACCTTCGTGACCCTGGGTTGCGCACCCGCTCCGGGCCGCATGATCTCAATGAGCTCGTCGGCCCGGGCCTGAGGCGCCGAGGCGCAGCCATCGTGCCCAGGTGCTCGCGCACGGTGGCGCGGGAGAAGAAGGCCGTGGCCTGGGGCTGGATAGCCCGGGCGGGCGAGCAGGGCCGGGTCGCGCGGGGAGGGCGGGCGGCCGGGCAGCTCCAGCCGTGCCGGAGCTGGGTCTGCGGGCCCCGTGGACAATCTCCCCTGAGCGTGGTCTTGCCAGCGCCGTTGGGCGTTATGACGTGGAAGGATCACGCTCACACGCAGATCCACCCGCGCGGCACCTCGCAGTCCCCCGCCAGGAACGGCGGACGTCGCGCACGACGAGAGGCCCGTCCGGATCCGGGCGGTGGGCAGGCCCGACCTCTCTGGTCGAGCCCTCTGCGTTGTCCCGCTGGCGCCGGGTCTGAGGGAGAAGAGGTGGTCCGTAGTTCGAGTCTCCTGGATTTGGGCAGCACGCGGGGGCCGCTCGCGATGTCTACCAACAGCCTCGGGATCCGGGGACGACGCCGTCAACCGGATCCTGCAAGGTGCCGGATTCGCGCCAACTTTCGCGGAGGGAGGCCGTGCGGAACTCATACGGTGGCTATGCTAAAAACATCAGAGACTACTCCAAAAACAGTAGACACATGCATTTCCTGCATCTGTGTTCGACGCCGCCCGCTTCTGACCCTCGTCGATCAGACGCATATCGCCGAGGCCGTGCTAGACTACCTGCGGGTGACCTTAGCAATCCCTACGTCATCGAGGGTGACTAGCGCACCTGCCGCTGGCCGCCTGGCCCGCCGCGCGTAGCGCGCACTTTCACTGGCCCGTCGCGTGATCGCCTTGCTCCCTGAGCCGCGCTTCACGCCTGCGCAGACCTGGCCCTCACCGGGCGAGTCCTCTCACACTCAGCTCCTGCCCGAGCGCGGCCAGCGTCACTGCTCGTACGACGCCATCCTGGGCGGCTGCTTGGCCCGCATGGACTGCCTTCTGCCGCGGCGGCGTGAAAGCTGTGTCGACAGCATCCATTGGCGGCTACTCGCCATCCCACCTCTTCTCATTATCGATGACATTACAGGTGGCAGGCGCTAGCTCTCATTCTATATGTTTTATCGGAGGCGACACCATAGCCACTTCTGCTGCCGCAGGCCGTCAGCGGGCGTCCTTATTTTCTGTATCATTGTCACCAGGAACCTCGGTCCGGGACCGAGTCTGGTAGTCGCGCCTCAAACCGCGGACTGCTCGCAGCAGAGACGGCCCGTGACGAGGCCCTGCGCACCCAGCGGCTTATTGCCCAAGAGCTGCAGAAGCATTCTCACCCAGGCCAATAAAGCTCGTCTCGAGGCCACCGTCAGGCGCTCGCGCACTGGAGCCACGCAGCCCTGCGATCGTCGAGGCCCTGGAGGACATTGCCACCACTACCCGCGACTCCAGCGTACCTGCGTGCCGTGCTCCGCACGTCCTGCGCCAGCGAGAGGCGTCCGGCTCCAGCTAGGACGCCTCCTGCCAGCGACCTTCTCCCGACCCTGGACTCCCGCTCCGACGACCTTGACCCCACTCAGGGCTGCGTGCTACCACCATCTCCCGACGGTGATGTCCTTTGCCGCCACAGGCATCTGCTGCAGTAATCTGTCCACGCCGTGAACAGGCCGTGCCAATATGACAAAGTATGCTGCTCGCGGCTTCCACGCGCTACTGCTGGTCGAGGTCTCCCGCCGAGCGCGTTATTATGCTCCGCCGTCGACTCTGTGGCCGAGCACCGTCGTCCCACCGCCGCACTGACGAGCGACTGCAGGATCGCTGGCGCAGGGCGCGCCCAGGCCCTGGGCGGGTCACTGCGCTGTGCGCCCACCAACCGCCAGTGGGTCCTCTCCCTATCCTTCCCCTAGAAAAGCAGGCCAAATGTGTGCCACCTCTGACGCCTCAGTATTCGAATTATCATCGCCGATGACGACCCCGTGCGGGCGGCCATTAAGTCAATGTTTGACGAGGAGGATGACATTGAGGTCGTCATAAATGCGCCGCAGACGGCACCGGAGGCTGTCGACCTCGTCCATGCGCACATGGTCGTTTGTCGTGCTCATGGACATACATGCCTGCTCGACATCGCCGCCACCGGAGGCTCGAGCCAGGCGATCCTCAGGCGCGGTCCATATTCTCACCAGCTTTGATGACGACACCTGTGACACCGGTATCGCCGCAGAACCTACGGCTTCCTCCTCAAGACACCGCCTCCGGGTGTCTTGCGGTCACACCGTCACTCCAGGTGAAGGTCCTCTCCCCAGCCATGGCCACGTCCTGGTTCGCCGATCCCGGTCGGTTCCCAGGACGCGTCGGCCGCGGACTGGACCTGTCTGACGCGACGAAGGTGCTCCTCCTGCGCGTGAAGCATCCAACCAACAGATCGCGACCCGCCTCATGATAGCGAGACAACCGTCGAGACCCATATCGCCTCGATTGTACGCAGATGCGTCTCAAGCCGTCTCGGGGTCGTTGTCGAGCACCACCAGGGACTTGCCACTGTGGTCACGCGAGACTCGGCCCGCCACGGGGACACCTTGGCGCGCGGCAGTAGGCACTAACCTCACCGTCCTGCTCAGTCCCGTTCCTCAATGGTCCAGAACAGGCCGGCGTGGTCGCTCACCGCACTGCCAGCAACGTTCCTGGTCCTGATCCTCGACCGCCTCCCACTGTTTGGGACTCGCCCTGGGCGTGCTCCTGGGATCCATGACCGACGAGTTCACAGCACCCGTTATCGCCGGGTTTCTGGCTTTATTCCTGGCACGATCCACCTCGGTGCTGCGGTCATTGCAACAAATTGCCTCGGAAATCGTACTTCGCCTTCCAGAAGCAGTAGTACGAGATACTGGCTTCCCACCTGATCCTCACTGCAGCAACATGGGCATGATCACGGTCCTCTTACCGGCGCACCCTCATGGTGCAGACTGCCCGCAAGGCACTACGTTAACGCTCCCTTATCGCCCGCCAGGCTCCACGACACCTGACCCGAGCAGTACCCGCGTGTACCTGCTCAGGGCGCGCTCTCTCCGCAAGCGGAGCAACCGGGGTGGCCGCCCTCCTGGAGGAAGATTGCGGACAGTCACGCAGCTCCGTCACGGGCTGCGGATTACTACGCGTCCCTGCAGACACGCCTGCACAGCCTGATACCGCAACTGCGGCTCATTGCCGCGCTCAGCTCTGCCCGCTCCGCCCTCAGGCGTGCGGGCCTGCGCATCTGCGACCCACTTAACAGCCGCCTCACAGGGGCTGCCTGACTGTTGCCACGCAACGCGGCAGTCGCTTCTATTGAGCTGTCACCTGCCTGAGGACCTGTGCCGCGACGGATGCCAGGAGCCAGCTCATTCTTGAGGTGGGACGCTCACGTGCTGACACTCCTTGCCATGTGCCGCATTGCGGACCGGTGCAACCCCACGACCTGACTCACCGACCGTGGGAGAATCCTCGGCCTGGGCGAGCGGGCGCACGCCCTGGAGGGCACGTTCGACTGCGCCGTTGTGGGGCGTCGGTGGCTACTCACGCTCTCTTTACCCGCCGCCGCGAAGGTGCCTTCACACCTGAGGACGACGGTTATTCGCTCGACTAAGGTGGGGAGTCGGATTCGCTTATCCACGCAGAGGATGATGACGAGGACGCGGGCTCGCGCCGGGATAGGGGTATCCGATCCGCTGACAATGGAGCTCATAATGTCCCGTACCCGCTTGCCTGTCACCTCTGGCGCTCTCCTTCTCTGTATGGCGTTACCGCCCGCTTCGCCTCAACGGACACCTCTATGGACACCTGCTCTTCCGCATGCTCTCAACCTTGAGGCGACTGGCGGCCGGAACACGGGAGGACAATCCGGCGTTTCTCATTCACCTGTACAGCTTTTTACTCCTGCAGCAGGTAATCACCTTTCTTTGAAACTATCGACAGACCGACATTCTCAGACAACACACTCTGACGCCCTACAGTAAGTGCGGCGGGTAGATCGGACACCGGTCCCCATAACCCAGCCGCCCATTGCCACCCCGTGCTCCACGAGGCTGGACCAGGCCAGCCGCGCATGCCGACCGCCCCAGGCAAGTGGTACCGCAGCGACAATCATTGTGGAACCACCAGACCGAAGCCGGTGGTGGAGACCACGCCAAGAAGGAAGGAACCACCAGGGCGCAGGCTGTCAATGAGCAGCATAGAAAACTCCAGGGCGAACCACGCCCTCAAGGGCTGAGGTGGTCCCAGCCAGCGAACCGGCCTCGGCTACTGGGCCTGCCAGGGTGCTGGAAGGTGCTGTCGGTTCGAAATCTCAGCCTCATGACAAGGCAGGCAACGGGCAATGCTGCCGGTCGACGTGTGGTGAACACTGCGCCTGGTGCCACCGCGGCGAACGCTGAGGCTGAGGACGTCGGCTGGTCGGGCGCCAGGGGCGCGTGACACGAGCTGGCACGCACAAGGGACGAGGATGTGTGCATAACGCTCCTTACTGGGAAAAAGGGTGGGGTGACGACTTAAGTGCTGGCTCAAGCATCCGGAACGGCAGAACTCAGAGGGGCGACATCTGCAGGACACGTTGGCGATGCCATCAAAAATCAGGGGACAGGCCTGGCGTGAGGACGGGCAGGTCGTCGAAACACCCCCGCCAGGGGTCGTGGCCCGAACCACCGGGGGATCGACACCGATCGCTGGCCGTGAACAAGCTCGTTAAGCGGGCCAGGCGCCCAGTCCGGCAAGCGGAACCTCGAGGAGAACCTCCTTGAGAGGAAGTTCGGACCGTCCCGACATAGTCCTGGACCAGGCCCTCAGGAAAAGCCACTGTGAGGATGGTCGTCAGTACTGCCGACGTGGGATCTGAGCATGTCCAGGGCGGCGCTGGCTCACGGCAGTGCCGCTCCTCGTTCGGAAGATATGTCCAGGCCTCACTCGGGCCTTTAACGGCGCCGGATCCGGTGCGCCGCGGCCCAGGCGGCCGCGCGGCTCCCGCGCAGCAGCAATAACGGCACAGGATGGCCAGGACGTCGACACGATGCCCCGGGAGGGCGCACGACTGAGGACCGTGCGCGTTCGGGAACGCTGGGGGTCAATCCGCCGTCCTCCACGCGCGCCGCAGCAGATTAATAAATGCGTCCGCGCTCAACGAGCTCAAGCAGACCGAAGAGATGAGCCTCCTCGGCTGAGGGATCACTGTAACCCAGGCCAGGGTGCTACAAGACAGCGCGGCGTCAAACGGCTGCGCAAAGAAGAGCGAATCCTGGTACAAGGACCTCGGCCATCTTTGAGAGGTTCTGGCGACCACTCGTGAAGGCATCGCCGGGACTGAAGGGGACAATACCTCGACATAGCCTCCGGGCCCTGGCATGAAGTTATCCCGGAACACGGTGCTCGCGGTGAAGATCCTCCTCGGCACTGATGATCACGACCTGGCGGTGCTGGCGGGCGCCCTTGCGAGCCTCTCAAGAGCCTCGGGAGGCGGCGTCGGCTCCGTTCGAAGGTGGGCTCCTGACCGCTCCAGGTCGGTGGACGGATCGCCTGCCGTCCCACCAGAGGTCTGTCCTGCGGCCGGAGCGGTTGTCTCCCAGTCAAGACGTATTCGACACCCAGACCGGCCGCAGACCGGGTTGACAAGACACTGCTCGCGCAGCTCAAAGTCCGCGTCCGGCGCAGCGGATCCGAGTCGTGTGCGTGGTACGCGTGGTCCTGCCCTCACCGACAAGAGACCCTGACGCAGATGCGGTCACGGTATCGTGCTCAGACCAGGATCCTTACTCCACCACCCATGCCGGACCGGTGCGGGGCAGAGTCCGCCAAGGCGGTGACACCTTCAGGAACCCAGGGCCTGTGAGGAACCAGCTGGTCGTGTCCGTGAACGAGCTTCCCGGCTGCACTGGCTCTGCAGGATCGGGGATCGGGTGGAGCACCAGCGTGCCCTGGGCTCGGCGTGAAACCTGGGATTATCGCTGGCCCAGGACAGCCCACGAGGACCGTCCGGCACGTGAGCGGAAGGCGCGTCGTGGACGATGGCTCAGCAAAACCCACCCGGGTCCCACGGGCACTGCGTCTGCAGGAGAGCAGCAACTGGTGCAGCAGAAGAGTCGTTGATGTTCTAACTACCCGGTGCAAATGTTCTGGGCCCCATGCATCCGGCGGTCCTGGTCATATCGGGTGACATGACCGGACCGCCGCTATCTTGGTTCTCCTGGTGCGCGTCACGCGGTCGCGCAGGAGGGAGGTCGGTGCGGGCCGAGGTGCGGGTGGGCTGGGTCCGAGGCACGAGGAGGAGGAGGCGAGCGAGTTTGGCCAAAGACCATGTCCGAGTAGTCGACAGTCTTGGCATAGAAGGTCTCTGACGTCCAGCTCACGGGGTGAAATGGCGATCTAGCAACGGAGGAGAGACGGGTTACTCATAGTGGTTCCTTTCAGGGAATGACCTGTCGTGACGGTCGTTTCGGGCGCAGGGCGGTGGTTACCGCCCGCTCTCTTGATCAGGATCGACGCAAGTCATGGAGTCCAGATCAGGGGCAGTGAGGGCGGACCAGGCTGCTACTACGAGGAAGGCGGTGGTGGGACGACGGGGTAGCAGGTGATAACCAGGCGTGGTCAGGGGCGGTCCCACAGGTACAGGGTTGCCGGGCCCGCAAGGCAACGAGAGGAGCCTTAACACGGTAAGCATCTCCAGGCCTCTGGTCGTAGTAAACCAGTGAGATGACGTCAGGCTGAGATGACATCCCAGGTGAGGTCAATGAGCAGGGACAGGATCACAGGCAGCCACCCGGTCGGCACGGTCCCGAGAAGAGCAGCCCCTGCAGTCAGAGCTGGCCTGGCGAGCGTGAAGAGGACCTGCGGGACGATTGCGAGCCCGCTGGCGTGCGGATGAGCGGAAGTCCGTCGCGAAAGGCGGGTCGAGCATCGGCTTTCGGACAGGAAGGGTGACTGCTGAGAGGACAGGGGCCGCCACTCCGGCAGGGAACGGTTCAAAAGCTATTCCGTGGGCGATCTCGTGCCGCACTGCATTGGTGCAGATGGCGGCGCCGGTGACACTCAGTATGACCCAGGGCCCGAGACCTGTCAGCCTTGACGGCGGGGCCGTTATCTGCGACCGCTGACGACTCCTGCGGCCACCATGGCCCCTACCGTGACGGGGCGGGACGGGGAGCGATGGTGCCCGCAGCGCTGAGCGCAGGAGGTGATGACCTGAAGAGCCCGCGCGGAGGCCGGGGAGGATGCTGGAGGCCTGCTCCTGAGAGCCGGATCGATATCCTGAGCCTCCTGAGCTGAGGTCCCATTGGGGCCTGGCAAACCCGTGCAGGAAGATATTGATGATCCGCTCCACGGACCCGTTGATCTTGAGCCCGAGCTCTCCCTTGACGGTCTGCGTCTCATCCCGGCAATGCCGGGCTCGTAGGGCTTCAGGACCAAGGCCTCTGCAAGCGAGCGTGTGAATCCGTCTCCACGGTGCGCTGCGGCCTCAACGACGAGGAGATTCATCCAGTTCCAGACAGCGGACCGATCTTTGCCTCCCTCTGGGGCAGAGACAGGCGGTTTCAGCAATTATTCATACTGCAATCTCCATCAGTCGGGGTGAGAGCCTGGAGGATCTCAAAGGCAGATACACCTCGTCTCGATAGGGTCAGCAAGATGATTTGCTGGTCATGTGGACGTAGGGTGGCAGAATTCCAGGCCGCCTCAGAAACGTTGTCGGACGGTTCTCGATCCCGTCCCTGTGACGAAGACGAGGGCTCTCTCAAGACCGCCTCCTCAATACGACGGCGGTGGGTACGGGTCTCGCTTGATCTGAAATCCAGGCAGATCCTCGTGGGCCCTGCCAGGACAACGTCGATCGCAGGGACCACCGAGCGCTGGAGCAGCGGGACGGTCTTCCCGGAAGCGGGCTGGTGATCTTCTGCGTGTGGTCACGCTGCTCCCGCGCTGCCGGCCCAGTGCAGGTGGTGAACTGGAGGAAAGCAGCGAGAGCGGCGTGCTGAGCAGTGCTGCGGTGCCGCCATGATCTCTGCGCCCAGGCCGAGGAGGATCGTGCGTAACCGTGTTCCCGAGATCGATGACGGTACCGCCAGCTGGGCAGGTCGGCAAAGAAGTCTCGAGATGCCGTTCCGACCGGGCCGCCGTAGCGGTCCACTCGAGCTCCTCCTCCCTGCGCGACCGTGTTGTTCGCTGGAGGATCGCGGTGCCGTCCTCGCGGAAAGTAGCATCCGCCTCTGCCTTTCAGGTCGAACATCTTCCTGTAGTAGGAGCCCTCACTCCATACGGGCCTTGGGTGCATTGAGGACGGCGCAGGTAGTCAGTAGCCGTTTCGTCACCTCAGTCGCTAGCGTCCTCCTCAGCCCCTTGCGGCGGTCGAGGCGGAGCCTGCGTGCCTCCACCAAGCCGGTAGTTAATGTGAAGGCTGCGTCGGATGAGGCCGCGTTCATGCAGTCCTGGGAGGCGGAGGCGATCTGCCAACAGACATCGAGCCCTTGCCGTAGAAGACGTAATGAAACCATCCACCAGCGCGGCTCTGCGGGCAAGAGAATATCGAGGTTCGTGCTCGCGAACGGATCTCTCCTGGTCCCGGGTTGGGTGACGACGTCAAAACCGAGCACCAGCTCGTGAATACGGCGATGCCGTCAGCTCGGTGTGAGGGTCTGGTCGAAATAACGGGACTCGGCGACGTGGAGGCGCCCTCAACCTCGCCACTCATGACGCGGGCCGTCAGGAAGCTGATGACGCTGGTGACGTCGACAAACGGAACTTGCCTCCTGCGAAGTCGGCGACGGTGACATAGCACTGTTCCGGAAGGTCGGGACCTGCCACTCGACAGGCAGATACCTCGGCAGTAACCGAATGGCGTCAGGCAGGTCGTGTCCCACTTGGGTGGTGTGACGACGGGCACCAGCAAACCCGAGCCGCAGCCTGGGAGGACCCGGACGCCCTCGCCTCAGGCAGCCTGGGGACAAGAAGTGCCGATGTTTCCCAGGCGGGGCGAAGGGACACCCAGGCTGTGCCGACCGGCGTCGCCGGACAGTAGCCAGTGGCTGGCCGGTCAGTGACCTGGTCAAGGGCTGTACGTCCTTCTCAGGACGGTCCTCGGGCGGCTCCTCGAGCGCCAGCCTGCGACGTGCCGTCACCGAGGCCGCTGGGGTCGCCTGGCGGGACGATCTCCGTGTCGAGCAGGGGACCGTGGAGGTTGAGGTTCGTAAAGGTCGTGCTCGGAGATCTCGGCGAGTACGACGCCGTGCTCACGAGCTCGCGCCTCCTGGTGTGAGCCACTCTGGCCTGCTCACCATGCGGGTGGGAGGCGCGAGACCGGAGCAGCCTGACCAAAGGGCAGGTTGACTACCATGGATCATCGCCCTCGAGAACAGCTGGGCAAGGGGAAAAGTGCTGATGGCGCTGCCGAGGAAAGCGCAGGCGTCATTGTTCGCAGGGCAGGGCGGGCAGCGGGAGGTCGGTCTCCTTGGGCACCCTCCACGGTGCAGGAAGCTCCTGACAGGCGGCGACAGCGCCACGCCTCGCCCAGACCGGGGTCGGTGGCATCAGCGGCTGCAGAGTGTCCAGGTCGCCAGCCTCGACTTGGGCGTCCGGGTCGGAGTTGAACGACGCAGGAACCCGGCGACGTCATCGCAGCGCCGTCCTCACCGACTGTCTCGGTAAAAGTAGCCGCGCGGGGGCGGTCTGTCTGGGCTGTGTCAGGAAGGCAGGCCAGACGCAACGCCAGCTCCTCTGCTCCACCACCAGCGCATGACCCGGTGAGGCCGCGTCGGCTGATCACGTAGACATCCGCAGCAGAGGCTACTCCAGGCGGCGGTCGATAAGTCGCCGCGACAGCAGGCGGCTCTGGGCCCCTGGGCGCGCGTCCCCTCAAGGCCGCGACCACGGCGGGCAGCGCCCTCGTAGTCGTCGAGCATGGTCACCAGCTGAGGACACTGGTGTCATTCGTCCTGATAAGGACGTCGCGAAACGCCCGGCGAAACGGCGGTCGCTGCGGAGTGCAGGTCAGAGCCGTCGGCACCAAACGAGCCTCTTGGCCCGGACGGCGTCTCAGCCCTCAACCGGCGCGTTGGTCAGCGACCCCTTGGACGACCTCGGCGAAGGGACGTGGGCCGTCGACAGAAAACCTCGACGGCCCTGACCAGCCCGACATGACGCAGGCGGCGGACGGTGGACTGCTCACGGTCGCATGATCCTCGGCACGGTGGTCGCGCGAACTCGTAGACCGTCCAGCGGGCGACCGAAACCGTCCGGGAACACCGCGATAGTGCCGGGCAGGCGGGGAAGGTCATACAGCCAGCTGAAGTCCTCGGCGACGCACCCGGTGCCCGGGCGACGGGGTAGACGTTCCAGCGGGTCCGCCGCGTCAGGCGTACCGGCAACAAATACGAGGGCGGTGCCCATGAAGGTAGCCGGGGCCGTGGGGGTGAGAAAGGTCCGGAAAGGGTGAGGTCTTGTAATGGCACGGCTCGCATGGGACGAGTGGGCGCTCCGCCTTACGCATGCTCTTGAGACGGACGGGACAGACCCGTGCGGGTAGCGCATGAGATTACGCATTGCATCGGGCGGCTACTGCCAGACCGTCCTTAAGTCCTAATGGTCGTCGAGGAGGCTGGCGGGCCCTGGCGCTGGCTGACGAGCCAGCCGTCAACTCCGCCGACGCGGTCAACCAGGGCCGTAAGACGCCACCAGCTGCTCAACAAGCGGGGACCGCACGAGCACTCAATACTTGAGCCCCACTGGTAGAACAGCGACACACTCGGGCGGTGGACGTCCGTTGAAAGACGGCACGGCGGATCTGGACAAGCTCCTTGCGCCGCTGACGTGACGCTCTCGATAAGGGTAAGACGGTCTGAGGCCTCCCGGACGACGCCGTGTGACCTCGGCGGTATTCAGGGTAGTCCGCCACTCGAGGCAGCCGGGTGTGAGCCTGCTCGTGCCGACAGGCAGGCCCCCACACGGCCAAGCTGGACCAGGGCGTCGCGGTGACGTTCATGAGCTCCTTCGGGAAGTCGAGACGGCGTTCGCACCTGAGCACTCAATGTCGTGACCAAGCAGCATATGAGCACAGGCAGGGGTGTCCTCCAGGCCGATACAGTGGTGTGACGGGCCGCGTCGAAAGCCGAGGGGCGGTGACCCCATGCCCGGGCGCGCAGCCTCAAAGGCTCATGACGGCGGGCAGCTGACCGCGGCGTTGACGATCCGTACCCACGGACCCCGGGTCGCGGGAGGCCGGGACGTCGCGGCGAGGACGAGGTCGTGGAGGCGCTGGCCGTCGTGGTTGTGCGGGAAGTACGTGGAGTCAAGGAAGGAGCGTGGCTGCTGCCCGGGCTGAGGCGGCGCAGCGTCCCGGAGCAGGTGTGTCGGCCTCGTAGAACCGGCGAAGGCCGGTGACGTTCTCGACGAAGACGTGGTCGTACGCTGCTCGAGCGAGCCGCGCGGGTCGTGCTCGACGAGGGCACTGGCCTGAGCCCGTGCTGAGCAGGCGGATCTCGGCGGCGATCGGCGCCCCGTCAAAGCGTCCGAAGGGAGGTCTCGCGACGTCGTACGGCACGGACACGGTCGGCAGCGCCGGGTGGGTGAGGCAGGCGAGACCTGACGTCGTCGCCGAGGAGGCAGGACGCCAGCCGTGGTGCGGGGCAGGACGGGGTGCCTGCCATGCGCTGCATGGCACAGGTCGTCGAGCTCCTGACGTGGCGGAGCGCTGGTGGTCAGCGACGACCGGGCTCCCGCCACGGTGCCGCAGTGGGGCCGTCCCACGAGGGGACGTACGCCCTCCTGCTCGCGGTCGGTACCGGATCCGGGAGAGCCTCTCTTGACCCACATATCGGGTACGACCTGGTCTCGTGCTCCCCAGGGTAGCGCCGGGTCGAGGATCCTGCCGACGTCCATGGGTGGCCTGGTAGGCGGTCGTTATGCCAAGCCTGACTGCCAGTAGTCAATGGTGAGAAGGAGGTAGTCGTCGACAACGTCGCCGTATCCTGGGCCTGGGCCACGGCTTTGCGGTGTGATGCCGGAGACGGGTCCCAGGCGTGGTAAAGCAGTGGTAGTGGTGAATCGGGGCCAGATCGTGCTGGCTCCGACGACACAGTAGACGGAGACGGTGTAGCGCCCGCGCCGCCTGAGGAGGCACCACGACCCCACCGGTACCGGCTCGCTGGCTGGCATCTCCGGTGGTCGCGCGATGACCCGGCATCACGCTGGGACAGAGTGGGAGAAGGGATGTCGGCGAGCACCGTCCGCGCTCTGGCCATGCAGGCCCTCCAGCAACGGCAAGCACACCGCGCCCCAGAGGTGAGCAGGGGCACACGCGCTGGGCCAGGGGTGAAACTTCTGCTCGCTCGGACAGTCCGCCCAGTCCACGCTCGCTGTCGGTCGGCATGCCGCTCGACGCGGTTGATGGCGGGTCCGCATCGGTTCTCGCGCGCTACCAGGCATGTGGTGTTCAGGGTGGCTTCATCGGTCATGACGTGCTCCTCTGGGGAAGGTGGGGACGGGGCGGCGGCGTAGTGCAGCGGTCTGCGTGGGCCCTGCGGTAGGCACCGGCGCTCAGCGGTACGGGGCGTGAAGCCCTTTGCGGCGCAAGCCAAGTCAATGGGGACGGGCCAGGACCCGTCACCTTGACGCTGCACCCCAGGACCTTCTGCGCGGGCGGGAATGCCGCTCGACGACCGGACATAATAGTCAGGACGGAGCGGCTCAAGACTCCAGACGCAGATCCGTCATGAGCGTGCCGTAGCTCCCGGGACACTGAGACTGGCGATATCCTCTCCTCCCGCGGTGCGTCAAGGAGAGGCGAGCAGACGGGCACCGGGATGCGTAAAGAGGTCCCGCATGGTCTCCATCACCCTCACCTGGTCAGTCCTCAAGCATCTGCTCAATGTGCTCGACCGATTTCCAGGCGGGTCCGGCGACGAGATGGTGGAGGCGACCTCATTCCAGCGCTGCCGCGAGCGCGCTCCGCGTCAGGTGAGCTCCCGCGCCAGCACGGGATCGATGCGGAGCTCTCGGCGACAGCGACGACCGTGGGGACCCGGGTACCGGTGGTGGCGTCGAAACGGACCCGCTGGCCGGGGCCGCAGCCAGGTCGAGGGCTGGCGGGAGGCCGGTGGTTGACGGACCTGACCGGATCTCGTCCGACTCGGGAGCCGTACCGGCTGATCAGGAAGGCGCGTTCCGCAACCTCAGGGCCGAGAGGACGGCCTCGGCAGGTTTCTGCAGGCACAGCCCAGATTAGAGAGTCCTACGTCCGACCCTCCCGTGAAGAGCGACGTCACGAGGACGCTGACCACAGCGCCGTCGGGCTCTGGTCGACCAGGCAATAGGGTGGTGTAAAGGCGGCGTCGATGCGAAAGACGGACGATGAAGCCTCAACCGGCAGCTCGGTTGCGCGGTACCCTCAGGACGGGTGCGGTGACGGGCCCGGTCGCCACCGGCCCGGCGCTCAAGACTCCAGCAGACCGATCGCGGCCGAGCAGGAGAAGCGCGGTGTGCCGCCCACAGGCCCGTCCAGCAGCAGAGGGTGTGACGGCGACATAGGCCCAGAGACCTTCGCCGTCGTCTCGATCTCGGGTGTTGGCCGCCTCCAGCCAGGCTCGAGCAGAAGGGGTTGGCTCGTCACGCCACCTGGTGGGCGATATGTTAGGGAGGAAGCCTGCGGTAGGGCAGGGGACAGACCGTCAGCAAACCGTGCTGGGGACGGACCGGCGGCTCAATGGGGCACCACTGGTCATTACTCGGGAACAGGTGCTCTGAGGCAGTACTGGCTGAAGCGAGACACTGAGGCTGTCGGTGGATATTTTACAGCGAGAGGATCAAATATATGGGCCAGTGGCAGGAGGCCAGCGCAAATCAGCCAGGGGCACCGGTCCCCACCGTCCTCCCTCGCCCCGGCAGTGCGTCGCAGCGGGCCGACGCTGGCTGCGACCGGATGTGCCGTCGTGAGGCAGCCAGGCACGGGCTGACGAACACCGAGGCCAGGAATGCGTGCCGACCGGCGAGGACGAGAGGGTGCCCCTGCGGGCCGAGGCCTCCCGCGCGCCCCGCGTACCAGGCACTGGAATCAGCGTCTCCAGGTGAGGCGTGGTCGGTGGACGTCATCAGGCACCGGCTTCCAGCGGCGGGTCGCAGACGGGATGCAGGCGACCAGGCGGCGCCGTCGACCTCTGGGCTGGTGACGTCGCAGACGGGACCGCGCGCCGTAGCAGGGCTCCTTAGGGTCCGGGCCGTCGACGTCGCATCGTACTGACAGCGACCCTCAGGCGGGTAGGAGGGTGTGCGACTGGTCAGGTCGTCATGTCACCGCTGCTGGACGGCACCGAGACCGACCTTGAAGCTTCGATGACGGCCTCCTCGGTAGACTAACTGCTCACGGGGTCTGCCGTTCGGCGAGGCGCGTGCGGCGACGACGCGGCAGCCGAGCCAGGTCCCCAGGTCAATGACGCAAACACCCGACGTCCGTGGCGGTCCGGAGGAGGAGGCGGTGCCTCGTCACGTCCCAGTCCGTCAGGAGGGCAGGGCGGTCGGTGCTGGCACGTAGGGCCGTACCGACGGCGGCCGGCGAGCCTGGTGGACGTCTCGGTACCTGCCCGATCGGTACCGCGCACCCCCGCGCAGGCCAGCACCGTTGGCCGGGGAGGGTCGCGTAGCCGCAGCGGGGACGGGGCTTGGCTACCTCCTGCGCCGGTACCGGAATGGGGAGGACCAGGCGCCTTTGCTGAGCGCCGGCGGTTACCTCCGGCCTGGGCGCGGGAACGTCGTGCGGGGCCCAGTGCTCAGGTAGAGGGCCGGTGCCTGACGCACGGCCCGCGGCTCCGCGACGTTCCTGGGTCCGCTCCCCCGATGCTGTGAGGGGATCTGCAGACTCAACGACCTCGGCAGTGCTGCGACAGGAGCTGGTCAAGGTCTCGTCAGTGAAGCGCCTGACGGGAAGGTCCGGGATCCGACGAGCGCGTCGTAGACGGCCAGGTCGCTGATGCTCGTGCTCCGGGGTCCTCATCGGGTGGTCGAGGAGGGCTTTCAACGGCCAACGCGCCAGCGCCCAGGCGTTCGGTGTCGTCCGCGAGGCGCAGGCGGCGGCGC
>BNJU01004941.1_pt1 | contig 74836 bp, 128 predicted proteins | sample 8539281 | NCBI WGS metagenome assembly BNJU01 (sample SAMD00202456, study PRJDB9452) | human saliva metagenome | isolation source: human saliva | place: Japan
CGCATTGAAATAAACCTCGCGCTCCTTGTTGCCCTTTCCCAACACCACACACTGCCTTTCGTGAAATCGATGTCCTCGCGATTCATCTTCACCAACTCCCCGACACGCATTCCGGTAGAAGCCAACAAGTCTACCATCGCCAAATCTCTCATTTCGCTACAGGCATCGCGCAGCATCTCCATATTCTCATCGCTGATCACCTCTTTGACCAAACTCTCCGTGCGCACTTTGTGAATACGACGCACCGGGACTTTTTGGCAATACAGTCCTCGTCCTCCAACCACGCAAAGAAACTCGAGAAAATGCGCCGCAAATTATCGATGGTCACCCTACTCGATCCACGTTCACGCTGATAACAAGCCAGATAAGCACGAATATCATTCGTATCCAGCGCAGCAATACGTTTTTGCACACTGCAGAGCAAAGACGCTATGGTCGACTCGTAGTAGCGCAACGTGTTTTCAGAACAACCTTCTATTTTCTTTGCCGCAATAAAGGCTTGCAACAGTTCCTCATTCGCCTGCTCCCGCTGTCGTTCCTCGCTTTCTGCCGGCACCATTCGCACCTCTTCAAACACCACATGCAAAACCTCTCGCAGGCGCAACTGCTCATTGACACCCAACACACCTGACATCTCTGCCAGCACGTGCTCTATCTTTTCTTCTTTCATCTAATTCTTTTTTTGTGTTACACCATATATAGCAAAAACTTCCGAGAAGAAAGAAACCAATCGTTCGATAAATCATAATTTAGAGGCGATGGCCAAGCAACTCTACGACTATTGGTTCGTGCAGTTCGACTTTCCCGATGAGAATGGCAAACCCTACAAAAGTAGCGGAGGGAAAATGGTGTGGAATGAGAAGTTGAAAAGGGAAATACCTGTGGGATGGTCTGATGGACAATTATCAGGCATAGCCAATATTATTATGGGGCAATCACCTGACGGCTCATCATACAACGAAGTTGGTAATGGTAAAATATTCTATCAGGGAAGTACCGATTTTGGAATACGCTTCCCAAGTATCAGACAATATACAACAGCACCAACACGCTTTGCGAAAAAGAGAGATATACTTATGAGTGTGCGTGCTCCTGTTGGTGCAACGAATATTGCGAACAATGACTGCTGTATTGGTCGAGGCCTCGCTGCACTCAATAGCAAGGTAGGTTCAATAACACACTTATATTACATTATAGATGGATTAAAGACCGCTTTCGACCAGAGAAATGCAGCTGGAACCACTTTTGGTTCAATCACTAAGGATGATCTATTCGTATTGCCGGTTGTTGTACCAAACACTGCCGTTCTCCTCTCATTTGAAAAGGTATGCAGCGCATTCTTTGAAAAGCAGATGATTATAGGAGAAGAAATAGACTTACTCACTAAGCTACGCGATTCCCTTCTTCCTCTTTTGATGAACGGTCAAGTGTCGGTAAATTATGATTTAGCATCCATCATCTCTCAGCTTCACGACGTCAAGAAAGCCAATTTTGCGAATCATCGTGGTCGACAGGTCACAAAGTTTGTGTATATTTGCGCACGAGAAACGTGCCCGCGGGAAAGGCGGCGGGGATCTTTGGGCGAAAAAGTTGTCGACTTTTGTCCCAAAAACAGTGCAGTGTTTTCGCCATGGGCACGAGCCTTTGCCGCTCAACGCGCGCCCCTGCTTCACCCTCGCACCTCCGCCCGACAGCGGCGACCACGCCTTGGTGTCCGATATAGGACGCACGCCCACTTTAGACAGCGGGCACGCCAGATGACCGCGCACATCATATATGCGGACGCCGCGCTTGGCCGCCTGCGGCTACCTCAGGCCACTCCCGCCTCCTCAACGCCTCGGTACATTCGCCGAGCGCGGCATTTCGTCGCCCTCGACTATTCAGCAAATTGCGTATATTTGCGCAGGCGCACGGCGCGGGCAGAAAACTATCGCGTTTTGCGCCGAAACGGGAAACTCCGCTCAATAACAGGGGCCTCCTGCTCCCCGCTTTCGCCTCGCGTGCCCGCCCTCACCCTCACGTCCACCGCCCTATGAACTCCCTCTTGGCCAGTTGCGCCCTACTTCGTTCGTCAAGACGACCGTCGCAACGAACGCGCCGAGACTTTCCTCAAAGCCCTGCTCGAAGCGGCGGCGACCTCCGCCGCGCTCGGCGATGGGACGGGCCTGCTTTCGCCGCTCGGTCTCGACACCGCCGCGCCAGACCCTGGGGCTCGGCTCGCCCTCGAGGGTCGTGTCGACATCACGGCCGTGCGTCGCCCTCACCCCACGGGTCGTCGCGACGCCCTGGCGCTGATGCGCGCCCACCGCATCTATGAGGCAGTATCTGGCCGAACACTCGGGCTACGCGCCCTCGAGTGGCACGAACGTGCCCACCACATGAGCACCGCCTCGATGCGCGCGAACGCGAGCGCATGGCCTCGCTCTGGGCAACCCTTTTCGACCCGCGGCGACCCCATTCCCCACCGCCGGGGCTCACGCTGCCCGCCCTGCCCGCCGGTCGTCCGACGACACGCGCCGGACGGTGCTGCCCGAAGCCGGCGACGCTACGCGTGGTGCACATCGAAGACGACGACGCGCGGCGCTTTGCCCGATTGCCGCCACGGGTTTGGCCAAAGACGCCGTGTTGCACGTGGTATGCGAGCGCAGAGGATTCGCGCTTTGTCTTCGACTATGAAGGCGAACGCTTCGCGCTGCCCGCCGCCGACCTCGCGGCCATCGACCTCCGCGCCCCTCACGCCAGGCCGAAGCCGCCGAGTGCCCGCCGACGCCTTCCGCATGAGTCGGCTCGCCGAGGGACAAACCGCCGTGGTGGCGGGACTTTCGCCCTCGTGTCGCGGTGCCTGCGCCGCCGTTTGATGGATCTCGGTTTCGTTCGCGGCTCGCGCGTGTCGGTCGGCATGCGCAGTCCGCTGAACAACCCGTCGCCTATGTGGTGCGCGGCACGGCCATCGCGTTGCGCCGCGAACAAGCAGCGCCAAATCATCGTCACTCCGTTATGAAATCCCCCGCTTCTTCCTCCTCGGCCTCCACTTCCGCACGCGGCCTGCGCCGCGTGTCCCACCACTTCGCTCCACTCCCTGCGCCGTCACGGCGGACAGGAGGGCAAACGCGCTATGTCGTGGCCCTCGCCCGGCAGCGAACACGGGCAAGAGCACCGTTTTCAACCGCCTCACCGGGCTGAAACAGCACACCGGCAACTGGCCGGGCAAGACCGTGGGCAAGGCCGAAGGCTTCTTCGACTTCGGCGACGAGGTTATCGCATCGTCGACCTGCCGGGCACCTACTCGCTGGCCTCGACCTCGGAGGACGAGGAGATCGCCCGCGACTTCATCCTCTTCGGTCAGCCCGATGTGACGGTGATGGTGGCCGACGCCACGCGCTTGGGCGCAACATGAAACATGGTGTTGCAGGTGCTGCAGATCACCGACCGCGCGGTGCTGTGCGTCAACCTCATCGATGATGGGCCACGCGCAACCACTCCCGATCGATCTCCGGGCGCTCTCGCGCCGCCTGGGCATTCCGGTGGTGGGCGCCTCGGCGCGCTCGGGTCAGGGCATGGGCGAACTGCTCGAAGCGGTGCGCGCTGTGGCCACGGGCAGCTGCGTGTGCCCGGCCCCCTCGTGGCTTCGATCTGCCGGCTGATACGGCCGCCGAGGTCGATCGCCTCACCGCAGCGGTGCGTGAAGCGCACCCTCGACTGTCCAACGCCGAGTGGATCGCCACCCGCCTGCTGGAACGCGACGAAGGCGTGCGCCGCGCCTACGCCACGCCCGAGCTCACGCGCCTGGCCGACGAGATTCACCTCGCCATCGGCCACAACTTCCACGACCGCTGGATGGAACAGATCTATGCCCGCGCGGGCGAAATCTGCGCCGCGGCCGTTCAGCGTCACGGCGGCGAGGGCTCTTGCCGCTCGACGTGAAGCTCGACCGCATCCTCACGCATCGCTTCTGGGGCTTCCCCATCATGCTCGTGCTGCTCTCGCTGGTGTTTCTGGTTCACCATCATCGGCGCGAACTATCCCCTCGGCCTGGCTCGACTCGCTGCTGGTGGGTTGGGGGCCATCCGGCGCTGCGCTCGGCGTTTCGAGGCCATGCACTCGCCCGAATGGCTCACGGGGCCTGCTCGTCGACGGGATGTATCTGACCACAGCTGGGTGGTGGCGGTGATGCTGCCCCGATGGCGGTGTTCTTCCCCTGTTCACGCTGTTGGAAGACTTCGGCTACCTGCCGCGTGGCCTTCAACCTCGACGAACTCTTCCGGCGGTCGGGGCGCACGGCAAACAGGCGCTCACCATGAGCATGGGCTTCGGCTGCAACGCCGCGGGCGTGGTGGCCACGCGCATCATCGACTCGACCGCGAACGGCTCATCGCCATCCTCACCAACAACTTTCTCGCTCTGCAACGGGTCGTTGGCCCGACGCAGATCCTTTCTGGCCACGCTCTTCGTGGCGGCGGCCGTTCCCCGCGAATACGGTTCGACGGTGGCGGTGACGGCCGTGATCGGGCGTGGTGGTGCTGGGCATTCTGCTCATGTTCGCCTCGTCGTGGGCGCTGTCGCGCACGGTGTTGCGCGGCGAGTGTCGACGTTCCACCTCAATTGCCGCCCTATCGTCCGCCGCAGTTTCTGGCAAACGCTCTACACCTCGCTCATCGACCGCACGCATCATCGTGCTCTGGCGCGCGTTGACGTCTTCGCCGCTCCCGCCGGCGCAGTGATTTGGCTCACCTGCAACATCGAGGTGGGCGGCGCTTCGATCGCGGCTCACCTCATCGAGTTGGCTCGACGGGCCGGCGTGGTTCATGGGGCTCAACGGCATTATTCTCCTGGCCTATGTGCTGGCCATTCCAGCCAACGAAATCGTGGTACCCACCATCTTGATGCTCACGCTCATGGCCTTGGGACGAGGCCGACGCGGCGACGGCGGGCGTACTCACGGAGGGCAGCGCCGAACAGACGCGCGACATTCTGCTGGCGGGCGGTTGGAATCTGCTCACGGCGGTGAACCTCATGCTCTTTTGCCTGCTGCACCACCCGTGTTCGACGACGCTCTACTCCCATATATAAGGAGACGCGCTCTTGGCGCTGGACGGCGCTCTCTGCCCTCCTGCCCCTTGGCGCTGGGCATTGTCCTCACGGTACTCGTCGCCACGGTGTGGCGCCTGTGCTGAGCGCGCGGCATTCGACACGCAACTCCCGCTCGATCGCCCGACAACAGCGGAGCATTCGGCGGCCGATCGCACTTTCCACCCTCAAAAACAGGGGTGGGGAGCGCGATCGGCCGTTTTAATGATTTCGCACCTCTTGCACGACATTAAATGTAAAAACCACCGAAGACTACCTAAAACAATCGGCGAAGTCGGGCTTTTTCCCAAATAAAGCCCAAGACGAAGAAAATAGTCAGGGGAAAGACAGGAAATCGCACACCGTGGCCTATATTTGCCACACAGTATGCATTGTGCCCTTTTTGGCACGCGATTCACCCGCGTCACTTTGGGTTCGACTAAACTAGCACTAAGCACAACACTTTTTCGGTGTCGTGCGTGTTGTTCGCGCCCAGTGCCCGACGAACAGCTCATTCGACCCAAGACGACACAGCAACAACCCACTTTACGGCGTGTGAAAAGCAATATCTCTCCGCACTTGTCCTCGCGCTCTTCACGGCCACGGCCAGCGCGCAGATTACGACCCAAGATCAGGCCAACAAGCAAATCGATGCTGGCAGCCAACCCACAGCCGCCACCGCTGCCAAAGCAGCTGTAGCTGCCGCAAGCGACGCCAATGGCTACAACCAAGCGGTCAAGGACTTCTACCAAGCCCTTGACGGCAGTAAGGTTTACTTCACCAACTCCGCGCGCGGTGGTAAAAACTACCTCACGGTATCTCCACCTTCACCGCTGCCGGCGACATCACCACGACGCCGACTGCAGAAAACGTGTTCGAGCTCAAAATACAACGCCGCCAACGATGCCTTCGCCCTGAAGCACGCCGTAACAGGTCGCTCATGAAGAATCTTCCCGGCTTGACACTTCCGTCCACCACCGTAGACGAAGATAATCTCTACACCTTCGTTGCGACGGGCAAGAACTATACGTTCTCGATCAGCAACAAGGCAACGAATGATTCTAGACGTTATCTCCACCTTGACCAACACAAGACGGGCGAGCAATTCAACGTGGTACGTTGGGAGGCCAGCAACGGAAGTTTGAACGATCCTTCAACGCGGTCACTCGAAAGCGCAAACAATCGCGGTCGAACGAATTAGAGGTGGCCGCTCTGCAGCGTTTCGCGTCTTACGACATCCAAAGCAACGTGGGCGAAGAACTCGGAGCGCCAAATCGACAAAGAGGCCGGAGACCTCATGGACGAACTCGAGGAAACAAGCTCGTCTAAGCTCCCGGTTCTGCACAAACTCATCTCGGCCTACGCAGACAACAAGTTCTTCGAGCTCAATCTCCCCAACGACGGTTTGTTCTTCAAGATCAAGGTCGAACAACGGCACGCGCTATGTTACCGCAACTGGTGCATCGAGACGACGAATGGCGAGTTACAAACCACCGAGGATGCCAACGACGAAGGTACGATTTTTCTGCTTGTCCGATAATCACCTCGTCTCCCTTCACCAGCCGTGCCGTGTAGTTTGACCAACAATCAGAGGCCAAACTAAGCTCGCTCCTTACAGCGTTACAGACCTTGGTCAGGTAGAATTCAAAGGATTGACGCCGATGGCAAATACAAGATGCTCGTCAAGCAAGGCACACAAACCGTCACAGTTCACCTTTGGCAGAACGAAAAACCGGCGTTGACGGCTCAGAGAGCGACAACACCAAGGCCACAGAAACGCACCTCAACTCGAAGAAATTGAAAAGGTGCCTGTTCGCTTCCCCAACGCCAAGGGCTTGGCTTCTTTCTGCACCCTACGCCATGGAGAGTGCCCGCTACCGTGAAATCTACGTAGCCAGCAGCTTCAACGCCGCGAAAAGACCGCATCAACCTCACCCAACTTACTGATAATGCGGTCCCCGCCGGTACCGCCGTTGTACTCAAAGGCGCAGCTTCTCAGCGCGTAGAACTCGCTACACTACGAAGATGCCGTTCCCGCCCCGCTGAACCTCTCCAGGTAAAAGCCACTCCCTCGCGAATTCCCCACCGGCCAAGAGGCGCGCACTCAGGGGCGACGAGTTCTTGGTGCTCAACACGCAGTATGTTCGCGGTTTCCGTGCCTACCCTCAGCTCCGCAGCCGCAGGTGCCACTCGCTCGCAGCTCGCCTTTCCCCGGCGTGACGGCCGTGGAACGATAGCCACTGCTGAAAATGCCGAAGCCCCTATCTTCGACCTCAGCGGTCGCCGCGTAGAAGCCCGCAGCCGGACAGATCTACGTGCAAAACGTAAAAGTTCTTGCAACGCTAAAAATCTCTCAGCAACGTCTGCACTTGTCGTGTCACATCGTGAAAGCGGTAGGCGCGCGAGATCCACTCGCGCCCACCGCTTCACGCCCGACACGCTCGCGGCACACGCTCGAAACGATATTTACTCACACAGATAAAAATCACTCGTGATGAAGACATACACCACTCCCCTGCTCGCTCAATACGCCATCGCCACCGAAGGCCTGATGAACATGAGCCTCAAAACTCCCAGACCTGCCGCCGGCACGCTGGATGGTGCGGATGCCGACACTTTCGAAAAGCAATTTTCGATCTGGGGCGACGACTACAGCGACGGCCAAGCCGATTAATTCGATTTCAACAGCACCGGCATTTTCTAAATGCCGCCTTATAGAAAGCGCCCGGCTCAGCACTGGCACTTCACAACAAACCCGCTCTGCTCGGAGTCTCAATCGGGCTTCTCAGCAGAAAGCGGGTTCGCTGTTTCAGACCGCCGGCCGTTTGCTCGGCGGCGAAGTATCCTTGTGGGCAAGGCACAAAATCAGTCCACCTCCGTGTCCCAATCCTCGCCCGGCTCAAACATCTCCGACAAACGGCCGGCGGTCGGTGGCAATGTGCCGGCCAACTCCATCGTGTCCGCCCCTTCGGCAGACGACTCCTTATTATATAGCGCCGCACGCACAGCAGGGAGAGCAAAGTCCACATCCGCGGCCGAGAATTTTGCCCTGTCGACGAGACTCCCCTCCGCGGCCGAAGACTCGTCGCCGGGCGCCCCGGGATCGTCGACAAAGAGCGCACGCACAGCCGCAACAATGCGGCGGAACTCGGGCGTGGCGTGGTAGGCCGTGTTTGCGCAGCATCTCCTCAAAGGGCGCGACGGCATGGCGATAGGCCGCGAGTTCGTTCTGCTGTTGCACCGCATGGCAGGCCAGTTTCGTGATTTCGCGCTCGCGTTCGCGGCGCAACACGTCGCAAACCGCCGACAAAATGGGCCCCAACACCACATCCACCAGAGTCATGGCCGCGCATGTAGAGATAAGCCGTTTCGGGCGTCGCCCGACGCACCATCTCGTCGCGCAGCGGTTTGTGGGTGGCACGTGCCTGCGGAAATCGGCGTTGCAAGGCCGCAATCTGCCGATTGACACGGCGGCGCAAGTCGTCGATTATGCGTTCGGGGTGATAAGTTGTAGCTTCCCTCACCTCAACCGTGCGCGCCAAGTCGGTAGCGAAATTGGGTGAAAAGCCGTAGCGATAGGCCCAGACATTCCACACCAAGAGGGGTGGACGATGCGCGAGAAGGCCGTAGCAGGAAGGCGCGGAAGTCGAAAATCACCGATCGTTGAGCGCGGGCCGCGACACACACGCGGTCGAGCACTTCGGCGTGGCACTGGAGGTTCTCAATCGCATAGACAAAGGTGTGCACCACATGGGGCGATCGGCACACCATCTCGCTGGTGGGCGTCGCGCCCTGCGCGAGAAAAATCGTAGTCGCGTCGACACACGCGATCATGTGCGGGCCGAGCCGATTGGCCAAAGGCGATTTTCTTGCCGCGTCCCAGCGTGAGGCGCGAGGGGAGCACCACTTCAAGCTGCATGGGGCGCGGCCTCGCTCAGGGCGTCGCGCCAAAAGAGGATGTCGTCAGCTTTTCGACGTAGAGCCACGGCACGCGGCCGCGCCGCACGCCCTTCAAGCCGAGAGGCCGCGGCGATGTAAGCCGAATTTAAGTGAGAAGAGACGAGACATGGCGGGTGACGAGATAAGACTGGAAAAGGCGTTGCGGGGAGACCGGATCAGCGCCTCAACGGGTGATTTCCTCGATTTCGGTGACGTGATCCTCCCAACCGTCGAGAATCACCGCCGGCGAGTGGGTGGTGAGAATGATTTGGCCGTGGGGATTGAGGGCGCGCACCATGCTGATCAAGCGCTTTTGCCAGTCAAATCGCAAACTCACCTCGGGTTCGTCCATGAAGAACACCCCGGTTGCCGATCCTGCACCAGGGCGGTGAGCAGGAGGATGAGCATTGTTTTCTCGCCCGGACGAGAGAACGTAGGGGCGAAAGCGGTTCGTCGTATTGCGGAAGCGGAGTTCGTTGCTCGATCGGTCGAGGCGCTTGCCCGTTTTCGCTGAAGAGGTCGTCGAGCAAATCCTGGAACTGCGTTTTGGCCGCTGCGGCCTCGGCGCTTCGGCGCGCGCACTTCGCCGCCCGAAGTGAGGAGGGCGACCGCGCGGTTGCCCACATTCACTTGGTAGTCGAGATAGCGGCGCTGCAAGCGGTAGAGTTGCCAGTCGAGCTCCGGTGAGCACCGCGCCGTCGGCGAGCGTAGTGATGCGATCGGCGGCCACCAGTCGGCTATCGATGGAGCGCACCAATTCAGGCACCATTTCCGCCCCGTCGGGGCGAGGGTCACACACACATCGTCGTGCATGCCGCGCAGCTGCCGGAGGGCGCGGATGGCCCGGCGCGTTGCACGAGGCGGGCAAGAATGGTGCTTTGCCGGCACCGTTCTTGCCACTGAGTTACGTTCACGTCGGGACGAAGCACCCAATCGATGGGTTTTCGCCCGTTCCACAGACTACTGATCTCGATGCGAGCGATGTGAGAAGCGTATTGTGAAGTCATAGCGCGTTAGGGTTTTGAGCTGATGGGGCGGGTGTGTCGACAAATATAAGCATAAAACCTTACAATCGACACCTTTTGGTCGCCAAAAGCTCGCAAAACGTCGATTCTCCGCCAACTTTTGTCGGGAAAACTGCAGGAGTGAGCCTGACGCGTAGGCGCTAATCGCGTGAGAATGTAACTGTGTTCTACTCTCGCGTCGCTCCATGTCCGCCCGGCAGCGGCACGCCGCGCCCGCGCTTTTATTCACAGACCAAACTATCTCCTTGATTTCAGTGACCGCACGCCCTTCCGCTTGTGCTCCTGGTCGCCGCCGGCGTCACGGGAGTAGCCCGCCAACGTCGTCACCGGCACCGCTAGTGTCGAAAGACCGCCAAACTCGAGTTGGCCACCGCCCGCCTCGTCTTGCGCAGCGACACCACGCGCCCGTGGCCGGCGCCGTGACCGATAGCCTCGGCCGCTTCCGCTTGGTCACCGAACAGACCGCGCCGATGCCTGCGCGGGCTTCGTGCCGGCCTCACCTCGGCCGGCCAAGACCTGTAATTCCCCGACGCCGAGACCGATGGCGTCGATGTGGGCACCATTCCAGCTCGACGGCAACGACATAGCCCTGCGCGCCGCGTGGTACGCGCCGTGGCCGCCCGCGTCGAGCAACGAGGGCGCGACACCACCGTTCAACGCCTGGCGCTTTCCGCACGACCGAAGGCGCCACACTCGAAGCCCCTCATCAGCAGCTTTCCCGGCGCCGAAGTGAGCGACGACGGCACGATCAAGATCAACGGCAAGCGATGGGTCGAGATTGCTCATCAACGGGAAAGACTTTTTCGCGACACACGAAGGGTGGCCATGAAAAACCTGCCTGACCAACTTCGTCTCGCGCGTGAAAAAGCTACGACAAGAAAGGCGACTACGCCGAGCAAACGGGCGTCGACGACGGCGAAGAGACTTCGTGCCCGACATCAGCACCAAAACGCGAGCTGAACCCAGAGTTTCGTGTCGAACACCGACGTGGCGGGCGGCGTCGACGACGAAGGCCAGCGCCCTTATTCGGCCAATCACGGGCATGCGCTTCACCGACCGCTCCCCGCGTGGGCCTCATCGCCTCGCACAACAACGTGGGCGATCGCGGATTCGGCGGCCCCTGCGGCTACTCGATGAACAACGGCGGACGCACGACCATGATCGGCACGGACTCTCGTGGGAGAACGGCACGGCAAATACGACGCTAGCCGCTTCGTAGCGGCGGCAATGCCCTCTACTCCGCAACGACAACCGCACCGAGACCATCCTCGTCGGTCGAAAACTTCGTCACCGCACCCAAAAGGGCAGCTTCGACGCCGCCCACGCCTATCCAACAGCCTCAACCAGGCCGTTCACGCCCGCTCTGCGTCGAAGTGGAACCCCTGACTCGCTCACGCAAGTGTCGTTCCGCCCGAGCTACGAGTGGAGCAAGGGACGCACCAACGCAACTCGCGCTCGGCCACCTTCGACACCGATCCTTTCGCGCACCACGGCGTGAGTTCCGTCGACGAGGTGCTGGATCGCGTCCACGCCACGCGCTTTGTGGGCGACACGGTGCGCGTGACCGACGCCTTCCTCAAGAACGTCAACACCGCTACGACCTTTTCGCGCACCACCACCCACAAGGTCGAAGGGGATCTCAACCTCACGCGCCTCATCGGCGGGCGCAACGGCCGCAACATCGGCCTTCGGAGCGCGCGGCGGCTAACACCACGGCCAACGACGCCTGCTCGCGCGCCGACCTCTACAAGCGCGTGGCGGCCGACGCCACAGGCCGCACGACCGCCGGCGGCACCCTGCTACTCCGACCGTCCCTCCACTTCGTGGAACTATCGCGTGGGGACTCTCCTACGCAACCCTCGCCCGCAAAATCTTCCTCGAAACCCGCTACAGCTTTGCAGCACAAGTACACCGACGGCGACCGCTCGCTCTACAACCTCGCGAGTCTCTGGACGGCTACTCCCACGCTCGCCGACTTCCCTCAGTGCGCACACACAGCTCGGCACCGTCTCGCAACTCTCGTTCCCCGGCACCACCGGCGTGATCGACTGGCTCGACCCCGCCCAACTCCTCAGCCGCCTCAACGCCGACGACGTGCATGCCGCCGTGCTGACGCCCAAAACTCGCAGTACGCCACCTACCGCTACGACAACCACCGCGTGCAAGTGGGCTTGCGCTACAACGTGGGCGCCGTGCGCCTCTCCGCCGGCGTGCAGCTCTCGCCCGAACGCACCCGCCTGCAATACGAGCGCGCCGCCATCGGCCGCATCGACACCGTGCGCAACGTCCTCAACTTCGCCCTCAACGTGCGCCTGCGCTACGCTCTCGAAAACGACCAACCTCGATTTCAACTATCGCGGACGCTCCTCGCAACCCTCTATGACGCAGCTCATCGGCGTGGTCGACAATTCCAACCCCCTGCGCATTTCGGTGGGCAACCCCGGCTTGCGCCCCGTGTGGAACCACGGCATGAACCTCTACTACAACTCCTACAACGCCGAACGCTTGCAGGGACTCATGGCACATGCCGACTTCAACTTTGGCCACCGCTGGCGATCTCGCAACTCACCGTCTACGATGACGTGACGGGTCGCCGATCACCCGCCCCGAAAACATCGACGGCAACTGGAACGCCGCAGCCGGCCTGACCTTCAACACGCCCCTCGACCGCGAGAAGGTGCTCAACCTCTCCACCTCGACCGATGCCAACTTCACCCGCTCGGTGGGCTTCGTAGGCCACCTCAGCCGCCGCCTCCTGCCCTGCCCGATGCCCCTCGCTGCGTGAGGTGAACGCCCTCTTTGCCGGCGTCGCAGCCAACAAAAAGCCGCACCGCCGTCACCGCTCTCTCCGAGCGCCTCGATCTTTCCTACCGCCGTTCGTGGTGGGACCTCACCCTCAACGGACGCGTGGCCTACCAGCACTCAACTCCTCGCTACTCACCGCCGCCCGGCTCGACACGTGGAGCTTCGCCTCACGGCGCCGCGGCTAACATCACCCCTGCGCTTTGGGGCATGACCTTCTCCACCGACCTGCGCGCGACCCGCGCCGCGGGTTCTCGGCGGCCGAATTCAACACCAACGAACTGGAGTGGAACGCCTCGATCTCGCAGTCGATGCTCAAAGACAAAGCTCACCCTGCGCCTCGAAGGCTTCGGACCTCCTCGGGCAGCAAGCGAAATCACCCGTTCGCTCACCGCACTGGCGCGCACCGACGCATGGACGAACATGCTCCACACCTACGTGATGCTCCACGCCATCTCACCGCCTCAACCTCTTTCGGCGGTGCCGACTGCCAGAGCCTCCCGAAGGCCATCCGCGCGGCGAGCGTCGGCGGCAACTTCCGTCCCATGCGGCCCGGCAACAACGGCGGTCGGCCCGGCGGCGGCGGCGGTGGCGGTCCTCGCTCTGATCCGGCCTCGTCGCGCGCACAAGCGCCGATCTATGCCCCTGCTCGGCGCCCCCTGCTCCACAACGATAAGCACGTCCGTTCCCATTGCGCCGTTTCGCTCTCCTTTCGCGGCGAGTCGTCCCGCTCCTTCCTCGCGCGCCCCACCCCCGAGCAGCGCCGCGGCGGCAACATCTCTCAACCCCACCCTCGCCTTGTCGGCGCGGTGGGGTTGTTGCGCTGGGGCGACAAAACCGCGACTTCTAAGAAAAGTGCGCAACTATTGCGTGAAACATGCCGACTTTTTGCCCAACTCCTTCATCGTCCTCGACGCTGCACACCCTGCCGATCGGGCTTGTCGCACCGCGTGCACATGCCGGGGACAATCCGAACGGAAAACCGCAGAAAAATACCCTCTTCCCCACTTTCCCTTCCCCACCGCACGTTGACCTCGCAAGATCGGCACCCTTTGCAAATCCTTTGCAAAAAGCGGCGGTTTCGCCCGCGATTTCGAGGGCAAAAACGAGCGAAAACAGCCCAACGAGGGCTTTTTCGCCGGCATTTCTCGCCCAAAACGGGTGAAAAACGGGCTGAAAATCATAAACAGGCGTTGAGTGTGTGCATTTCGTCGTTTTCCTCACCTCTTGGCTTCCTACCGATGCAACTATCTCGCGCAGAAAAACTCCAAAATCAGCACTTTTTCAGCACAACTTTTTTCGACGGTGCAGATCCAAAACTGACGGATATTTCCGGCACAACACCCACAAATCGACCCTCCAAAACGAAGAAATCAGGAAAACAGCGCGTTTTTATAGTTAAAATCCACCGATTAGTCTTGCCGCGTTCGATATTATTTAGAACTTTGTAGGATAAAATCTAAGTAACGTGCGTCACGTCCTCCGCCGTGCGCCTCTTTTTTCACCGAACCCGAAGATGAAATCAGAAAACACCTTCTCCTTCGCTCCCCCCTTCCGGTGGGTGCGCCGATCGGCCGTCGTGCTCCTCGGCACCCTCCTCGTGTTGCTGCCCACGCCCCGCTTCGCGCGGGCGCGCAAGGCTGTCCCTCACTCGACACCGGCGATTTCACCGCCACCCTCATCGCGGCCAACAGCGACTGCCACACGCCGGCGCGACTCACCGTGACCTACCGCAACGCCGTGGCCGGCTTCTCGGCCATGGCCTACAGCGTGTCGAAAAACCGTACGAACTACAGCACGCCCGTAGTGACGCCCCGACCGGGACTGCCCGCCGATGCTCCCCTCGACGGCTGGAACGAAGGCGAACCGATCTACATTCGCGCCGTGGCCACCTGCGGCACCCGACAACTCACCGTCGTGCTGCCCAAAAATCGTCTACCATGTGAAGGAGGCGTCGACGTGCAGGCCACCGCCACCATCAGCGGCCGGCGGTTGCGAGGGCCACAGGCGGTGCCGTGAGCGTAGTATCTCAGGGCGTGAGCGGCTTCAGCAAAGCGGAGTTCAAACTCGAAAAAGACGGCGCCACACCCCGCCATCCCTCCGTGCCGGTGGGCAACCTCACGGCACGAAAGCCCTACGAAGAGACGCTCTTCTTCAACCTGGCGCCCGGCCGCACACCCTGCGTGTGCGCGCCGTGCCCGATTGTGTCCCCGCCACACCCGGCGAGGGCTGGAAAGACGGCGCCTACGAGTGGGAACAACCCGTCGACGTGGAACACTTCGGCGTCACGGCCACCACGATCCCCACCCGCGGCAACTGTCCGGGCGGTGTGGTCATCGGCGCGTCGAAAGTGGTGGGTATCGCCCGCCCTAAAATACGGACTGTGGAAAAAGGCGGCCTGCGTGCCGGCACCGCCCCTGCAAACGGCCATCGTGGTCTATCCGGCCTTCGCCCACACCTTCACCGGACTGCCCCTCGGCGACTATGAGGTGCGCGCCACCGCCACGGACTGCGATGCCACGGCCACGGCCTCGTTTCAGGATCACGCAGGGCGAATTGCGTGCGCAGTAGGCATCATCCGCCACACCTACGCCGGTTGCGCGGCGGTCGCTTCAAAAGTGCAGCTGGACGGTACCACCGCGGCCTGCCCTGCCCTCCTATCGCCTCACGCCCACTGCCGGCGGCACCGAAGGTGCTCACCGACGTGGCGAGCGAAACGGCCGAGTCTCCGGTCTGGCGGCCGGTACCCTACACCCTGACCACCACCTACGGCGGACAGACGATCAACACGCCCGTAGAGATCAAGACCGTCTCGCCCGGTGTGCTGAAAATCAAGCCCACACCGGCCGAAACTTACTGCAGCCCGACGGGCGCCATGGAAGTGACATGGTAGACGGCACGCTCGAGAGAGTGCCACGCTCGAGCTTTCGCTCGACGGTAACGGTGCGCTCGATCAACCTCAATGCGGGCGAAACCAGCAAGACCATCGAGGCCTGCTCCCGGGCGGCTAGCAACGTCACGCTCCGCACGGAATGCGGAGCAAAGGTCACACGCAAACCGCAATCGGTACGAAGAATGCGCCGAACTTTTCGTTTATCCCTGACGGAGATGGTACTATTGATTACTGTCAATCGCCACTGACGGTAAAACTTCCCCTGGCTTTAAGCATAGAAACCTCCACCGGTGGAACTCGATGATCCTGACCTCATATAAAAAGCATGATCACTTCACTGTTACAGGTGCCACTTACGAAATACACGATTTCAAAATAAGTTGATTTCTTCCGGGACTATGCCCGTAGAGCAAATGTTGAAAGGCATCGATGCAGGCAATGGCCCTTTGTTTTCTTGCAACCCCCTCCTCGAGGGACACTGCGATTCTCAGTGCGGATGCCGTGTGGAACCCCCACCATCCATTCGATATACCCCCTAGAGGAGTTTCGGAGTCGCCACACCGGCGACACCACTTCTGTGGTAAAATTTCCGCTGAAATTCGACGCATATCAGAGAGATTGCGACCAATACTCCATCAGCTTCCAACAACGCTCTGAATCGGAGCGCCCGGCAATGCATGTTAGAATTGTCAATGCTAAAACCAAAGCCACTGTTGCAGAACAGTCGAGTACGGAGGGAAGCTACCGAACAGCAGAGTTCGAAGAAATACCTTCCGAGAGTATTTCTATGAATTTTGGTCCGACTGCCCGAATGCACGGTTCACCATCGCAGCGCAAACTTCAAACTCGGTGGTGGGAAGAACGAACCTTCGATCAGCGTTACCAAAGCTGACGGATGCAAAAATACCGGCTCGATCAACGTGACATATTATGTGAATACCACGACCTGCAAATATACTCTTCGTCGCGCTGACGGAAGTTTGGTAGAGGAAATCACCAACAACAACGGTTATGCGCTCAACAACCTCGCTCCCGGAAAATACAAATTAGCTGTAGTACCCACTCCTAAAGCCGAAGACTGTCCTGTGGAAGGCGTCACCGAAGACGATGAAATTCTGGGAACAACCAATTACAGCACGGGTTGTATCCCCCAACTATTCTCCTAACATACAAAATGCAAAAAGCCACACTCGGGGCGATACAAACGAACAGTAACACGTTAAGTTTCGATTTCTACAGTACTCGGGACAACACACCCTCAAGTTGGTTCCGGTTCCCGGCACTCTATCGTGAAAACGGTGAACATTCCGGACAATGGCAATTTGCGAAACTCAGTACCGGTGAAGTTTGAAAACTTACCCGACAGCGTCACGTTACACTTTCCCGGGGAAGATTGCGGCGTCGCCGACCAACGCAGCTACAACCTCGTTGAAATGGCAACCGGAAAGGTACATCGTCCGGAATTCTACAATTCGCTTCATGTCACCGTGCGTAGCCATATCCCGGGCTGTCAACAAGGACAGACCAGCTACATTCTGACTTGTTGGAAAAAGGACTGCCCCAACGCCCACAGCACTGGTGATTCGAGAAATGGGAGCCGCAGATTTTATAACAGTCGACTCTATCACGTCTCCCAATATCATCACGGATTGGACCGCCGAGGATCCCACTCCCCGTATGCGCCAATTCGTCTATTATTACGACGGACGACGCGTGGCAGAAGCCATGGTGAACGAAACCGTTTTTGGTTCTCCCTTCTTGGCCGTGCAGATTCAGCCTCTCCCCACCCCACCGGGCGAAAAAGGAATTATTGAAATCAATAACCCTTCGCCGGGCCTACGGATCATCTCCGACTGAAAATCACCGACTCGCGCAGTGGACGCTTACTTTTTGACGAGACATTAGTAGGACCTGGCACCAAGGAATTTGCAGTTCCCCCCGGAGCCTACACCGTTCACTACGAGGCTCTCGACGGTTGCTACGCCGGTCAAGAACGGAAGAAGAGGTCAACGTCTCTGTCGGCGAGTTCAAGATTAAGGCCAAAGGAATCGGATGAACTGTGCCAACGACGGTGTGATCACAGTGGAACCGGAAAAAGGGTTTCGCGACCGCCGACCAAATCAACTACGAGTTACACCTAACGGCGGGGATCTCCTTCTACGCTCAAACCACCACAAATTCCCAAAGAATTCCGGGTTTGCAAAGCCGGAAGTTACGCATCAGCCACCGCCATCGTGCTCCGCGGCTTCGACGGTCAGCCCCATAACTATGAAGCCAGCGCTGGGCAAGTCTTTCTGCAATACACGGCACTCTCCGTTCGCAACGCGCCGGAGAATTCTACTCCGGCCTCGGAGATGTGGCACAGGGGAGCCATCGGTCTGGTAATCGGGGGCAACCGCAGTAACGAAGCACGCGTATTCATCACCGACACCCCGACAGGCGCCCTCAGCCCACGCCAAGAAATCGCTCAAAACGCCAACGGCAGTTGGGAAAAAGACCTCGCTCCCGGCACGCCAAGCTGTTTGTCACCGATGGTTTGCACGGACATCGTCGTACCGACATGCCACCGTTTCAACGTCGACAACAAGGCGCTGGTCAAAAACCTTGACTGCGTGAAGATCAACGTACTATCTCTCAATTCCGACAAACTCATTTTTACCACCGCACTCAATTTACAAGCCTACCCCGAACGAGAACGCGACAAACTGATCAAAAACTTTGAAGTGCAAATCGTAGCCCCGGGCGCCAATCCTGAAGACGGGCAATGGTCGCCCTATGCAAACTCGGTGGCGCTCTACAATGCCCCCTATAACTACCTCATCACGAGCGAAAGAGCCCTGCTTCGATGTCAACAACGGATATGACATTCTCTATCGATTCAAAGGTTGTCCCGCTTCGATGAAACGCTTCCACCAAGCCAAAGGCACATTCAAGATTTGCGATCCGTTCATCGTCTCTTCGAGAGCAGCGAAGATTGTAAATTCAGCCAATTTACCTTCAACACCTACGATACCGAACATCCTTACCGCGTGGTTTTCACCAACCTCACCACCGGACAAGTGATTTATGACCAAGTCAGAACTTTCCCTTACGACAAAACGTACATCGATAACAATCACCGACAAAAAGAGATTAAAGAAAGCATCTTCCGCGTCCCCAGCGGAGGAGAGTATAAACTGACCATCACCTCGCTTCAGGATCCAATACCTCAAACGAAGATCGAAATCTTAAAAGGCCTTCCGCCCGAAAGAAAATTCTTCATTGACAGTTGGTCCGAGCAAAACACCTCTTGCCTTAGTTCCTCCTATCGTATCAGCTGGTATTCCGGAACAGATCAATGTGAGTACTTTCGACCTCGGTTCGCGTGTTCGATAAAAGTCACAGGGTGGAACAACACCACTACTACATAGAGAGCCATACTCGCGGTGACATTCGAGAATATCTGCTGAACCGAAACCGCACCTATATCATTAAGGGATATGAAAATGGGGTTCACCTCGACTCAAAAGAATTTACCCCGGAATACGATCTTCCCGAGAACTATCTCTACGAAGATATCAAACTCGCCGAAAAAGTGCAGACCCAACGCCCCCCAAGGAGGCACAAGGACAGCTTTCTTACATCTTTTGTCGATTGGGCCACAAACGACCGAAAAAGGAACAAATTTGACCACAAACTCAAAGTGATTCTTCGAGACAATGTCAATCATCGCATCTACGAATCGCACTAATATAGACACCCTACGTCTATGATCGCCCATCGACAGGCCAATCTGCACCAACGCTATACATCCGATCATGGAATGAGTTGAATGCAGCCGGCGACACGATCTCCCGCGGAGCTAGCCCCTCCCTGCCCCCGGGCAATCACAGTCTCGAGGTCTACACCTCGTGCGGCGATGTGATTAAATCGACTTTCAACGTGATTTATATGCCTCCCGTTGTCACGGACGTGAAAATCTCGGATGTCAAACATGCTTGTGACGGTAAAATCACTTTTACTCCCACAGGTACCGCGGCTTTCCCCGATCGTGCAGATCCCGCAACCATCACTTCCTACTATGATGCCGATGATAAATACACGACATACAATTGGGGGGATCCTATGGAGACCTATAAACCATCGGGCAACATTTACTACACGATTGAGTTTGGCGATGGCAGCGCTTGTAAACGCTCGCTCTACTACAATCTGGGGACTTGAGCCCTCGCCTTCGACAAATCGAGCACCGTCAGCTTCTTCTGCTCCGGCGCCGACAAAGGTGAGATCAACGTAGGTCTCAAAGGCGGCCATCCGCCCTACACCTACGAGTTGCGCACCCTCGATGGCCTCCCTGCTAGAAACGAAAAACAGCACCGGGAGCCGTAACCTTCGAGCAAGGCGTACTTGGTTCTCGCTATCGCATCGAAGCCACCGACGATTGTGGACTCACGCATATATACCAAGACGTCTTGCTGCAAGACCCCGCGGCCATTTCGGGAAAAATATCAGCCGATCTGTACTTTTGCGAAGGCGATGCCGTGCGACTAAACACCGTGAGCTTTCGGGTGCAACCTACACTTGGACGCGCCCTGACGGCTCTCAGTCACACGACAAAGGAACTCACCTTCCGGCTACAGCTATCAATGCAGGAAACTACATTGTCCAAATTCAACTCAACTCTGCAATGCCACTAACAGGAAAATATACTGTACAAGTAGCCCAACTGCAGAAAACTACAGGGTAGCCCTAAAAGAGAACCTGTGCAGGACAAAGTGCCATCTTTGCTCCACAACTCCCAACGGCAAAACTCGATGGAAAAAACATCGGTGCAGAATACCTCACCCACCAATGGCAATACACCAAGACTCCGAATGATGAGACCTCGCGGAAGCCCATTTCGATGCCACCGACGCCTCGGTAGAATACGTAGCCGCCTATCCCGGCACCTACTATCTGCGTCGCACTCGCAACTCGGTGAATGTAGGTGCATCGGAGGCGTATGTACCCTCACGGTCGATCCGGTATCACCGTCACCATGTCGGCCGGCGAGCGACGTGTGGTCATCGATCGCTGCAGAACCCCTTCCTCCTCACCGCAGGTATCGTCTCGGGTCCCGCGGCGCGCATCTACCAATGGCAGCGCAGCCTCGACGGCAAAACAGTGGAGCAACATCGCCCGGAGCCACCGAAGTGACCTACACCGAGACACAACGTCTCTCCTCCGTGGTCTACTATCGTCGCATCGTCGCTCCGGCACCTGCGAAACGAAGGGCGAACCCATCACCGTGGTCTTCAAGCGTCGCTATCCCGCGATGATCAATCCGCAAGTGCGACAGCGTGTCGACCAACATTGGTAAACCGCCCATCGGTACAGCACGCATGAACCACAGCACTCCACTCATCTTCTGTGTAATGGGTCGCGAGCCGCCCTCCTCTAACGGAGGTGCGGCTCGCTTTTTTCAAATTACTGCTGTCCGCTTAAAGTTTTAGAACGCAGCAAATAGGGCACGTTCTAACCTCTGCGAAACAGGTGGATTCATTTTATTGCCGGCCGCTCAACTGCGATTGCTTCATCCGCAATGTCCATCCATCGGCGTTGCCAATGAAGTAAGCTCCAATCGCAACACCCCATTCGCAGCGCCTCTGCTTTTTAACCGACAGCGGTACTTTTGAGCCACGGGCTTCCCCTTCAAACGCAAAAGAATCACTACAACATACCCCGCTTTTAAGCTCCAAACCCACCCTACTACACCCTATCGCACCATATAGCCCATATCACGGCGTTTCTCCTCAACAAACCTTTTGCTAATTATAAAACTGAGTATTTTCATGATGTTTTCCGCCCACGACAGCAAATAGCCCACGAACCATCCCCCATTTCTTCAGCCCAACTGCGGAAAATAAGCAACTCGCACGCCCCTTTTTCACCTCCTCCACCCCAAGTTCCCCCATCATGCCCGGTCTACTCACTGCCAACACGGCCTATTCCAATCGTCTCATCGACAACGCCGCCGATTCCACCACGCTGAGCGAAGTGTTGCGCGATTGCCTGCGCGACGAACGTTTCACCACGCTCCACATCGCCACCGGCTATTGGGATCTCCCGGCATGACCCTCCTCATCGCCGAGCTCGAAGCCTTCTTACAACGCGAAGGCACCCACATCGAGCTTCTCATCGGCAAAGACCCCTACGTCTATGCCTCGATGGTGAAAAAGCCCAAGTACAAAGACGCCACCTACCCCGACGACTTCATCCGCACCGACCTCACCGACCTCGAAGTCACCGAGCAACACGTGCGCGCCCTCGCCCTTCTCCTCACCCACTGTCCGGCCCGAGCGCATTAACGTCACCTCTGTCGCGGCACCGACGCCCGAAGCCCGACAGTTTCTCCACTCCAGGTGCTACATCTTCACCGGGCAGACCTACTCGTGCGGCATCGTCGGCAGTTCCACTTCACGGGCAAAGGACTCGAAGGCAATGCCGAACTCAATTACCTCGAGAGGCAACGCCACCCTCGTCACCGCGCTGGCCAGCAAGGGTTCGGTTTCAGCGGCCACCTCGCGTGGTTTCGCGACAAGTGGGCGGACTCGAACCCTGGTCGCAGCAGTTTTCTCGAAAAAGTGGTGCGCCCACCCCCGGCTGCCACCAGTGCCCCAGCAAGCCACCGCCCCCTCACGCCCGCAGAACTCTACTACAAAGCCCTCATCGACAAGTTTGGCGACATCCTCGACGAGAACCTCCAGCCACACCCTCGCCGGCTACCTCCCAAGGGCTTCACCGCCCTCGACTATCAGCTCGATGCCGTCAAACAATGCCGTCACTCCTCCACGAGCACGGTGGTTTTCTCCTCTCCGATGTCGTCGGTTTGGGCAAAACCATCGTGGCCATTCTCCTCGCCAAGCACTTTTTGATCGACCGCTCCGAAACCACCCGTCGTCCGCGCCGTGTGCTCATCGTCGCGCCCCCCGCCGTGCTCAGCGCGTGGCGCGAAACCGTGGCGCGCTTCGATGCCGGCACCGACTCCCCCATCGGTCCCTACATCGACTTCACCACTCCCGGGCGCATCGGTCAGTTGCTCGGCGAGGCCCTCGCCGAAACTCCCCAAAAGCAACGACGAGACCGCCGACGACCCTCGACCTTTTTCGACCTTGCCGCCGAGGCGACCATCCACCGACGAAGATCCTGGCACAGCCGACTCCCTTATGGAGCTCGACGGCGCGCCTGACGACAAAGCGGCCCCACAGTCCCGAAGCCCCCGACCTCGACCCTCTCTCCACCGCCCTGCCCGCGCCCGACTACGGCCTGTTGCTCATCGACGAAAGCCACCGCCTGCGCAACCACAACACGCAGAGCTATCGGCAGCTCGACACCCTCATCGGCGACATCACCGCCCGCCACGGCCTCTGCCCCTACATCGGGCTGCTCTCCGCCACACCGCAAAACAACCGTCCGCAAGACCTGCGCAACCAAATCTATCTTTTCGCCCGCAACCGCACCGCCTCCACCTTCACCAAGGCCCGAAGGCGGCAACCTCGAACGCTTCTTCACCGAGGTGCACCGGCGCTACAACGACCCTGCTCACCAACGCTCCATCTCCCCGACGAGCGCAACGAAGCCCTCGCTGCCCTCGCTGCCAAAATCCGCGACGGTGTGCTGCAAGACATCCTCGTGCGCCGCACCCGCACCGACGTGCAGCGCTACTACAACGCCGATTTGCGCTTCCCCGAAGTCACCGATCCTGAGAGCCTCCACTATCGTCTCAGCAAGGTCTCGCCGAACTTTCGCCCACGCACCCAACTCATCGGCCCCAGCCTCGCCGGCTTTTTTCGACGCCGACGGCACACGAAGACACCCAAGCCCTCCACCTTGGCGCCATCGGCATATTTTCCGCTACCGTGCCCTCGAGGTTCTTCCTCAATCCCCGGCACATTGAGCGCTATGCCTGGCGCAACATGACCACCCAGCGCATCGCCGTGCAACTGGCCCGCCTGAGTCAGATCAATCTCATCAAGCGTTTCGAGAGCAGCTTCACCGCCTTCAAAACCTCGCTGGCCCACTTGCGGCGCAACACGCAGACGATGATCGACATGTGGGAGAACGACACCATCTTCGTCTGCCCGCCTTCGACGTCAACGCCCTCTTCGACCGCAAACGCCGCTACGAACTCACCGGCCACCTCCTCACCTTCGACGACGTCGTGGGCGAAATCCGCCAAAAGATCGCAGCCCTCCCACGCGAACAGAACACCAAGGGGCAGAACGCCGAGTATCGCCGCGCCGACTTCCACTCCCGCTACATCGAAAAGCTCCGCGACGACCTCTTTCTCATCGACCAGCTCATCGGAAGTGGAACTATTATTCACGACGACCCCAAGCTCGACACCTTCAAGCGCCACCTCCTTCCCACCCTCCTCGACCCCGAGCGCAATCCCTCCGGCCTGCTGGTCATCTTCACCGAGAGTGCCGACACCCTCCGCGCCGTGGCGCGCGCCATCGAGCGTCGACGACGGCCTCCCCGTGCTCACCGTCACCGCCGCCAACCGCCGAGAGGTCGAAGACGACATCCGCGCCAACTTCGACGCCAACTATCGCGGCACCCCGCGCAACGACTATCGCATCATCGTCACCACCGACGTGCTGGCCGAGGGCATCAACCTCCACCGCGCCAACACCATCCTCAACTACGACACCCCGTGGAACTCCACCCGCCTCATGCAGCGCATCGGGCGCATCAACCGCATCGGCACCACCGCTGAGCGCGTCTACGTCTACAACTTCATGCCCAGCAGCCAAGGCGATGCCGCCATTCGCCTCGTCAACAATGCCCACACCAAGCTCAATCCTTCCACCACCTCTTTGGCGAAGACAGCCGCATCTTCACCGCCGACGAGCAGAGTGGTGCACCACACCCTCAACCTCGAGAGCGGCGGCGTGAGTTCCGAGCTCGAGCGCTATCTCTGCGAGCTCAAGCGCTACAAGACGAGCACCCGCCCGCTACGCCCACCTCGCCGGTCTCGCCGTCCTGCCCCCTCTCGCCGTCGAAGCCAGGCCTCGTCGCACAGCGTCCCTCTGTCTCTACCACACCGCCGACGAGGCGCACCGCACTTTGCCGCCGTCGACGCCCAGGTCAAGGCCAAGTCCTCCCCACCGACTTCTACGAGCGCCTGCGCGCCGCCTGCGCCCGTCCCGCCGCCACACTTCCCGCCGATTGGCCCGAACGCGAAACCACCGCCCGCCTCGCCCTCAACCGTTCGCTCTCGCAAATGAACGTCAAAGCCGCCAAATCCCTCGAAGCCACCCAAGCCAAAGAACTCCTCCTCCACCTCCACGGGCTCCCCGGCACCACCCCCGCCACAAAGCCCTCCTCAAAAAGCGCGCCCTCCTCATCGACAGCGGCAACGTCGACGTCATCCGCCGCTGCCTCCCACATCCGCCGCCAAATCGAAAGCGACGCACAGCTCTTCCCCTCACCCCGAGCAAATCAACGCCTACATCGCCGGCGGGCTCCAAAACATGGTCGCCCAAGTCACCGCCCGCCACGGCGGAAGCCCACTTCGTCTCGGCCTCGCCCACTGATCGCGCCCGCGCCTCGCGCCATCCTCACCGTCTTCCACCGTGTTTTCTCCCCGCCGCCGTGCGGGATCTCACCCCTCCGCCCCATGTCCGTCCACGACCTCAAGCACTTCCTCCAACAGCCCTTCCCGGGCAAAGCCGCCTTCTTCGACCACATCCTCCCCTCTTCGGCGAAGAAAACGTCATCGACACCTACGACGAACCCCTCCTCGACCATCACCCCGCCCTGCGCCCGATGGCCGAAGCCACCGGCATTCGCGCCATCACCCGTATCGCCCACATCGACCTCGGCCTCCAGCCCCTCGACATCTTCGGGCATCACCGTCGCCGATCGCGTCACGCATGGCCCCAAAACCGCGTCGGCGTGCAGCAACTCGTGCGCCGCATCATGGACACCCTACTCCGGCGCCTTCCTCCTCATTCACTACGAAGGTCGCCCCGATTGGGAGTGGCGCTTCACCTTCTGCCACAAAAGCCCACGATGCCACCTCCGGCACCGATGCCCGCCGCTTCACCTTCCTCCTCGGCCCCGGCAAGCCTGCCGCACCGCCGCCGAAAACTTCCGCTCCCTCATCGACCGCCGCGCCGCTGACCCCGAGTGCAGCTCGACATCGACGATCTCCGCCGCGCCTTCTCCGTCGAAGCCCTCTCCCGCGAGTTCTTCGCCCGCTACAAAGCCCACTATGCCCGCTTTTGTCGACTTCATGGTGAGCGATGCCCCCATGCGCCAAGACTTCACCGGCACCTCCCGTCCCGCCTCCACCCCCGAAGCCCGCAACCGCGAGGAGAAACCCATCACGACTACGTCAAAAAGCTCCTCGGCCGCATCGTCTTCCTCCACTTCGTCCAGAAAAACGCTGGCTCGGCGTCCCCCTCGGCGCTCGCTGGGCGAAGGGCCCGACAACTTCCTCCTCCACCTCTTCAGCGCCGCCCCGCCTGCACTGCAAGCCGACTTTCTCGACGGCGTGCTCGAACCCCCTCTTCGACCGCGGGCTCGACACCGACCGCAGCGCCGAGGGCGATGCCTGACGACACCCTCGTTCCCGCCGTAGGCATGGTGCGCATCCCGTGGCTCAGCGGCGGACTCTTCGAGCGCGACCGCCAAGACCGCCTCCCCTCGCGCTTCCCGCCGAACTCTTCCGCGACCTCTTCGAGATGCTCGCCGAATACAACTTCACCGTCGACAGAAAACGACCCCGACGACGCCGAAGTGGGCGTGAGACCCCGAAAATGCTCGGCCGCATCTTCGAAAAACCTCCTCGAAAACAACAACGACACCGGCGCCTTCTACACCCACAAGGAGTCGTCCGCTACATGTGTCGCGAGAGCCTCGCTCACCTCGTCGCCACCCTGCCCGGTGTCGACGCCCACCCTGCGCACCCTCGTCGGGTCGCACAACGTCGAGCAGCTCCCCGCCGCCCTCGCCGAAAAGATAGACCGCGCCCTGGCCGACGTCAAGATTTGCGACCCCGCCATCGGCTCCGGTGCCTTCCCATGGGTCTCTTGCGCCTGCTCTTCGACTGCCGCACCGCCCTCACCCCCTGCTCGAAGCAGGCGCACGCCGCCGACCTCAAGCGCCACATCATTCGCCACAACATCTACGGCGTCGACATCGAGCGCGGCGCCGTCGACATCGCCCGCCTGCGCTTCTGGCTCGCCCTCATCGTCGACGCCCCACGCCCTCCCCCTTCCGCACCTCGACTACAAAAATCATGCAGGGGCGACTCCTCCTCGAGCGCATTGCCGACGTCGACCTCAGCCACATTGCCGAGGCCGGTGCCGTCGCGCCCCCGTTCAGCAAGACCTCTTCGGCGCCGTCGACCTCGACGCTGCCCGCGTGGGCTTTGCCACCGCCGAGGCCTGCGCCACCTTCCGCCGCAATCTCGAGCGCGCCTTCGACACCGGCGACCACGAAGAGCGCCTCCGCCTGCGCACCTCCCTCCACCGCCGCGTAGCTTCCGCCGTGCTCTGGTCGCTCGCCCTCGCGCTTGGAGCAGGCGCGTCGCACTCTCGCCGATCTCGCCGCCACCTCTGCTCCCCTCACCCCCGACAGCGCAAAGAGCAAGCCCGCCTTCAAGCCTTCGTCGAGCAGGTCGAGCCCCCGTGGCCTACATCAATGCCCACACACCCTACCGCCCACCGAATGCTTCCTCTGGCACGTGGTTCCGCGACGTCTTCGAACGCGAAGGCCGTGGCGGTTTCGACATCGTCATCGGCAACCCGCCCTACATCCAACTCCAAGCCAACGGCAGCCTCCTCGCCACCCGCTATGCCGAGGCCGGCTACTCCACCTTCGATAAGCGCGGCGACATCTACTCCCTCTTCTACGAACTCTCGCGCCGTCTCCTCGCTCCCGGCGGCCACCTCTGTCTCATCACCTCCAACAAGTGGATGCGTGCCGCCTATGGTGCCGAGACGCGTCCTTCCTCGCCGCCGAAGACACCGACGTGCTCCTCCTGCTCGACTGCGCCGGCACCAAACTCTTCGAAAACGCCACCGTCGATGTCAACATTCTCCTCGCCGCCCACGCTCCCAACCGCCGACACGCAGGCGCTCACCGTCACTCCCGAACTCCGCTCCTGCCTCACAGATTCCAGCCTTTTCCGCCAGACGCCGCCCCCTGCGCCTTCCCCGCCGACGAGGTTGGGTAATTCTCTCGCCCATCGAAGCCTCAATCAAACGCAAAATCGAAGCCGTCGGCACACCGCTTAGCGAGTGGGACATCCATATTTATCGCGGAGTGCTCACCGGTTGCAACGAGGCCTTTATTATCCCCACCGCTCGGCGTGACGAAATCCTCGCCGCTTGCCGCGATGAGGACGAGCGGCGTCGTACTGCCGAGCTCATTCGACCCATTCTCCGCGGCAGAGATATTAAAAGATATGGCTACAGGTGGGCGGGTTGTGGGTTATCGGCACGCACAACGGCGTTCGGGGAAAATTTCCGCGCATCGACATCGAAGATTATCCCGCAGTCAAAGCGCATCTCGATCTGTATTGGGACAAAATTGCTGCTCGAGACGACCAAGGAGCCACACCTTACAACTTAAGGAACTGCGCTTATTGGGAGGATTTCGAGAAACCACAAATTTTATGGATCGAATTATCAGACGAACCCAAATTCTGCTTCGCAGAAAGTTCGTTTCTCTCAACACCATCTTCTTCTTGACGGGAGGAATATACATCATATATTAGGATTGTTGAACTCTAAAGCTTTATAACTTGGTATTTCAAACACTGTATAGGACGACTTCTGGAGTAGGTAGCCAACAGATAAGCCAAATATACCATAGAACGGCTCCCTCATCGCAGGCGTTGACCCACGAGTTGAAGAGTTTGCAACTCTGCTTTGCGAAGATGCCACCGAAAACCGAGAAGAGATAGATCATAAACTAAGTCACATCGTCTGTGAACTCTACAAACTCACTCCCGAAGAAATCGACTTTATAAGCAACAACGCCCAATGAAGTTGTTGGAGTTGATTTAGAATGGGAGGATTTCGATAAAGCCAAAGATTGTGTGGGCAGAATTGGCTCGTACCGGCAACGCATTCGCAATAGATTACAACAAAAACTAATTGCGAATACAGCTTATATGATAACAACAAAGAATCAAAGCGAAAAGGAGCTGCAGTACTTATTGGCTCTTCTCAACTCTCGCGTTGTATTATATGCATTAGACCGAATATCGACGCGGTTTGATGATAATGGCTGGAGATAGCTGCGACAATTTGTAGAGCGGCTTTTCATATCCCACGAATGATTGACTCTAAATACATCCTTTCTCTTCAGCAAGAAGAAGAAACAAGTGCAACACGAGAAAAAAACTAAATCAAGCTATTGCTGAAGTTTACCAACTTGATCAATCGGAAATAGATTATATAAACCGTTCATTAAAAAGGGTATTGACGATGTTTTTCAATGTTGTATGGAGTCAATGTAGCTAATCTCTTCAGTAGACAATCCATACAACTCATAAATAGCTGCATCTATGTCAGCATCAGCCTCTTCTTCTTTGACCCTTCTGGTGACAAGTGTGCTAAACTGGTCTGGGAAATCAAGCTTCAAGAGAGTCTTCTCAAGAGTAGTGACATATAATTGTATACCTCCTCCTTGCACTTCGGCTTCTGTTGTGAGTTTAAGATACCAATCGAACAATTTGCTATTCATCAGTCCAACAAATTGAAGCAATTGTTGTTCGTTCCCCGGTCATAATGTTCACCGCATTGTTACATAACATACCATCAAAGTCGAAGGAGAAGTTGATATTACAGCCAATTATTTTCCACATCACTTTTGGCTTATCGAAATCCTCCCAATAATTTACGGGTTCTTGCATCCACGCCCACCATGGACGTTGGAAAACCTTGGTAGTAGAGTTATCTCCTAACTTACCTTTACCCTTGTATTGTTTCAGATGTTCGCAAATTGCAGGGTACTTATTGGGAATATCTGTTTGAAGACGTGCCGCAATAACCCACAACTCCGCCCACTCGTAGCCATATCTTTTAATATCTCTGCCGCGAAGAATCGGTCGAATGAGCTCGGCAGTACGACGCCGCTCGTCCTCATCGCGGCAAGCGGCGAGAATTTCGTCGCGCCGAGCGGTGGAAATGATGAACGCTTCGTTGCAACCCGTCTTAATACCATAGTTGATCGAGATATCCCACTCGCTAAGCGGTGTGCCGACGGCCTCATTTTTCGTTTGATGAGCCCGCTTCGATGGGCGAGAGGATCACCCAACTCTCGTCGGCGGGGAAGGCGCAGGAGGCGGCGTGCTGGCGAAAAAGGCTCATTTGCCCACCGCACAAGGCCAAAGCCCTCCTCAACGACAGACCAGGACAGCCCAATCAGCCCACACACGAGCGGCAGCCCCTTCCGAGGGCTGCCGCTGTCGCTCAAGATAGGGGACGTTGCGTCGGAACGAAAACACGCCCGCGGTCAGTCGTCCGTGGCGCGACCCTCGGCCACGAAACGCGCCAAGGTGTTGCGGTCGCAACGGCAGATGCGCGCGATCTGCCGCTTGTCACCCCCTCCGCCAAGAGGGCGGCAATGAGGCGGCGCTTGGGATAGAGTTGTGTTTCTCGGGCGCGGTGCGTCGTCCCCTTCGGCCTGCCGAGCACCACGCCCTCGGCTCGCCGCCGCGCGAGGGCTTCGCGGGTGCGCTGACTGATGAGGTTGCGCTCGATCTCGGCCGACAGGCCGAAGGCAAAGGCCAACACCTTGCTCTGAATGTCGTCGCCCAAACGATAGTTGTCTTTGATCGTCCACACGCGGCACTCCTTCGTCATGCAGAGGTTGAGAATCTCCATGATCATAAAGAGGTTGCGCCCCAAGCGCGAGAGTTCGCTGCAAATGATGGTATCGCGGGCACCACCCTGCCGAGCAATCGGCCGAGGGCACAGCGCGTGTAGCCGCCGTGCCGCTGATGGTTTCTTCGATCCAACCGTCGATGTGCAAACTGTGGGCGTGACAAAAACGATGAATCTCGTAGCGCTGGTTTTCGACAGTCTGTTTGTCGCTGCTCACGCGAATGTAGCCGTAAATCATAGGAAGAAAAAAAGGAGATGGAGGAAATGAATGAAACAATCTCCGCCCTCGATCGCGGTAGGCGAAAGGACGAGAGCAGAGCGCACAATCTACACATTTCTCCCCATTCGGTCGGCAGAGATGATGTTACAGAGCATAGAATTTCCCGTATATATCGAACCGCTGTGTTCTACACTAAACTACAAAAACAGGGGGCTTTCGCAAAAAAAGTGAGCGTTTTTAAGCGAAAACCGTCCATTCTCGTCAAAAAGTTGTATATTTGCCTTGGATAAAAACGAACCACGCAAAAATATGCAGTAGTCGCAACGAACGTCTGGACATGCTCCGCCTGATCTTGGGGCGAGCCGCTGTCGGAGTCAAGAAGAGCTTCTTCAAGTACTGCGCGCCGAGGGCTACCCGGTGACACAAGCCACGCTGTCGCGCGATCTCCAAAAGCTCAAAGCCGCCAAGGTGTCGAGTGAGGAGGGTTATCGGTATGTGCTGCTCGAGCACCCGGCCTATGTTCGCCAAATCGCCCCTTCGCTCCACACGCCTGAATTTCTCCGCACCTCGGGTTTTCTGAGCATGGAATTCTCGGGCAATCTGGTCGTGATGCGCACCCGTCCGGGCTATGCAACGAGCATCACGACCGAAATTGACGCCCACAACCCCGAGAGCCTCTGCGGCACGATCGCGGGCGACGACACCATTCTGGCCGTCATCCGCGAGGGCTTCGAACGCTCGCGCGTGGTCGAAGAGTTGGCCATGATTCTCCCCGCCGTGCGCGGAAGAATGTGAGCCGCGTGAACAGGTAGACGGTAGATAGGTAAACAAGTAGACCGGCGGACGGGTGAACCGATAGACAAGTTGACGGGGAAACGAGGTAGCCCGCCCAACGAGTGAACAAAAGCAACAGGTGCACTGGTGCCGTTTTTGCACGCCAGTCGAAACAACAAACCTCCCATCCAATGCCCAAATTTCTGAAAATCCTCCTCTCTTTAGCGATGGTGATGGCCGTCTTTTTATTTCACCTCGACGCCTTCGCCCACGACCACACTGGTCCGCTGGGCTTTCTGGCAGCGTTGATCGGCTTCACGCTGTTCAGCGTGATCCGCCGCAAAGACGAGGACGAGGACGAAATAGTCGTCGCCCCCCGACACACAAGGCGCGCAATGAGGGCACATCGCCCTGAACGCGCAGTCTCACCTAAATAAAACACGAGATGCACCGCCCGGGGACATTTCTCTCGTTGATCGTCCGTCCACGACAACCGGTTTCCGCCCGGCGCAAGACAAGTGTTCTAAGTATCTTCCCAAAGTTCAAATCTTATGCTGAAACTTACCCTATTTCTTTCGGTCCTTCATCATCGTAATGGGTCTGTGGCTTTTGGTCGAAATGTTCACTCACCTTCCCGTTGCAGCAGGCCTGGGCGTTGCTGTGGCCTGCGCTGATGATGGGCTTCGTCATCGGCGGCACCGGTCATCGAAAAGTATTTTCCCGCGAACGCAAACAGCGAACGCAAAACGCCCACGCGGCGGAACCCACAACCGACGAGTTGACACAATAAACGCGTCGACCCATCAACCCGAGCGGAATGCTAACGATTAGCGTGCCGCTCGGGTTTCTCCCATCGCCGCGCTGACGAAGCAGTGGGCGCACGGGCAAAAAGACAAAAACGCGAGGCGTCACTCCACTGCGGAGTGACGCTCGCGTGTGCGGCTTTACACCGCCTGACAGATCGGGCAAAGCGGTGGATTACAAAAGTACTGCAACTCGCACCTCGACTTCAAGGGACGAGCCCTCAAGTACTCGGTGAGCGAGCAAGCCGACAACCACCGCCACCGTGAAACTCAGAAAAAGTGCCCAACAAGATGTACTCGGTGTGCATCAGCTCTTTTGTTGTTTCTTAGTTCTCCGAAACGAAACACAGATTTTGCAGCCAACAGATAGCCGATGCCTTCCATCCATCCGCTCAGGATGAAGGAAACGATCAGGATACGCTCCAAAAATAGCCCGATGTACATGCCCCCAACGGTAGACTTTTTGTCCTTTGAGCCATCTAAGCCACTGAAGAAGTTTTGGATGAAGACCGCCGTGGAGTCAGCACCGAGGAGATAGGCCAAAGCATAGATGCCCAATTCAAAAGGTTGAAGTCTGAGGGCGTTCCTTTGCCGTCCAACAGCCAAAAAGTAGGCAACGGCCAAAACGCTCAAATGGAAGATTTGGTCAAACACAAAGAGAAGTAGTTTTTGGTCTGTTGACCAAGCGCTTGTTCTCCTCGCCGGCTTTGCCCTTTTTCACAATCCACGGCGCGCATTTGCCTCTCTACGAATGCCTTTGCCACATCGACAGCGAAGTGAGTGCCCCCGATCAACAAGAGAAGTGCCCTAGCACCCCATTGAGCGACGAGCACATAGACTGCCGCTGTGTAAATGAAGGCATGGGCAAGCTGATATTTCCACCCCTTCCAGTGGGCACGGCCTTTTTCCTTTCGCACATTCCTTTCGTCTCAGCAGAAATCGCCCAAAAATATGAGCAAGGGAGCAAACGCACAATCAATAATGCATTCATCGTTTTCGCTGTTTGATGATTACGGTTGGTTATTTCGTTGGTTTTGCTCGCAGATGATGAGCGATGAAACCCGCCCTAAAGTACATTCTCACCAATTTCTCTTTGGCAGCCGCCAACCTCTTCCCAATGTTTTTGCTGCGAGCTCTTGTTTTTCTGCCAATTCGCTTTGAGTGGCTCCGGTGAGCAAGGCTTGATACATGATTTCGCTGTGTTTAGGCTTCCAATTCGACGCGATATCATCCACAAAAAGCCGTTTCGACTCTCAACTCTTCATTTATCGCTTCGGAAGAAGTTTGCACCGTGAGTCTTTGTTGCTTGGTTAATCTGTCAAAGCCTCGGCCGGAGAGTGAAAAGCTTCTCCATCTGATTGAGCAACTTTCTCATCACGATAAGACACTTCGCCTATCCCAACCGACATCCGCACATCCAGCTGTTGCTCTCCGGCCCGAAGTGCAGACTTTCTGAAGCCCGCACGAAGTAACAGCGCCACAAGCGGAGCTTTTTCAGCCTTTTCCACCCACACTTGAAACTGTCACCGCGAGAAACTTCCACCCGGAGTTGAAGTTCTGGATAATTGTCATCTATCTCGCTCACCAACTCACGAATGAGTTTAGGCAATTCACCGCGTTCCGCTGATTTAATCTGAGTAGAACCGACTACATCGGCTGTAATTACACCCTTCATCATAGTTTTTAATACTTATATCACAACCTGTATTAGTTGTTTTCTCACATTACAACCCTAATTAGACACCAAAAATCAACGGAAGAGTCCGTCTATTCGTTAACATCAATTGAATAAACCACAATCGATCTCTCTTAGTATCTGAGCGACTTTTCAGCAGGCTCCACCATGCTTAGTAAAAACGTAGCATCGACCGACAGAAGCAAAAATACAATATTCTTTCGAGTACACGTTTCTTGAGAGGGATAATTGTTGCGTTGCTCAAGACCAACTTCGACAGCCGCATTGCGAGTTGCTCGCCCATAGGACAAAACGAAAACGCGAGCGTCACTCCACTGCGGAGTGACGCTCGCGTTAGCGTTGACGAATAAGAGCCGGTTCGCCGCTTTATTCCTCGATGAGGGTGGCGAGGTGGGCGCGATAGGCGTCCCAATCCTCGATGGGGCGACGCGCCACGCCGCTTTCCATGGCAGCACGCGCACGGCGGCGGAGACTTCAACAATGAGGCGCTTGTCGACGGGCTTCGGGATGAAGTAGTCGGCGCCGAAGGTCAGTTCCTTCAGTCCGTAGGCCTCGGCCATAGGCGGGGACGGGCTGTTGGGCGAGCGGCGATGGCGCGCACGGCACCTTGTTTCATCTCCTCGTTGATGGCGGTGGCGGCCACGTCGAGGGCACCGCGGAAGATGTAGGGGAAGCCGATTACGTTGTTGATCTGGTTGGGATAGTCGGTGCGGCCGGTGCTCATGAGCACTTCGGGGCGGGCGGCTTTGGCCTCCCTCGTAGGTGATTTCGGGCACAGGGTTGGCGAGGCGAAGATGATGGGGCGCTCGGCCATGCTGCGCACCATGTCGGCGCTCACGACGTTGCCGCTTTCGACAGGCCGACGAAGACATCGGCGCCGCGCATGGCCTCTTCGAGGTGTGGACGTCGGTGCGCTCGGTGGCAAACTCACGCCTGGGCGTTGATGTCGGTGCGCGACTGGGCGATGACGCCGCGCGAGTCGAGCATGATGAGGTTTTTCGCGGCGGGCGCCGAAGGAGAGGTAGAGGCGGGCGCAGAAATGGCGGCCGCACCGGCACCGTTGACGCACGATGCGCACGTCTTCGATGCGCTTGCCCACCGCTGGAGGGCGTTGAGCAGACCGGCGCAGGAGATGATGGCGGTGCCGTGCTGGTCGTCGTGCATGACAGGGATGTCGAGTTCGGCTTTCAGACGCGTCTCGATTTCGAAGCACTCGGGGCTTTGATGTCTTCGAGATTGATGCCGCCGAAGGTGGGGGCGATGGCTTTGACGACCTGAATGAAGCGTTCGGGATCTTTCTCGTCAACCTCGATGTCGTAGGAGTCGACGCCGCCGTAGATTTTTGAAGGGAGGCTTTTGCCTTCCATGACAGGTTTGCCGGCCAGGGGCGCCGATGTCGCCGAGACCGAGCACGGCGGTGCCGTTGGAGATGACGGCCACGAGGTTGCCCTTGTTGGTGTAGCGATAGGCGTCTTGGGGTGCTTTTTCGATTTCGAGGCGGGGCTCGGCCACGCCGGGGCTGTACGAGGGAGAGGTCGTGGGCGGTGGCGTGGGGCTTGGTGGGAACGACGGCAATCTTGCCGGGACGGCCCTGCGTGGTAGTCGAGGGCTTCTTGTTTGCTGATTTGTGCCATAATGTCTATGGGGGATTAAGTGGAAGGGGCGCGCCGTTGGCCGCACTGTGAGCGAGAGGGCGAAAGGGCTGCGCTGCGTTTTGCCTTCCCTCACCGTCGGGAGGGATGGGCAAAGTTGTGTGGGCAAAGTTACGGATTTTTTTCGTGATGGGCGGTGCGAAATGGGCGAAAGCCCGCAGGGAAAAATCGCGGATGCTCCCCAACCGTGTGCAAAAACCGCTCGCACGGGCTGTGAAGCTGTGCGAGCGGTGAGTATTTAGCCCGAAAGGGCACATTGAGCAAGGGGAATCCTTTAGGGGCATGACGAAACGCTGCGTGAGTGTGGTGACCTTGTTGGACACGCGCACCACATAGGCGCCCGGCATAACGACGGTTCCGGTGTTTTCGCTGCCGGCTTCGACCTTGAAGCGGGCTTGAATCTTACCGGCGGCGTCGAAGACGAGGGCTTCGGCGGGTTCGTCAGTGAAGTTCTTGACGGTGAAGTTGCGACGCAGGTCGGCGAGATTTGGAATCCGCGCTGATCTGCGGTGGCTTTCGCGCCGTTGCCGAGGATAGGTGAAGCGGTGTGCCGCATCGCCCTGGGCTGCAGTGAACTCATAGGTGTCGCCGTCGTGGATGGCGCGGGTGAGTCCGGTGCGCTTGTCGAGGAGGGTGTACTCCTGAGCGCCGTCTGCTCCGTCGATGTGGAAGGTGAGCTTGTAGTTCTGCTCGCCTTCTGCGGGCACGAATCCAAGTTTCGTTTCGCCGATGGTCTCGGTCGTCGTCACTTGGTAGCTGCGATCCTGCATGGCGTAGAGCGCCGTCTCACCGGGTGCGAAGATCTTTTCACCATCCCAACCGTTGTCGTAGCGATCGGTGGTACCTTCGGCTTGAACGAGCCAGAGGCGGTCGGCCGACTTGGCGCTTTCGACATCGACAGCCAGCGAGTGGAAGCGACGTTCGGGCGCGCGGTTTTCGGTAGCCACCACATTGACGAGGTCGGCATAGCGGTATTTGAGCGTACCGGCTCCGGTGCTCTGACCATGAAGCTGGAGAGCGACGGGATGTCCTTCGGCATACCATTGACATAACCTGCGAGGTTGGCGGGGATGCGCGTAGCGCTGACCTTCGGTGACGCCGGTGTTGATCGTCGCGTTGGCGCCGTTGTTGGCGATCCAGTCCTTACGCGAACCGGTGTTGAAGAGGTAGACCACCTTGTCGGCTGCCGTAGCACCGGAGAAGTCGAGTTTCTCGATGTTCATCGCGCCGGTGTAGGGGTTGGCCAGGATGTTCATGTCCTGATAGTTGGTGGCCGAGGCCATACCGTTCACGTTGAAGGTGAAGTCGCCGGTGTTGAGTTCGCCGATAGAAGCGATAGTTGGCGGGTTTCGGCTGGGTGATTTCGTAAGCCTCGCCCTGCGTGAGCGTACCGGTGGTGACGTCTTCCACTTCGTCGGAGTTGGGGACATTGAGCGTACGGTTGTACTTGCGCACCCAGGTGCTTTCGAGAGCAAACCGCAGTCGCGGTTGGCGGACTCGACGGGCGAACCGAAGTATTGCCAGGTGGCGTAGGTCTTGTTGCGGTTGCCGTCGAACGACTTGGCAAACATTTCGACATTCGCCTTGTAGTTGGGGTTGCTTGCGGGCTTCTCGATGAGGAAGGTACCGTTGGGCTTGCCTTCTTCGGCCTGCACGACGTTGTATTCGGCTACGCCGCGATCTCTGAGATTAGCTGTCGCCCTGAACTTTGAAGGGATACTGAAGATCCCACAGATAAGCCTTCTCTTTGAGGAGAATTTGTTTACCGGGGTAGCGACCATGGCACGACCGTTTTCAGTCGCATTCACATAGTTGCGCACTACGCGGTTTTGGTCAGCATAAAGGTCGCGAATGGCCGTTTCACCACAGGGTGCAATATCAGCATCATTAGGGGTTACTATTAACACTCGCAAAGACTACATCTGACTTTTGTTGTTGGCATAGTTGCCTACGAGGGTGTTCGGTACGAAACGTCCCGTCCAGTTCTCGGCGTTGGCCCAGTCGTTGTTGATATAACCATGCCCAGTAGTTCAATTCGCTGGCGTCGAGGGTGAAGGTGTTCGTACGGAAGAAGCGCTCCGCCAGTACACGAGTTCACCGTCACCGACATCGTTTTGGCCTTTGGCCTTCACGGTGGCGAAGTAGGTACGGCGGTCGCCGGAAGCGGTGCCTTCCGGGTTGCTTGAGCACGGCATCGAAACCATCGGTGGTGATGGGCGTCGTCCGCGTTCGAAGGATTCGAGAGGATAGCCGTCGGTGTTGAAGGCCTCGGTGGTCATCGCCACGAAGGGCGTGCATTCTACCATAACCACGGCGGAAGGTGATTTGCCCCTCACTAATCTGATAATCGGTGGCGGGCACGCGCACATGCATGGTCGGTCGCGGCATCGATTTTCACGCCACACCTCATAACGCGTGGTCTTCTCGAGCCGGCTACACCCTATTGCTTTGCGCTGACTGCTGAGATTCATCGTCTGGAGGGGGTGCCAAACGTCGTTGCCTTGCGGAGAAAGCGGCACCTCGCAGCGCTGCTGCAACGTATAGTAGTAGTGTACTGCGAGTTTGCCGGGCAAAGCAGGCAGCGTGGCGATGTTCAGTTTGTTAATCGACAGATTGGCTATGCCATCAGCTGCCAACGTGCGGTCTACCTTGATATCAGCGTTGTCACCGCCCAGTGCTTTTTGGAATGCAGCGGCATTACCTCCTTATCAAACCGACCAGTTGTCGGTTCTAAAGGTGTATCAGCTATATGAACACTGTTGTCAGTAAGTTCTTGGACAAATCCGAGATTTGAACTTGACTATATCCGTGGGAAAAGGAAGTCAGAAGATTTTTCTGAAGATTCGAATTCAAACGTCGAGTCCGAGTCGAACCTCCGGGGTCAAAGTCTTTCAGTTTGTTCGTTGCGAGATTGAGCGTTTCGATTTGATAACTGTCCGTTCCCAAAGCATAGCGCCCCTGTGCGTTGGCCGTTCGAGCACATTGTCGTGCAAATCGACGTATCGGAGAGCATATGCTGCGCTGAAGGTGGCATCTTTGAGCGTTTGCGAAGCGGAAACGAGTTTCCACATACCATTTTTCGCCCGTGATTTTGATCACACCACCTTGGGTGGCGGCCACTTCACCTCGAGACTCACGATCTTCGGTCAGATTGTACATCGGCAGATGTTCTTGCCGTCGTTTTCTGAGTCGATAAGACGATGGGCCCGAGTGGTCGCGGGTCACTTTCGTGGGATCTTCGGGCGCAAGGGTGAACTTCACCTTGCCGGCGGCCGAAGCCTTGATGAGGACAATGCGGTCGAGGGAGGTTGTGAGTGGTTTCTTCGGACTGAGCGGGGTGGCTTGCGCCTGTGCCCCGCTGTGCGAAAGATCCCATCAGCAAGCCGGCAGCCAAAATGGCGGGCAAGCTTCGCTTCACGCTGAGAGCAGCCGTAAGACTGCGAATCGGTAAGGAATTCTTTTTCATTGCAGATGGGAATGTTTAGTTGATGACACGGCCGTTGATGTGGATGAAGTTCGATCCTCTTCCGCTGAAATCTTCGCTCAGATAGAATCGGCAGGTATAAACTGCATTGCGACGGATTTGGCCATGATAGGCAGTGTTAGCCGTTCCTCCTGCGATGCGTAAGTAACATTTTCCGCTTTTAGGTTCAGGATAACCATAATCTTCCTTGGCCATGGTTTTAATCGTTTCATCTGTGCCCAACGAGAAAAGTGTATGTGATCTCGAGATAAGTCATTCCATTAAGATCTTGCGCGCCGAAAGACCGGGTGCGAAAACAAAATGCTCAGGAAGATGAATGGAGATAGTGGGATAAGTTTTCACACCATTGGAAATGGTCGGCGTGCCTAACGCGGGAAGCTCGATCGGGTCGAGATAAAGGGTGATCTGTTGCCGAAGCTTTGTGCTTGAGATCGTAGTTGGCAATAGGCCTCCGACAGAGAACTTGGCAGGTACGTTGAGCACACGAATACCGGTGATGTCGAAATTGTAGGGGTTATATTTCCAACCAACAGACCCTTCAACTTCTGCCGTGGGGATGATGTCTATGCGCGCAAAGAGACGCTCAAGCTTCACTTCGCTCTTGCTCAGCGAGGTCAATCCACCGAGCTGCGTGGTGAGGCGACTCCACGTCGCGGAGGGCTGCACTCATGGGGATGGGCTTCTTCGCGTCGTTGCCAAAGTAACCGCGGATGTAATCCTTCGTGTTGAACTCGAGTTTATTGAAGTCCGTTTCCACACCGGAAATGCCCATGCGCTCAGCGTCGTCGGCTTTGAGGTTGGCGGCGAAAAAGAAATCCTTCTTGCCGAGGAAGCTCTCTACGTTGAAGACCGCGGTGTTCGTTCCACCGGTTGCAACGTCAAAGATTTACCTGTGAGAGCGTAGAGACATGGGGCGAACCGGCGAGGATGACATTGTCAACCTGGTCTTCTTTGTCCGTGGCATCGGTGTTGACCGATTCGCCGGTTTGCGAACGGACATCGACTTTCCAAGCAATCTTTTCAGGCTTGGACGCAGGGTGTGCGTTTCTTCGTCGGCGGAGCAGGCCGTGAAGCTGAGCACGGCTGCGGCGCTCAAAAGAGAAAAATGTTCTTAGTCATTTCGTGGTTGGCTGCTGAGAGAAAAATAGAGCATAAAGGGCGAACGGCTGAACGTACGTCAGACGTTCGCCCCATCAAAGTGGGCGTTGTGCTCGCAAAAGTTTGAGACGTTCTACTATTTGATCGTCACCGTAGTGTGCCGGGCACGGTCACTGCATCCGCACTAACCGTCATCTTAAATTCGAGGACAACAGCATTGTCGGGGCTGGGAGAGCCGGGGCCTACGACGTGTGCGCATGAAGGACGTAACGGCAGTTACGATCGATCTTGCGAGGAAGGAGCACTTTTGTGTAGCATTTTACGGCATCGTTGCTGAAGTCGCCGCCGGCAGAGGGGAAGATGCCGGCAAGGGGTTGCCGTCGCTCCAATTTGGCAGGGAGTTCGAGCAAGATGTAGGGGGCGAGGCGCATCGGCGGGGTCTTGCCGGTGATGTCATATTCGTTGACATAGACCGTGGGAGCGCAAAGTAGGCACGGGATCGGCCGGGGTGAGCGGCGCAGGCTGGGCCGTGAGGTCGGCGATTTGCATTTCGCGCCATCTACGCGGCTCGTGATGTCGTCGTTGACACCCACATAAGTTTTGCCGGGAAATCTTTGCTAGGGTGTAGAGGCCCTTTTGCTGATTGAATCAATTTGTCCCAATTATAATAAAGCACTACATCGAAACGGGAAACAGCACGCTTGACGCTCTCACCTCGATTTTGTTGTCCTGTGTGTTGGGGTTGGCAAAATTCACCGCTTTGGTTCCAGGTCATCAGGAGCAGCGTGCTCAGATCGTTGACCGTTGCTATCGTCTGTGAAACGGCTTTTTGGAGCTGATCGAGCGTCGTGATCTCATCCGTAGCGCCGACAGCCAAACGGCTGCGCACGGCATCGGAGAGATTGAGACAAGGTGATAGCGGTCAAACCGTTGACGTCCGCTGCTTTGACAGGGAGATAAAACCGTTTGCGTGGAGGGATCGTTGTTCAACCAGTCGCCGCGACTTGTCCGGATTCGAAGTGGAAATAGCCGGCAGCAGCGCCACCCGAGTTGAGGTGATGGGCTTTTGTTCTGTCCTTGAAGAAGACCACATCCACCTTGTCGACGTGATTTTTCTGCCGGTGTGGCAATACCGCGGGTATCTCGCGCTGCACGAGATCCTCGGCGCCGAAGCGGAGTTGGAGCTTGCCTTCACCGCCGTTGGGTCCGTCGGGTTCATAGGTCTTGTTGCAGCCCCAAAAGAATCGCCGCGACGGCCAGGAGTGCGATGCTGAGCGTATGGATTAGTTTCATCGTTATTCGCTTTTTGACGGTGTAGACGACCTTATTGTTGTATTTTGATGTCGAAGATCGGTGTGCCTGGAGCGGCGGGTTCTGCGCAGTTGGAGTTTGGCCTCGGTTTGTTCTTGGAGCGCTCTGACCGGCTTGGTTGCCGAAGCGGAGCTTGTCGAGGTTGTCACTACCCACAATGAACTTCGCATTGTTGACACGCGGCACGAGTTCCACGAGTCCGAGCTGTACGAGTCCCTTCTCCGCCGTGATGATGCGCACCGTGGAGGCACCGCCGAGGGAAAAGTGGGTTCGTCTACTACGACATTGAGTTATATCCTGCATAGACACGGCCGATTTTTACCCGTCCACCAGTCCTCAATGTTATAATTGAGCGTGAGTTGGAAACCTTCTTTTGCCGTGATCTCGTGCGTTGTTACGCACGGTGGAGAACTTCGAATAGTTCGCCGCGTTGGGCAGCACATAGTAAGCGCCCGTCTTGACTTCCTGCTGGTTCTCGGTGAAAGCACTTTGCCAAATCGAGAACTTGTAGTAGTCGTTGTGCCACCGTCGGTGATGTAGAAAGACGTGGATCCGGTTGCGAAGCCAGGGCGGGCTGGATCGTTGGTATCGACGCGGCGGAGGTATTCGGGAACATAGTAAGAAGTGACGTAATCGTGAGAGTGTGGTGGGCTGTCCGGGTTGCTCGCTGAGGGCAAGGTAGTGCGCCTCCGAGTTGGCGAGCATCTGCGCCTTGGTGAAACCGTTGCTTTCGGCCAACTCTGTGGGCGCATAGAAGTCAGTGAAAAATGTCCGGTGGTCGGATAGCCGGGACCGTCAAGTAGGGATTGACGAGAGGAGAAGTACTTCGGCACGTTCACGAGCGAGGTCCTTGAAGGGGATGACGCGCTTGAACTGATATCGGTCGCTTTGGGAGCGCCGCCTGCTTCGTCGACTTGCACCACCCCTTTGAGGTGAGCTTCACTTTGGCGAGCGAGCGGATGAGTTCCCACCTGTTCCGTCGCCGTCGGCTTCGAAGTGCTGCGGGTCGGTTTGGAGTTTTGACCCTTACCGTTGCGTTCTGCCACGATGGTCATGTTGCGATAGGGCACGAGGTCGCGAGCATGGGCAGCTTCTGAAGGGCGATAGCCTGCGGGAAAAGCGTATGCGTCAGATCATTGTTGGCAAAGAGCTGTGCGCGGTTGGTGATACCGGTGAGGGAACGGTGGTCCCCAGTCTTGCTCGTTGGCAATAAAGAAGAAGTCGCGCTGCCCTTCGGTGAGCTTGAAAAGCTCGACCACACGGTGGTTTGGCCTTCCGGCTGATTGGTGAAATCAGCGACCGTGTGCATTTTGTTATAGAGCACCGCTCCGCTGGGCGTGTCGCAAATGATGAGTCGCACCGTCTCTGACGCGGTCTTCAGTCGGCACTGGTGTTGATCGTGCCGTACGCCTCAATACTTACGGCAGCCGACATATACACAGACCCCGGTGCCTTGGGCTCTTCCGGTCCGATAAACTCCTTGCATCCTGCTGTGAAAGCCAGGAGCACAGCGAGGCTCGCTGCGAGTCCGGTGCGGTGTAAAATGTCGTTCAAAGGGAGCATAGTCATAGTGTGAAAAGCGTCGTGCTGAGTGCTTCGGCGCGGTGGAAAGGTGTGATAGGGCGTGCACCGAGGCCGCCTTTACACAGAGAATGGGGTTCTTATTATTTACCGAACACGAACTCGAAAGTGTGTACCAACCAGTCGTTGATGAAGACATCTGTACACTTGTACTGTCCGCATCCGTTGCACTTATCCTTGACGAGAACTTGACGTCGATGTCGTGTTCGCAGTTGGGATTGAAGTTAAACTTGTTCTCGGGCTTGCTGGCGTAAGCGAGAATAGCGGCAATGAGGTCGTGTTGGATATCAGCGGGCATGTCGACGTCGCGGGTCGTGCCGTTGGCGCTGTGCGAGATGCGCACCGAGCTACCAAGGCCGGAAGCCAGGTCGAGGAGCGTATATTTGCAATCGACAGCCGTGTCGTTGTACACCACGGGGCCATTCGTCGGCAGACGATAGCGGGGATTCAACGGGTGCGACGCGTCGTAGTTGTAAGATCCGTTGCCGGATTTGATTTCAATTCCGAACTCGCGGGTGAAGCAGGTCGCTTGCGCTCGCGGATCGATTTGTCGAGTACTACGGAAACATTGAGTCGGTAAGTGAGTTCGCCGACCGACACGGCGATGTGCTGTTCCTGCGTTCCGTTCTTTGCAGGGTTCTTCAGTACGACCGAGTGATTGGATTGTCCATAATAGACACGGTCGTTGGCCAACTCATATAGTTGTTGTCAGCACCATAGCGGAGAGAGGCGAAGACTTCGCTCTTCTTCTTGCCGATTTTGGCGTCAGAGACATTGAATTTTGCCGTTCACTCCCGTCAGGCGTAGATGTTGTAGACGCGATCTTGATCGGGGTGGGGTTGTTGATGGGAGTTTGATCTCTGTAAAACCCTTTTGTCGGTTGCCGAGATCGATGTCCTTAAGTTCAGCGCTCGCTGCGAGACGATTGTCCCTCGTCGAAGGCAAAGAGGTGAACGTTGGTTTTGTGTGTTCAGCCCGATGGAATCTGCCTACAAGTCGTGTTGTAGGAGTTTCATACACAGCCTGGGGGCAGTTGTCGAGGTCATCGTGGAACATGGATTCGCAGCCCTGTGAGCGAGCAATCCCAGTCCTAAGGTGAAAAACACCTGCGGTAAGCTTGTTAGGTAAATTCATCGTGATGTGAGAAAAAGAAAGAGAAAGTGCGGCGAGGAGAGGATTTCTCCTCGCCGCGGGTATGTTCGTTGTCATCAATGGGCCGGAGGCTAGCTGACACGTACTAGCTGTGATTGGCACCGAGGATGGTGTCGAAGGTGTGAACCTGCCAGGGAGGATCGTCACGTCAACCGACATCCAAGCTTCCTTCAACGAGAGGGATCCCTGGGCGTGATGTCCGTGGGAGGCTCCTTGGGATCGGGCTTGTGCTTGCCGGGGTGTTCGATCAGGGCACGCTGGGTTGGGGATCCGGGTTGTTGGGGTTGTTAGGGATCGCGGGGTTCGTGGGGCTCACGGGCTGCGTCGGATCGATAGGATCGTTGGGGTTGGGCACGAGGAGGATTCAGTTGGACACGTAGTTGAGCGATACCCTTTGATCTGGATGTGGTAGATGTTGTTACGGATAGCGGGCGAGTTGATCCAAGTCGTTGCGCTCTTTCGTGTCGAGGGTTCACCCATACGCAGTAGAGGACCTTACCAGCAACGAACTTCTCACCTTCATGGCAGCAGCTGCTGCGTTGCCATTGGTGGTGGATCGTTAGCAGAGCTGCGCTGGCGCAGAACTTGCCGTCGTCACCGAGGAAGAGATCGTCATCCTGTGTGCAGTAGTTTCCCAGTTGTCTTTTCGATCTGACCAGCACCTGTCCAAACGAACTTAGGATTGATCTTACCGCGAACGAGGACGTAAGCGGTGTTACCTACTGCGGTAACCGCTGGCACCACGATCGGTTGCGTCGTGAGGCGTGCGTGTTGGCGAGGATGAATTCACCGTGGAGACCATTAGCGTTCTTCACGTACTCGATCACGTTCTCCTTGCTGGCGTTATGGGTAGCGTTCGTCACGATATCACGACCACCGAAGTGATTGGTCTTGTTACGCCAGAGACCCGTGTAGTCGTACTCTCGAAAGTTTGGGGCACGTCGTAGTCCGAACCGGGATCGGTAGCGCTACCAACAGGAACGTAGGTGCTGTTGGGCGTCTTGTACTCGTAGTTGGTGTTACCGCCTTCTGCTGATCGAAGTAGAAGGAGCTCACCCTGAGCCACAACATAGTGAGGTTCGTGATGGTCACGAGAGGCACTGCGTTACCGTCAGCAACGGTTTCAACCGTGGGAGTCGTGGGGTCGTCACCCTCGAGTTTCGTAGCTGGCCTGATCGGCAGTCACGATCACGCGGGCAGCAACACGCTGTACAGAAAGCTGAGCGCGGTTAACGGGAGCCGAGGTGTTGAGCGTTTGGGGCTCAGTCACGCCGTCGGCAACGTTCACTTCACCGTAAGCACCGGTCATTACGATCACGTCCTTCTGGTCAGCACCGGTACCCTTGATGCGGGCAACGTGGTCTGCTACAGTGAAGGGATCGTTCGTAGCGGCAACAGCAGTCGTAGCTTCAGCTTCGGTGTACTTCGTGAGCAGGAGCACCGGCAGCGGTCTGGAGCTTCAACACGTCGTTGTACTTCGCTGCGAAAGCGTCGAAGTCAGTTACACCGTTGAGGAGCGCTTGCGTTTCGCTCGTGGGTTCACCACAACGAACACGCGCTTCTGACCCGGATCTACCTTGAAACCCTTGGTAGGACGGATGTAAGCGAGGTCGGGGTTACCGGTGGGGCTGTTCGAAGCTGATCTCCGTGGGGCCGAGCAGCTTGCTTCTCGAGCGAGAACTGGCTGGGACCGGTAGCGGCAGCGTCAGCCTTGAGATGTAAACGTTCACGCTTTCGATGAGGTCATTGACCCATCCACTCACCTACGTAGTGTGCGAGGTTGGTCGTGTTCTGACCATCATCAGATGCACGCTGTTGCTTTTTGATTAGGGCACCTGAAGCGAGAACTGTACAGACATCACCGTAGAGCCACCGTTGAGTTAGGCTTTACTGCGGGTACGTCGTTCTCGTTGCTCGAGCAGGCAGAGAATGTTCCCACAGAGGCCGTAGCCGTGAGAAGCATTGCTGCGAGGAGAAGATGTTTCTTCATAACGAATAAATTGTTGATTATTGAATGGATTATCTGATTGGGGAAGAGTATAGACTCGCAGGGCGTCCTTACGGCGCCTTGTCAGGTCTTAACGCTCCACCTTGCTCAATTCTTGGAGGTTCTTAACGGCTTGGGGCAGATTGCCTGCGCGGCGGAAACACTCAGCGGCTTGCTGGTAGTTGCCGGCGAGGGCGTAGTGCACGCCAAGGTTGTTCAACTGTTCTGCAGAAGCAGGGAAGTTGGCGAGAAAATCAGTGAAGTTTCCGTGTTTCCTGCGGCCAAATTACCGGCGATGGCGTTGAAGCGGCTCACGGGTGCGTCGGGGTAGAGACGCTGTGCGGTGTCGAACACGCCACGACGTTCGGCGCTACCTTCGGGGAAGCTGTTGCCCACCAGGTAGAGTTCGGAGAGACTGAGCAGACGCGGGTTGGTCTTGTAGCGCTCGATAGCTTCGGCAGCGTTGAAGCTGCGCACTTGGTAGGTGAACTGGTATTCGGTGCGACGGAGTTCGGGGAAGACGTTCTCGAGCGAGGAAACGATAAGCGCCGCCGTCGAGGTTTCTTGAGTTGGTCCTTACGCGCGTTATTATTGCGTGCTTGTCCGTCGACGATGTCGAAGAGTTGGGCGTTCCACTGCGTGTTGTTGGCGGTGAGCCACTGGCGGAGTCCGGCCCAGTCTTCGCCGTGTCCTTGCACTGGAAGAGGCGGGTGGAGAGGCCGTAGGGTTTTGTTCGAGGTATTTCACGAACGACTTGGCACGGCCGTCGGCGAGGCGGATGTTGTTGGCCTCTTGTCCTCGGGCGAAGCGTAACCGTCGATATTCACGGTGCGTACCGTCACGTCCTTGTTGCCGAGGATAGGCGTTGGCTACGCTGTCGACACGGGCGAATTCAACGCCGTTGTTGCCGAGGTTGCGGAGGAGTTCGGTGCGGCTGACGCGGAAGTTGAAGCGTGCGACGAACTTTTCGGAACGCACTCTGACGGCTTCGGCTTCGGGGGTGATATAGGCCACCGAGAAGGTGGGGCGATAGGGTTCACGCGAAAGGCGTTCGGCTACGGTGAACTCGTGGCGTTCGAGTTCGCAGGAGGCGCAACCGGTGATCGCTCTTCGACGCTGAGTTTTGCAGTGCGGGTCCACCCAGGCGGGTGCGGTGATGCTGACGGGCACGACCATGCGTTCGCCTCTGCGCGGAGGGTTTGGGGTGTGGTGCGCTCACCGCGTTGCCACATGATGTGGCGGATTGCGTGTCCGGCCACCGAGATGGGGGCGAACTCATAGACTTGCGTGCCGTCTTGCGACACGAGTCGGGGGCGGAGGTTGAGCTGCGCGTTGGTGCCGAGGTCAACGTGGTCGAGGATCACGTCGAAGGCGATGCGGATGCTGTCGCGTCCGGCCTTCACCTTGGCGGGTGGAATCCGACGTTTCCCCGAACGTCTCCTGCGGCGTGGGCCGGGAGCGCCAGCGCGGCGGAGAGCAATGCGATGACAGAGAGATTTGAAAATCATGTTGCTTAGGGCTTACGTGAGGGTTATCGAATACGACGTAGACTACGGAGAGGGCGGCCTTGGTCAGACCGAAGTAGTCTTTGGTTTTGCTGGCTTCGAGGTTGCCGCAAGTGTTGCACGCGGAACTTATCGTAGTCCAAATAGGCGTAACCGGCGCCCACTTCGGCTTCGAGACTCCAGCGACGGTTGAGCACGAGTTGGTAACCCATACCGACACCGGCTCCGACAAACCAACCTTCGCGTAACGGTTCTTTTCGAGGGTGTGGAGGATACCTCCGGGGAACTTCATGTTCTGAAACATTGAAACGTCCGGCGTGGGCGTGAATGCCGAAGAAGGAGTCCGCTGAAGCGTTCGCACGTCCAATAGCGCCATTCGGGCTGGATCGCAATGTGCTTGAACTTTTTGTTGGCCTGCTTGTCGAGGTCGAAGGATTGAACTCACCTGCACGTCAAAGGTCTGCTTCTTGTTCAGGCCGAACTCGAGGCTGAGGTTAGGCGTGGAGGTCGCGTCGTAGAGCAGATTGTTCTGGATCACGACTTGCTGTGCGCTTGTCCCGATGAAGGTGGCTGCCATGAGGGTGAGTAGCAAGAAGAATTTCTTCATATCTAGGTGTTGTTGTATACTCTACCGACTGGGGCGGTGGGGATAGTTGATTCTGTATTATGGTGTGACGGTCGGCGGAGCGGCTGTCGTTTGTCGCATGTGCGGTTGTGCGCCCCTATATATAGGTACGCGCGGCCTGCGTGTAGGCGTCGGCGTCCGTTCGAGCGCGGGAGGGGTGAGTCGTTGGGAGAAAAGTTTCTTCGCAGGCGTTGGGCGCGTCGAAGACGGTGCATGGCTGCACTGGGTCATCTCGTGATGAGTTCTATCGTCATCTCGCTTAGACGTGCCCGGCGCGTCATCCGCTGTGTCGGTGGTCGCGCGTTGGCCGGTTTGGGCATCTCTGGTTGCGTTCTCTGTGCCAGTTCGCTGCTCAAGCTGCCGTACTGTGTTTAGGCTCTCTCCTCTCGGAGGTCACGTGGTCGATGAGGGACTGAGCGTGCGTGAACGTGTTGTTGGTTCTTTCCGGCTCGTCGTTTCATCTTTTGGAGGGGCTTCGGTTGTGCGGTGCGCTGGCTGGGCGCTCGCCGTATTCCCAAGGCGGAAGGAAGTAACCGGTCGGTGGAAAATCGTCGTTTTACGAGGCCTTGGCCTGTCGACTCCGATAGATTACGCTGCAAAGGTATCAGTTAAATTCCTTACCAGCCAAATGTAAATGCACTCTTTCTTCATTCCGAGGCTCATTTTTAACATTTCGCCGCACAATATCCCCCGTTTTGGGGCGAAAAAGTCCCTCGTTCGTGGCACACACGCGCTCACGCAGCGGTCTATCTCACTGATTGTGTAGAGATGCGAAGGAGTGAGCGTGTGGTCGCGTCCTGCGGACGCGCGTTGACGTACGCGGTTTTGCGCGCACACAAGTTCTCGCTTTTCTTCGGCGACTTTTACCCCGAACCTTGGGGTGTCTCAGGGGTGCTCACGACTGCAGGGGCAGGAAAAGAGCGTAAAACACAGATTTTCAGCATATCTCACGAAAAAGCGGTGCGCCGACGAGGTTTTTCACGGGGATATGTACAAGATCGTGGAAAAAGTTGTGCAAAAACTTGTTCGATCTCCCGACGTTGATCATTATTTGACACATCGTTCGAACACAATATTTGAAATCGAGCGCGAATTGTGCAAGCGCATCGGCCGTAGCGCCCCTGTTCCCCGCCTGCCGTTGCGACTCGGGTGCAAACGGAGCGCGCCCGCCCGACCACTTTCACCGCCCCACCCCGACGGGCGCCCCCGGCAGCCCACTGCCGACACCCTCCCCCACTCCTTTCTGCGAACCCGCCCGACCGTGAGGCCTTTCACCACGGGGCGGAACCACCGCTCGGCAACCTCGCACCGAGCAACCCTCTTCCACAACAAAAAGGCGGCGAACAGCGCGCTGCCTTTCGCCTTTCTCCGCTCCTATATATATATACGCGCGTGAAGGGTTTTTCCTCCCTCGGCGGGAGGGGATCGGTGCACCCGGCGGTGGAAAAACGGAAGGTGGGGAGAAACGCACGGGAAGGTGGACATTTTCTCCACCGTGGAAAAAGACTGTGGAAAACAAATTGTGGATAAGTGGAAAATCGGCACGTTTCCACCGCTCCGCAACGAACGGAGGCGAAGCAGTAGACGGCGCCCGAGCAGCGGGCGCTAAACCGCGAAAGCGCTGCGCGAAGCTCCCCAAAGCCACACGAGGTGGCGAAAACTTGCATTAAAGCGAGAGAAGCGCAGCCCCTGCGAACGGGAAAAGCCCGCACACGGCACGGAAAGCTCAGCATCCGACCGCGAAAACACTAGCGCTTGTCAACAAAAAGGGCGTAGCGAGCCGGAAACGAGCGGGAGAAAGCCACAGTTGCGCCCTCGCACGATAACGACGAGGGCGCGAGCCGGCGGGCATCGGATATTTAGCAAACAAAGCCTTTCGCGGCGACCAATGAGGAAAATAAACGCGAAAGGAGGTGATGGCGAACCGACAACGCGGTTGCGCAGCAGAAAACACAGTTGCACAGCAGAAGAAACGCGAGAGGCGCAGAAATGCGAGGACTAAAGCGGCAGACCAGGGATGCTGACGAACGAAGCTACGCGGTTGGCAGACGAAAAAGCGCCGGCAGCGGAAAGACGCAGCGCCGGGCTTAGTGGTCGTCAGCGCACAGCAGTTTCGCGCCGATAACTCGCCGCACCTGCGCCTCTTCTATCTATATTAAACCTCGCACGAGCAATTTCCCCGACCGCCGGCGCATTTTCCCTTTGCTCCCCACCCCGTTCGCTTCAATGGCACAACTCATCGTCCGCACGCCCCTCACGGCCGCGCGCATCTTCACCCACTCGCCCCGCAACTTCTGCCCTTGCGCATCATCTTCCCAGCCGTTATACCGCGTTCTTGCCCCTTTGCGCACAGCTGCGGCACGCAGCGTTTGCTCTTATCTGCAAGGAGGTAAACGGGCAAAGCGGGCAAACGAGGTAAACCCGCAAACGAGAAGTACGCGAAGCAACCATCTCACGCGTTTACTCGTCTACGAGTCGACTTGTCTACAAGGAAAGTAAACGGGCAAACGAGAGAAGCACGCGAAGCAACCATCTCACGCGTTTACTCGTCTACGAGTCAACTTGTCTACAAGGGAAGTAAACGGGCAAACGAGTAAACCCGTGAACGAGAGAAGCACGCGAAGCAACCATCTCACGCGTTTACTCGTCTACGCGTCGACTTGTCTACAAAGGGAAGTAAACGGGCAAACGAGAGAAGCACACGAAGCACTATCTCACGCGTTTACTCGTCTACACGTCGACTTGTCTACAAGGGACGTAAACGGGCAAACGCGTCGACTTGTCTACAAGGAAATTAAAAAGAAATCGGCGCACCTCTGCGAGAGAAGTGCGCCGATTGTTCGGGCGGGTTGAAAGAAAGAGCGAAGCCTCTGCCGCTCCACCCGAGGGAGCGGACCAAAACGAGCTTGAGCTTCAGCCTTGGGCTAACAACGCTTACGACGCTGCGGTCGCGTGCGCCACGCTTGAAGACAACAGTGCCGTCTGCGAGCGCGTAGAGGGTGTGATCGGAACCCATACCCACGTTCTTGCCGGGGTAGTGAGCGGTGCCGCGTTGGCGAACGATAATGTTACCGGCTACGCAAGCCTGTCCGCCCCAGATCTTAACACCCAGACGTTGTGATGCTGATTCACGGCCGTTCTTCGAACTACCTACACCTTTTTGTGTGCCATTGGTTGTGTGTGTTAAGTGGTTATGCATTACTTCTTTAGTGACTTCGGTAAACTGGTGGCGATAGCCGTTGAGTTTACGATAGCCCTTGCGGCGCTTCTTGTGGAAAACGAGCACCTTGTCGCCCTTTACGAGGGGCGTGGTAACTTCTGCCACGACTTTTAGCACCTGCGACGGTGGGAGCACCACTTTCACCGCGCCGTCGGCGTCGATGAGGAGCACTTTGTCGAATTCAACAGTTTGTCCGCTTTCGGCATTGCGGACGCGGTCTACAAGCTTGCGGCCTTGCTCGACCTAAACTGATGACCGTTGATCTCTACGATTGCGTGCATGAGATGTGTGATTTGTGTGATAAAACGGTTTTTTCCGGGGGGCGCGCTTCGCTCCGTCCGCCCGCACCTTTCCTTTTCGAAACGGCACGACACGCACGGGGCGACGCGACTTCTTGGGCCTCGTCGGACTCTATACGGGCGCAAAGGTACAACTTTTTCTCAGAGTGAGCAAAAAGCCCACAAGTTTTAGGGATTCGGGCAGTGCTCCTTCTCCCCTTTTTCCACTACGCTCCAAAGGGAGAGGAGAAGCGTGTTGCACTTCTATATTGGAAGTACACATTATATCGGGAAAAGTCTGTATCTCTTAAGCTCTAGTTAGCAGCTTACAACTTATAATTAAGCCCAACAGCAAATGCCATAAGGTCAGGATAACCGGGCACAAAAATCGTAGCAAAATCCAGCTTCGAGCTAATCGCAAACTTGTACTCTAATTCCCTCCGTACCATAAAAACTTGTACTGCCATTTATCTGTCGGTGTTCCTTTGTAGTAGTTCGTATCTACATAGTTAGGGATAAAGAAACCAATTATGTCGATAAATCCACGTTGGCTCCATTCCCCCGAGGAGGCTATGCCGACCAATTTGAAAAATACGAGCTCGTAGCCCAATACTCGTCACACCTGCAAACTGGGCAGCACAATCCGCATATAGGCCTTGTATAAACTTGACAGAAAGGATATCAGGTACAATAAAGTATTCATACGTAAGGAGAGCACCCAAGTCCAAAACAAAATAAGCCTGTTCGTCTAAGCGATTGGGCATCAGCTCTCGCATTAGGCTTTCCACTAAGAGGGTGGAAGCTGAGTCCCATAATTTCAAACCAATGCTATGACGTTTCGACTTCTGAGAAAGAATGGGATATTGCGACTGTGCCTCTATGCCTTTATTCTCATCAATTGGTCGTTAAGTGAGAGCCCACTTGCTTTATCGCCCCAATCCTCCACTTCAAATCCTTTGTCAGAGCAAGAGCTTCGAGCGACTTGAGGCTCTTGCTCATCAAAAACTCTGAGCCCCGCACTCATCGTCATGAGGAGCATTAAAAGGCAAACTATTCTTCTAAGTCTTATCATACTCTGTTATATTTATATACTAACCAACCCCCAACATTCTACACTTCTAAGCTGACAAGTTCCTATTTCTGAGGATTCAACTCAAACAACATCCTTATTACTTCACAAATATCAGAATCTTGATATTCTTTGATGGTGCAGACAACCGCATCAAAATCTTTTAGTAGCTGAGAGCGTGTAGAGTCGCCCGATTGCTCATTTGGGCAACGCATGTTTCAAGAGATACTGTGCTTCGATTTCCTCGTCCCAAAGTTTCCCTCATCAACTGCTGCTCGATCTCCTGCAGCCCAAATCCGCTGCTCGCACATCAAGAAGGTGGCCACCGTGGCTGAGTATTCGCGTTCGGGAGACCTCCGTGGCTACAGCTGTAAAAGTCGCGCTCACTTCGCGCGGTAGTCCTCGGCGCACTGCTCTTTTTCACCAATATTCGCACTCTGAAGACGTTTTTCATAATGCTGACAAACTTCGAAGCGAGAACACAAAGAGATTCACTTCGTCGTTCACATTCAGCACCTGACTCGTCTTTTCGCCCTATCGCTTTTCGGAAGAAACGCCCGCGGCGCACATACCAAATGCCTCGCCGGGACGGTCTTTTGTACGGGATGCACGCGACGCGCTGCCACGACATCGTGGTCGCGCTTGGCGCTACGGTTGCAAAACTCGCAGGCCGGCAAGAGATTACACCCACCACCGACTCGGGGTGAGAGTTTCTTGCATTTGAAGTGCTCCACGTCCCATCAAGCACTGTCCTTGCACTTTCACTTCCGAATAAGCGCGCGCTGCCGCGTCATCGCAAGGGCGCTTCGCGGATGTATGCTGTGTTCCACGCAGTGTGACGCACTTTCCTGCGCGACACTTGCGGCATACGCCTCGCGTAAGCTCTCATTAGCCGTGAGTTCAGGCGGTTTCGAGCGGCAGCGGGAGTTGTATCATGGCGTCTTCCTCACTCCTCAAGTTCAACTCTACAGATACCTCGCATGGCTGCCGGGACGCATCAGGCGTTCGAGGCTCACGGCATCGATTTCCTCGGCCTTTCTCGCGATCTTTGGCTTTGAGCGCGTCCTCGAAGCGCGTTTCGCTATCCGTTGGCCGCACCGAGCGCACGCCTTCCTTTCAATTCCATCGTGCTCGGACAAGATTTCCTCGACCGTCCAGCGTGAAATTCGGTTTACATTAGAACGCTCCGCCTCTATGTCGCTTTCCGCATTGCGACGCAGTACACAGAGGTCGCGTCCTCCATCGATTGGAGCACATGCGTGACTGTGGGTCGTGACGATGAAAACTGCACGCCCAGGGAAAGATTCTGAGGTGTGGGCGAGATCGCGCTGCCACTTACGTGCAGGTGCAACATCGATCTCGTCCGCAGCACAACGGCCTCCTTCGTGCAAAGGTTTTCGGCAGTCGGGACACAATTCAAACATCTGTTTGCAGAAATCTGCAGGCTGAAGTCAAGCCGTGGTTTGGACAGCCGAAACCCAACTCGTCGAAGCGCATATCGCCGTCTTCTTCCGGCAGAAAAGGCTAACGCGACTTCGCGCTCGCATTATCACCATCTTTCTTGGAAAAGAAAAATCTGTCACACCGGGGAACAAGTCACTTCTCACCAAATCACGTGCATCTTTTCCAACCGCTTGAGACTTCTCGCTGCCGCTCTTCTGCGAATAGCAACCGCAGTAACCACTCTTGAAAATCCGTCAAGCGAGACGTTGCTATAAAAAGCGTGTCTGTGGGATCCCTTCGCGTTCACTGAGGCTGCATTCGCGCAGATAACGACTCACACCACTGCATAATGTTTCAGATCTAACGGACGTCAACCTAGAAAATCCATCTCTCCACTCTTTATCAGTCGCCTCGCGATAGCACATTAGCATTCAGATCTGTCGGAGGCGAAAGTGGCATATACTTAATCGTTATGCTTTTGGTCCATCATATTCAGTTCAACCTCCGATCGCAGTGGTCGCAACAGCGTCAGCCCAGCACATCCTTTCGTGTCCGGTATGCATTCTCTGCCGCGAGCGACATCTGTCGCCGCTATCTTTCGCCGTCCGCACCACGGGCAATCCACGGTTAAGTCTTTGATGCACTTATACCCTGGATAGGAAAACTGTCCAATTTTCTGGCAAGAGGAAAGAAACATGCTTTTATGGCCGATGTTTCACGGCGAGTACGAACGAAGCGAGAAAGGTGCTCGACGATCGAGCGCAGCGCAAAAGGATTGGTGCCAAGATGGACAACGTTCGAGGAAGCAGTTTACACCGTAAATGTATGAAAAACAACGCGCTTTGAGACAAACGAATGTAACTCGAGGCGCCTTAACACACATTTAGCAAACAAGCACGTGCCGACGCTCGCGTCGGCGCTGGCGGTAAAAGTGAAGCGGAGACGTGGCCGCCCTATCTCACTCGGAGGCGGTGGGCGCTGGGAAGGGCGTGGAGGGTGCTGCATCAGGGCGGTGAAAGCGTGCTCGACGCTTGTCGGCAAGGCAGAGGACGCCGGGCGGCACGACCGACGAGGAGGCAGCCTGAGGAGCCGGAGGGGCGATTGCCGGGATGGATGAGAATGCCGGCGCGCGACCGGGGACGCGCCCTGCGGCGCGGCGAGCGTGCGCACACTCGACCACGGACGCGCGCGAACTTGCAGAAAGCGGAAGACGAGGGAACGATCGAGACGGAGGTCGTATTCGCCCGCGAGAATGGCGATACGCGCTGACATCGGGGGTTCGAGGGCGGCGACGGAACGCAGACCGGCTGGTCGGCAACAAGAAGGATGCTTCTGTACTCTCCGGGGCAGGGCGGTGCGGCAAAAGACGAGTAGCGAGGACATGATGGGATGGGACGAAACAAGGCTGGAGTTGACGGGTAAAACGGGTGAAACGAGTAAATAAGTGGACGGAGTGAAACGAGCAGACGAGCGGTAACAAGCGGACGAGAGGGACACTCGAATTAGCGAATCACGCGTTTGCTCGTCTACGTAGTCGAGACTTGTCTCACGAAGGAAAAGCAACGGGTAAACCCGCAAAACAGAGTAGACGAGAGGGACGCTCTGAATTAGCGAATCACGCGCGTCACTTGTTCACGAGTCGACCTGTCTACGAAGCGAAATGCACACGGCAGTCCAGTGAAACAAGCAGACGAGAGGAACACTCGAACGAGTAATCCCTCGCGTTTGCGTCTACCGGTTTACTCGTCTGCCCATTTTGTTTGCGATACTACTGATTTACTCTCGATTTCAAAAGCCGGTGACGCCCAGCACGCGCCGGGTAGATCAGACACTGGGCGAAGGCCAGAGGGACGCTGTCGTGAATCGTGCCCATCGGGGGCAGGGAGCAAGCCCATCAGGGCGAAGGCCACGCCGGCGGCGACAGCGCGACGGCGGTGATTTCTTGTAGTTTAGTGCTTCATCAGGCGTATGTGAGGTTGAACATCGGAATGGGGCTGCACAGCGGCCGACAGGAGCGGAAAAGAGCGCCAATCTATTGAATGGATATCTCGTTCTTGTTGCTTATTCATTTTGCTTATATATAGCGGTTTAATGGTGTTTTATGATGGTATCAATATGAAAGTTCCTTCTATCTTCTTTTATACGCCAATTTCGCTTCTTTCTCATCTGTTGCTCAAAATAGAAAGTTGTGGTACTATCTATTTAGATCCTTTATCTCTATCTATCGATATTTTATTCTAGTCTGACCCAGTAGAAACCAAGAAAAACAACAAATTGTGTAAGCAAATCGGTTGTATTTTTAGGCGATCGGCGGCGGCCCGGTGGCGCTCCCCCACCTTGAGGGAGGCGACCTGGGTGCCTGCGCGCCGCGAGGAACGGTCGCGACGGCCGAGGGCTTAATGACCGGAGGTGCCACCGTGGGCATTCCGCGGGCAAGAACAACCGTACCGCCCGTGGCAGCAGGGGTGCCGCCCGGTGGGCACCCGGGGGTTACCGCCGTGCCCGAAGATTACCGCCCGTGCCGACGGGAGCAGAACGCGTGCCGCCCGTGGCAACAGGGTGCCGCCCAGGTGGGCGTGCCAGGGTTACCACCCGTGCCGAGTTACCACCCGTGCCCGAAGGAACGCCCCCGTACCTGCGGGGTTCGTGCCGGGAGGCGTGGTGCCGGGTTGGTTCGTGCCGTCACCTTCTTCTTTTTTGTCGCCGGTGAAAGCTCACCGCGTGGTCTTTGACCGAGGGCGCGGCGAATGCGCGAGAGGGGTGAAACGAAATGTGCACGCGCTTGATCATCACTTGGGACGCTCTGTTCACTCCTTCACGCCCTTTCCGCAGCGCAACGAGGGGCGGAACGAACCAGATCGCCGAGGCGAATGCTGCGTCCCTGCTGGGCAGTCGATCTCGACCTCGAGGGCATCGACCTGCTGACGTCCGGCCCGACGGTGCATTTCTTGCCGATGCGCTCGATGGTTTGGCGCGGTCACGTCGCAGCCCGCTGCGGTGACTTGAGTTGCGGGTGGTAAGAGGATGTCGCCGGTCTTGATGTTCTTGCGGCGAATAACGTGATGAGTTAACATAAGGTTGAGGTAGGGGTTAACAAAATGGGAGGGAGAATGAACGAGTAAACGGGTAAACCGGTGAACGAGTAAACCAGTGGAGTAAACGAGCGACTCGGTAAACGAAGTAAACTTGAACGGGTAAACGGGTGAACCCAACGGGTGAAACGAGAGGAACCTCGAATTAGCGAATCACGCGTTTAATCGTAAACGGTAGACATGAGTCTACGAAGCAAAACAATGGTGAACGAAATTCATCGCGTCATATTTCACCTCCTACACTCACCAATACAATCGAGAGGGGCCAAATATGTGACAGGAGGGCAGAAAATTCCTATAAAAAATGTTTCATGTAGATCAATGCGTTCGAAAGCCGAAAAGAGGCGAGTCCACAATGTTTTGTCATTTCTCCGCATTCTCACGAAAAGGCGTGGGTTGTACTCAACCGCAATACAACGAAAGGGTTGCGAACTGCGACAACACAACAGGGAATTTCCACACCAAAATAAGCGATTTCATCCAGAAGAACAGCGTTTCACGGTGGCGATAATGAGAGAACCGAGCGTAAAGTTCGTCAAATTCAGAAACACTTGCAAATCAGCGCAGAAAAGAAAAGAAAATACGGCAGTGAGTTCGAAAAAGTTTATACCTTTGCAACTGTGAGGCACAAAAACCACGGCACCACCTCGCCATTGTGTTTCCGCCAAATCATCGGTATGCCCCCTTCGGTCCCTATTTTCCCCTCGAATCCAACGCCTACCGTCCGGCAGAGCAGTTGATTGCGCCGCAAATGGGCACCGCGGGTTTCGGGCGACCTCTATGTGATGCTCTCACCGCGACTGTCCCGACTGCTGGCTTGAACTCGACTTCGACGCGCTGGGCTGCGAACTCCACGAGGCCCGCCCTCGTTCGCCGCGTGGTGGGCTCGACCTCTTCCTCCTCGACCGCGAGCACGGCACTTTCACCGCCGAAGAGCCCTGCGGTGGCCGCCGCCGCTCGTCCGCGCGCTCGATCGAAGAAGCCTGTTGGCGCAGAACAGCACCGCCGTGAGAGGAAAAGTTCGCGCCGGACGACCGACAACGCCGACACACGCTCTCCTGCGCAACGGCACAAGACGACGCACCACCGCCGACGGAAACCACCAACGACAGCGCGCAGCGAAAACGTTCGATCCCTCATTGGAAGAAAGAAGAAAATAAAGACCTCTCCCCTATGGTCCCCTCCCCCAAGGGTGAGTGGGAAGGGCAGAAACCTTAAAACGCGCTGCGGGAGGAGGAAGCGCAATCGCGGTTTTCAGCTGTCGCCGTGTCGTTGCCGCCACCGTCCGCACGGGGCGACGGCTCAAACTTTGTCCGCAGTGAGCGAGAGGCGGAAGCGACACCGGGCGCCCCACCCTTCGAACAGAAATGCGCGACCGCGGCCACCACGGCCACGACCGCCGGGCGACACCTGCCTCCCACAATGAGCGCCCGGCCAGCGAACACGACCGGCGAAAACACGCCGCAAGTGGTGGAAAATTCGACCAAAAGGCGAGGATACGCCCCCGAAAGCGAGATATTTCGCGGCGAACGAACCGGCATCGACCGCGGCCGGCGAAGCCGCCGCCCCGCAAAGAGATGGAAAATTCGCTCATTGAAAGGGACGACGAGCCGGACGGAGCGGAATCGCCGCCCGGCGCGGTGGACCGCGTGAGCGGTTTGTCGCCGCCGAATGCGAAGGAGGTGGCGGCACTATGCGCGCACGGGGCGCCCGCGGTTCAACGCGCTGCGGTTGTGCTCTACTACGAGTCGCGCGGTTGGCTATTGCGGGCGGACTGGCCGTGGCCGTGGCGCAGTTTGGTAAAAACTCTGGTTGGTGCGCGGCGTTGTGCAACGCCGTGAGGGCGCAGGGCGAACCGCAGACCGGCTACGCCGCGCAAACAGGCGGCTTTCGGGTCGAGAATGCGCCAAAATCGCCGGTTGCATCGACCGACGGAGCCGAAACTTCGCGTCGTTCCTCGACGCGCCGGCGTTCGTCCGGCCGACGCGCACCACCTCGGTGCCAACAACGGCGGGAGGGACGATTTGGCCCGGTGGGCGACGCACCCTGCTGGGCGTGACGCCCGACGCATCAGCGCGGGAAGTACGTCGTTTTCCGCGCCCACCCTCGTGCCCGGATCTCCGCCGCGTCTTCCGAGACTTCGGCGGGCGCTTCAACGCACCAGCTGCTCCTCAGTGCGGACAAAAGCGAGCGTTCGTTCGCCTACGCCGACGAGTATGCCACGCAGAGCACCGAGCCTTTGCCGGCGAGCCACCGCGCACCCGACGACGCGATTTCCGCCCACGTGGCCGAAACCTGCGCACAACAATGCGCCGGAAGAAGGCGAAGGCGAAGCAGGAGTTCGCCTCACGGGCAGACTTTCGTACCGACAACCCGCTGAAAGCAACACACGCCAATACGGAAGCACTACCCGAGACGGGCGGCGTTTCCGCGCGAAAAGCGCACCGTTTTGTTCACCTTCAACACACCTGTATCACGAAAACAACTCAGGCACTTCCCGTCGCACACGGCGGAAAGGCGACTCACGCCCCGATATTGGGGACTGTCCACCCTCTTCCGCTCGCCGACGGCAAACGTCAGCCGACCGACGATGCCGCCGAACGGCGCCGCGAATTACTGCCGCCGGTTTCGGCATCGAGATGCACCGCGTGCCTGCACGAATATCGCGCCGGCTGCGTGCCCGCTGCGAGGATGAGGCGAAGGAACGCGTCTGCGGCGACGCAGTCTTCCGCTCGCAACCCTCGCTGACCGCAAGCCACCCGTATTGGCGCGATGATGCTGCGGCGACAAATTGCTCACCCTCAAAGCGCTTTCGCGAACAGTTGGGCGCGGATTCGGCTGAACGCGCGGCTGTGTCTGCAGCTGAACCACACGGCGAAGTCGTGAGAGAGACGCCGACGGGCTGACGAGCGATCGGTTGCGAGGCGGCGGCGGCCGCAGCCATCGCCGGTGGCGTACGGCGAACTGATTTGGAGCGAGGTGATGCTCTATTTGCATTGCTGCGTGTTGGCGAGGTCGCTACGGCAAGGTGGCTTTCGGTGCGCGCGCGGTGGACGCGATGGTGTCCGAACTTGCCGCGGGAATTTATGAAGAACGCAACCGCGAGCAGGGTCATATGAGCGTGTGCTGGAAGATGCTGCGCGCGGGCTCGGGAGGCGGCGGAGGCTGAAACACTGTTGCACGCGCGGACGCATGTTGGAGCTGGGCGCTCTGGCGCTGCAGCGCACGAACGGCGACGAACAGGCGGCGCAGACTGCTGAAACAGCGGTTTGGCTGGAGGAAGAGGGTGGAATAAGTAAACGAGTAGACAGACGTAAACAAGTAGACGAGAGGAGACAGTCGAAGGGGCGAATCACGCGTTTATTCGTAAACGAGTAGACGGGGAAAAGGTAGACGAGTAAGACGTGGAGCGGAAGTAGACGCGAAGGCAGTCGAAAACGGCGAATCACGTGTTTACGCTGTGCCGGTTTACTCCGTTGCAGAGTCCACTCAGTGAACAAGTGAGACGGGTAAACATGTGAACGCACGTGAGTCACTCGACCGCATCACGCGCGTTTACCGCTGTGTACCGGTTTACTCCGTCGCGAAGTCTCCCCGGTCTACGGCAACCATCACCGCGATGACCAGCCCGTACGATCCGTACCTCGCCCCGCACCTCGAGGATAATTGCGCGCGGCATGAGTGCGCCGGCGCTCGTATCCGGCTTGCGAAACGGCCGATAATTTTCAGAGTGTGGTGCTCGTCCTGCTCGAACACCTGGAAGGAGTTGGGCGCGCTGGCGCAGGGGCGCGCTCGGCGGTGCGGCGCATTTTCGATCCGCGGCCGTGGATATCGACGGTGACGCTCCACGCGCTATCGACGCTCTCAACCGCCGCGCGCAGCAGCGCATCGCGCCACGCATCTCACCCGCCGGCCGCCCGAGCGGACGAGGAGGAAGAGGGGGCGGGCGAAGCCCTCGCGGAGGGAACGAACGCGGGGTGCCTCCCCGATCCTCGTGAACGACAGCGCCCGCGGCGCCGAACCTGTCGCCCCTTCGCCCCAAAACCGGCGCAAGACGCACGCCGAAACGCAGGGCAGCACGCCGCGAAAGGGCGATCGCCACGCACTGACACGTGTCTGGAAGGTTGGCACACGGAGGGCTCGCGTCCCGGTTTCACCGCACGAAGGCGGGGCGGCTGTGGACGGCGATGCGCGCGCAGGGCACGACAAAGCGGGTTCGGCCTTCGACTATGCGCGGGTGCTGGATGCGCGGTGGTCGCGTGCGCTCTCGGCTTTCGGGCAGCGGGTCCGCGAAGTGTGGTGCTGCTGCGCGGCCAGCGGGTGGAGGTTCTGCCGAAATCGCCGAGGCGATGCAAGGTGCCCCTTCGGTGCGCCCAGTTGTTGAGCCGCGGACGCGCGCGACTCGCCCGAGTACGCGATCGACCCGGCGTTTTCGGCGAAAAGTTTGGCCGGTGAGTGTTTTTCCGCTTTTGCTGGATTCAGAAATTCTTTTCTCGATCTTTTTCATATTTCTTTGTTTTCGGCGCACGGAATTTCGTTCCTGCGCCGTTTTCGATGCACCGCCACGGCGTTGGTTTTTCGGCGCGGCGGTGGACCGGAAAACTTCGCGCGGCGCTCGCGCGTATATAAGAGATTGTTCGCGTAATTTCCGGCGCGAGTGGCCGATTGAGGAGATTTGCCGAATTTTGCGTTTATCACTCGGTTGGTTCTTCGAGGTGATCTGTTTTTATCTTTGGAGGGCGGCGTCGGACCCGTTTTCAGCCTTTCGGCGTCGCCCGATCTTGTGGAGGTAAAAATCGGGAGGTGAGCCGGGAAGTGAATCGGGCGGTGAGTCGCGCCCACCTCTTCGCCGTGAGCGGTTCACCCGCCCCACGTTTTCTCCTCGCTCTGCCTCCAGCCTACAAACTCCCTCTATGTTTCACTCCTCTCTGGCTCGCAGCCTCTGGATTTCATCGTGTTGGTCATCGCGCAAGCGCTGGTTTTCAATCACATCCACCTTTTTCGGCTTCTCGCCCGATGCCCTATGTTTTGTGCTGCTGATCCTTCGTCACGGCACGCCCGCGCTGGGTTTGTATGTGACAGGCCGGAGCTGGATGCCTTCCATCGACGCGGTGAGCACCACGCCGGTGTGGCGGCCAGTGCGCTGACTTCGCGGGACTGTTGACGCCGGGCGTGCGCAGTTTTTCGCTCCCGACGACAAGTTGAAGAAGCCTTTCTGCCGGGGTGCGCACGATGACGTGGAACGGCTTTTTGAAATTCGCGGCCACGCTTTCGTTCGTGACGGTGTCGGTATTTTCACGTATTGGAGGTTTTTCGTCCACCCGGCTACGCTGGGTTTGAACATCGGCGGCAGTTTTGTGCTCACGCTGCTTTTTGTCGCGCACCTTCGAACGCAGCTGGCCTTCAGCTCCGGCAGGCCACAGCGCGCTGAAATAGTACGACGGCGCGGACGGAAGTCATTTTGAGCAGGATAGTTGATTTCCTCCACTCCGCCGTCGCCTTCTTTGCGCCCCCGACTCGCACCTCCTCGGCGGTGCGCGTTTTCATATTCCCCCTTTCAGTCACTCCTCCCACCTATTTCCTCCACCGCGCCCCCAAGATTATAGTTTTGAAAGCGCAAGTTGGTGATCGGCGGCATCGCGCTGTCGATCGTTGTCGTCTTCGTGCTGCGGCTGTTGGCGCTGCAACTGATGAGCGACGACTACCGCAAACGCCGGACTCCAACGCGTTTCCGCAAAGAGATATTGTACCCTCCGCGGGCTGATCACGGATCGGCACGGGAAGTTGCTTCAGTGCTACAACAGGCCTCGTACAACATCCTCGTGACGATGCAGGACCAACACGGCATCGACACGGCGGACTCTGCCGCACGATGGGCATCACGCGCGAAGACTATCATTCGGAGATGACGAGATCAAAAGATCCGGCGAAGAATCCGGGCTATTCGCGACACGCCGCAACTCTTCGCGAGCCAAATTCCGGCGCATGAGTTTTCGAAGTTCCGCGAGAAGCTGTTTCGTTTCAACGGTTTCACGGTCGAAAAAGCGTTCGGTGCGTCGCCACGCCTCGGGCAGCGCGCGCACTTGCTGGGCGACGTGGCGGAGGTGAACCAAGCCGGCGTGGACTCCGACGCGTACTACAAGAGCGGCGACTACATCGGCAAAGCTCGGCGTGGAGCGCAGCTACGAAAGTGCTGCGCGGCGAGAGCGGCACTGCTGTATGCTGCGCGACGTGCACGGCCGCACGAAGGGCACTACATGGACGGCAAATATGATACCGAGGCCCAGCCGGGTCGCAACCTGACGCTCAGACTCGACTACGCCACAGGAACTGGCCGAACGCCTGCTCGAAGGCAAATACGGGGCGATCGTGGCCATCGAACCGGCGACGGGCGAAATCATCGCGATGGCTTCGGCACCGACCTACGACCCGCGCTCGATGGTGGGTCGCGACCGCGGAAAGGCGATGACCGCAATGATGCGCGACGAGCGCCGCCACTGCTCAACCGCGCCATCTCGGGCACCTATCCACCGGGCTCGACGTTCAAGATCTCGCAAGCGCTGCTCGGACTGCAAGAAGGATCGATCACGCCGAGTGTGGCCTTCCCCTGTGCCCGAGGCTTCAACTACAAGGGGCTGCACGTGGGCTGTCACGGCCACGCCTCGCCGATCAACTGGTACCGGCCATCGGGACGTCGTGCAACTCGTATTTCTGCTGGGAATCTGCTGCGATGCTGAGCAACCGCAGGAAGCACGGCGGCGTGCAAAACGCGATGACGCGCTGGAAAGACCATGTGGTGAGCATGGGCTTCGGCTACAAACTGGGCGTCGACCTGCCGGGCGAGCGCCGCGGCATGATTCCGAACGCGGCCTACTACGACAAGGCCTACAAACGCTCGTGGAACGGGCTGACGGTGATCTCGATCGGCATCGGACAGGGCGAGGTGACCTCCACTCCGCTGCAAATTGCCAACTTGGCGGCCACGGTGGCCAACCGCGGTCACTACTTTGTGCCGCATGTGGCGCGCCGCATCCAAGGTGAGCGCCTCGACACGACCTACACCCGCCCGCGCCGCACGATGGTGGCGCGCCGCTGGTATGACTACGCCGTGGCGGGCATGCGCCGCTCGGTGTTGGCCGGCACCTGCCGCGGGCGGATTTCGGCGGGAGGTTTGCGGCAAAAACGGGCACGGCCCAAAAGCCGCGGCCACGACCACTCGGCCTCTATGGGCTTCGCGCCGATGAACTCGCCCGAAGATTGCGGTATGCGTCTACGTGGAAAACGGTGGCTTCGGCGCCGATTTCGCCATGCCCATCGGCTCTCTCATCATGGAACAGTATATCAACGGAAAACTCTCGCCGGCTTCTCGCTCGAAGGCCGAGGCTTTCCGCCAACGTCCATCAATTACTGGCAGCCATGCGCGATAATCAACTCAATCCGGCCTTTCGTGCCGACGGCTGGGTGCTCCTATCTTTCTGGCCCTCCGTCACTTTCCGGGTGGTTCAGCGTGTGCGGCGCCAGCCACACGTTCGACCTTCAGAACCTGCTCTCGTTCGACACGCGAGCGGGCAAGCAGTTGATTTGGATTTGCTGCTCGTTGGTGTTGGGCGGCGTGATCTTGATGTTCGACGACCGCTACTTCGACATGCTGGCCGACCTGTTTTATTGGTCGATGATGGCCTTGCTGCTCATCACGCCCTTCGTGGCGCACGACATCAAGGGTTCGCGCTCGTGGATCTCGCTGGGTCCCGTTTCGCTGCAGCCGGCCGAGTTCGCCAAATGCGCCACGGCGCTGATGGTTTCGAAGGTGATCGGTCAATACGGCTTCACGCTCAACCGTCGAGCACACTTCCTTCGGGCGGCGGGCATCGTGTTTTTGCCCTCGCGCTCATCGTCTTGCAAAAAGAAACGGGTTCGGCGCTCGTCTATTTCGCCTTCTTCCTCATGTTCTACCGCGAAGGCATGCCCGGCAGCATCCTCTTTTGCGGCGCTGCGGCGGTGGTCTACTTCGTGGTGGGCATCGGTCAGGGCAAACCGTGCTGCCCGGCACAGCCAGCGTGGGTGAAACGGTGGTCTTGGCGCTCGTTGGCTCTTCACGGCGGGTTTGCTGCTCGTCTACGTGCCGCGCGCAACCGGAACATGCGCGCCGCATCCTCTTTTGGGGCACGTTGCTCCACCTCGTAGCCTACGGCGTTTCGCTCTTCGTCGTGCCCTTCGACATCAGTTGGGCGCAGTTGAGCGGTTGCACGGCGATGTTCGGCTATTTAGGCATGCAGTGGATCGGTCGCGCGTCAACGCTTCCTGCTGCATTGGGCTGTTTTCGATCAGCAGCATCGGTTTTTCTACGCCTCGGACTATGTGCTCAACAACGCCATGAAGGACTATCATGCCCGCATCCGCGTGCTGCGCGGTGAGGAAGGCGCGCGCGCCTCGTGACAACGTGACGCAGTCGAAGATCGCCATCGGCTCAGGCGGCTTTGTTGGGCAAGGCTATGAACGGCACGCAGACCAGCTCGACTATGTGCGGAACAGGACCGGACTTCATTTTTCTGCACCGTGGGAAGAAAGAGGCTTCGTGGGCGCGGCCGGCGTGCTGGTGCCTTCTCTTCCTCTCATCTGGCGTGATCGCCCTGGCCGAGCGGCAAACGTCGACCTCAGGCGCGTGTTCGGCTATTCGGTGCTTTCGATCCCGCTCTTCCACGTGTTCATCAACATCGGCATGGTGCTGGGCATCGCCCCGTCATCGGCATCCCGCTGCCGTTCTTTTTCCTACGGCGGCTCGTCGCTTTGGGGTTTCACCCTCCTGCTTTTCATCTTCCTGCGCATCGACGCTGACGCAAACGCTGAAGCTCCACATTTTTCCCTCTCTCCTGTTATCTATCCACGAGGACCGCCGCTCACGAAGCGCCCGCCCGCCCACATCGGGCAAAGCGTCGACCGGTTTCGCGCAGTGCTCCTCCACAAAACATAACTATGGCCCTCACCTCCCGTCGCCAAACCCTCATTCGCAGCCTGCTCTTTGTCGCTGCTGCAGCTTTGGCAGCCGGCAGTCCCTCATCTTTATCTGAAGCGTTCGACCGATGGCCCCTCACCCCCGACGGACTCGCGGCCGCGACAGCATTCTGCCCACGCGCGTGCCCGACACCGCCGAGCGTCGCCGACCGCCCGCCGAAGAGCGACGCCCGCCAACTCGGCGGCGAACGCCCGACGTCGCTGAGCGCGACCCGCTGCCGCCGGCTACGACGACGGTTATCTGTCGCGGCAACGCCGACGGAATGAACAACGACAGAGCGCGCCGGCTGCGACGGAGTCGTCGCAATATCCCTCGGCCGCCGACCGCCGAAACCTACGCCGCGGCTATCGTCGCGGATACCGCCGCAGGTTTTGCCGACGGACGCAGCCAAGCGGTGACGCCCACCACGGACGACAACGACAACAGCGGCCACGACGCGAGCGCGCGCCCCGACAACGACGGAAGAACGCCCCGCCAAACCCACCGCGCCCCGCAGCGACGAAAAGGCCGCCCCGCGCCTAAAGCCGGACACGCCGGCGCTCAAGCCCAACACGCCCCCGCGACGAACGCAAAACCACCCCGCCCGTGAACTACCGCGCCCCTCTTCCGCCACTATCCCGTCGACACGCCGCTGCGTCGCTCGCTTCTGCACCACAGCGGTGCAGGTGTGCCGCGCGCCTCGACATCGCGCGCCGACCGCCCGAGGCTCGCGCCGACCTTCGCCTCATCGAAGCCGGCGCCATACTCCACGACATCTGCACCTCACCCATGCGCCGGGCATCCCTGCCACGGCACGGCACCTCGCTTAATGCACGGCTCTCTCGGCGCGCATTCTCCGCGTTGAGGGGCCACGAGGCGTTGCGCGCGCATCTGCGAGGCGCCACACCGGCACGGGTCTGCGCGCGGCCGACATCCGTGCCCTCCAACTCCCCCTGCCGGCCGTCGATCTCTCCCGAAACGGTCGAAGAGCGCATCATCTGCTACGCCGATCTCTTCCACAGCAAGAGCCACCCCTGCGTTTTCTCACTGCCGAGCAGGTGGCCGAGCGCGTAGCTCGCCACGGCGAAGAGGGGCTCTACACCCTCCGCCGCTGGCAGCCTAGCGGTTTGAGTGAGGCGAAGACGTGGTATAGTAAACGAGCAAACGGATTCGTAAACAGGTAAACAAGATTCGTAAACGAGTAAACCTCGTAGACGGGTAAACAGAGAGTTACCTGAGCGAAAACGCGCCGTTTTCTCAACGACCGCACCACGTGTTTACATTGTCTACTCGTCCACTCCGTCTACGAACATCCCCCACTTCGTCCACGAAACGCGCCGTCCTCACCGACCGCACCACGTGTTTACATTGTCTACGCGTCCACTCTCGTTTCTACGAAAATCACTCGTTTACATTGTCTACCCGTCCACTTCGTTTACGAAAAATCACCGTCTACGCTGCACACCCGTCCACTCGTCTGCGAATACCCCCACTTCGTCCACGAACATCCCCACCCTAACCCCATCTCCTACCTTGCATCGTCCCGCCGTCCGCCATTTTGCCGCCCGTTAGCGGCGATTTGCTCCTCAGGCTTCTCACAGCACTACTGCCACACCACCGCGTCCTCACCGGGCACGGCTACCCCAGCGCGCCCCAACGTCCCTCTTTGCCGACACTGTCGACAGTCTGCCCACCGATGCCCACCGCCTGCGCACTGCCCTCGCCGACAGCCTCGCCGTCCGCAACGACAGCGACACGCCCAGCCGAGCGCCCTCAACCACGCCCTCGACAGCCTGCGCATGCCCCTCTACCGATCACGTCTGGCCGCCCGCATCGCCGCCGACAGCCTCGCCGTGGCTATCCCGCTGCGCAACGCCGACGAGCCTGCGTCGCGACACCACTGCCCGTGCCCCAAGCCGACACCCTCCGCCTGCGCAAGTCAGGCCTCGACGCTCCCGTGGAATACACCGCCAAAGACAGCCTCGTCTACGACGCCGAGCGGACTCGCCCACCTCTATGGACGAGGCCGATGTGAAAGTATCAAAACATGGGGCTCAAGGCCGACTACATCACCCTCAACATGGACTCCTCGCTCGTGCGCGCACCGGCGTGCCCGAGCAGACACCGGCCGCCTGCAAAATGGCCCAGTCTACACCCAGGGAGCGAAAACTACGAGAGTCGCGAGATGGCCTTCAACTTCAAGACCAAAAGAGGCTATCATCGACGACGTGAAAACCACCCCAAGGCACCGGCTATCTGCGCAGCGTCGAAGCCAAACGCACCGGCGACGGCAGCTTCTATCTGCAAACGCCCAATACACCACCTGCGACGCCGAGCATCCGCACTTCTGTCTCCAACTCACCGCGCCAAAATCCACCCCGGCGAAAGGAAACCTTCTTCGGTCCCGCCTATCTCGTTGTGGCCGATGTGCCCCTGCCCGTGGCCATCCCCACGGCTTCTTCCCCGTCAACAAGAAATACTCCTCCGGTCTCATCGCTGCCCACCTACGGCGACAGAGACCGCCCGCGCTCTACCTGCGACGGCAGCTACTATTTCGCCCTCTCCGACGCATCGACCTCAAACTCCTCGGCGAAATCTACACCCGCGGCTCATGGGGGCCTCCTCGGCCGAGCACCTTCGCCCGCCGCTACGCCTATCGCGAGCAACGTCTTCCTCTCCTACCTCCACCGTCAACGGCGACAAAAACCTCCCCGACTACAACAAACAGACCTCCCTCAAAGTGCGAGTGGAGCCACAGCTCCGACCTTCCAAGCCAACCCCAACACCTCGTTCTCCGCCCGCGTCAACTTCGCTCACCGAGAACTACGAACGCTCAATCTCACCTCCCTCTACACGCCGCTGGCCTACACCCAGCACGCCCGCGCCTCGTCGGTGGAGGTTTCAACCACAGCATTTCCTCGCTCGGCCTCTCGCTCGGCCTCCGCCAACGTGTCGCGCAAGACATGCGCAACTCCACCCTCTCCGTCTCCCTGCCCTGACGTTTTCGCTCTCCGTCGACCGCTTCTATCCCTTCCGCCGCAGAAAGCCGTCGGCAAAGAGCGCTGGTGCAACTCTCGCTCTCCTACACCGGACAGATGACCAACTCGCTCACTTCCACCGAGTCGCAGTTTTTCCCACACCCCATTCTCCAGTGGCGCAACGGCATGCAGCACCGCATTTCCCTCACCCGCCAACTTCCAACTCTTCAAATACATCAACCTCTCGCCTCCTTCAACCTCAACGGGCGCACTCTATCTCGCGCCAGCGCAAATCGTCGAACACCGCCGCCGGCGCTGAGCGCATCGACACCGTCTGCGGGCTCTACAACCTCTTCGATTGGAACGTAGCCCTCGGCCAACACCACGCTCTACGGCTCACGAGCCCTGTGCGCTTCCTCTTCCGGCGATCGCATCCGGGCCATTCGCCACGTCTTCAAACCACCGTCACCTTCTCCTTCGCCCCCGACTTCACCGACCGAGGCGCGCGGTTTCACCACCCACTACGTTCGCACGAAGCCGACGGCACCGTCTCGACCGTCAGCTACTCGCCCCTACGCCCTCGGCGCCTTCGGCTACCCCAACGCCAAGGCGGCAGGGCAACCTCCACTTCAGCGTGTCGAAACAATCTCGAGATGAAGGAGTCCGTCGGACGCCGACACCTCGAGGCTACCGCAAAGATCTCGCTCATCGACGAGCTCTCGGCCTCCTCTCCACACACCTCGCCGCGCAGGTGCGCCCTGGTCCGACCTCAGCACCAACCTCCGCCTGCGCGCCTCACCAGAGCTACACCTTCTCCCTCGCCGCACAGTGGGCCACCTACGCCTATGAGTTCGACGACCAAGAGCAGCGTCGTCGTGGGCAGCCGCACCGAGTGGAGCTACGGCCGCTTCGGCCGCTTCAAGGCATGAGCCAAAGACGCTTTCCTACCCCTCAACGGGCGGAAACTCGCGACCCTTTTCGGCCTCCTCACCGGTCGGGGATGGGACAAAATCTTCCACCCGATCGCGACGACAACCATGCCGCGACCCCGCGATCCGAACGCCGACCCCGACGAGGACAGCTCGACGACGGCGATCCGCAGAAGATGCCAGCATCGACCCCACGCTCCGCAGAAAGAAAGACAAAGCCGAGCAAAGGCCAAAGCCAAGGTCGACGAAGACGGTTGTTGGCCTTCGCCCTGCCCTGGAACCTCACGCTTCTCCTACGGCATCTCGATGGTGGAAGACCGCTCAAAGCCCATTCGCCGCTCCACATGCGCTACCCTTCCTCGTTCAGCCAGACGCTCAACTGTTCGGGCAACATCACGCTGGCCAGGGGTGGAACATCAACTTCACTTCGGGCTACGACTTTACGCGCCACGGTATCTCGATGACCACCGCCGCCCTCGCGCGACCTCCTGCTTCAAATGACCTGCAACGTGAGTGCTCTACCCTACTCGTCGTTCAACTTCTCCATCCGCGCCAAGGCTTTGAGCTCGCCGACGCCCTCCGCTACGAGAGCGCTCAGCTACTCCTCGAACATCGATTGGTGCTAAACGGCCAACGCTTCGCTTAACGCCCCATCGGGCGCGAAACCCTCGCCGTCCACGGCGCCCACCCTCCTCGAGACTTCTCCACCCTCGGCGACGCTGCTGCCAAATCCACCCCGACACCCCAAAAATTTCGCAACTTCACCCCCTCTCGCAGCATTCGCCCGCCGAGATCCATCCGGCTTATCAAGCACAAGTCTGTTGTCAACCTAACAAAACCCATACCATGTACAAAAACTTCTTGGCGGCCTGCTCTGCTGCCCTCATGGCCTTCACCGCCTGCGACAACGACAACAAGAACGAGTTCCAGCCCTACTCTGCTCTCGCCCTCTCCTCGGGCAAGATTTGGTTTGCCGACCAATCGACCGACAGCATCGTCCTGCAAACACCGACAGCTGGAAACTGGCGGTCGAAAGCCTAAACGGCAACGACAGTGGCTCACCGCCACCCTGAATCCGGGCACCGTGCCCCCAACCACATCGCCGCGCAGCTCTCACCCTCGCCTTCGCTGCCAACACCACCGGCAAAATTCGCACAGCGCCTCAACGTCACGGTCTCGACTGACAAGATTCGCGGCATCAACCTCCCGCCACACAAACCTCGTGGCTCGATGTCCTTCGCCCCCAACCCGTGTTCCCGCGCCCCATCGTGCAAGGCAAAGAGCCGAAGTCCAAATACAACGGCGGCGACCCCTTGCCCGTTTTTGATCGAGGTGCTCAACGCCAAGGCCGGCACCACCCAGTGCGCCTTCCGCCTCTATGACACCGACACCGAGAAGCCTCCCTCACCTCCGACGCCGACTGGCTCATCGTGCACGCCGAATCGGCAAAACCCGGCGCCGGCGCCCACAACGTGAAGATCACCTATCTCGAAAACGCCGATCCCACACCCCGCACCGCCCACTTGGTGCTCACCTCCGGCGGCGTCACCACCTACATCACCTACAACCGAAAATGCTCGTCGAAATAATCCCCCATTCGTTCGGCACTTCGAAGCGCAGCGCGCGCAGCGACCGATTGATTGCTACCCGCATGGTGGGTCGCATATCCCTCTTTCGCGAGTGAACCCGTAAACGCAAGGAGTTTCGCCCCTCACGGTAGCGCAGCGCGCTTACCGAGTTTGCCCGCTTCGTGTGCCGCCCTCGGTGGCGCACACAGCCGATCTGCGGCAAAACCCACCCACTTTTCTCAACACCCGCCTTTTCTCAAAAAGCCCCCACTTTTCCACCACCTGAAACTCCCCCTCGCCCACACCCCACCCATCCGCGCCGATGCGGCTGCACGCAGCTCACACTTCCCACGGCAGAGTCGACAAAGCACTCATTTCTATATACCTTATCCCCCACTATTTCTCCCATGCACCCTCCTCCTCTCCCTCTTTGCAGCGCTCATCACCCTGCTCGCCTCCCCTCGTGCAGCTTCGACGAAGAGAAGAACACCACCTGCTCCACCTCAGCTATCTCAACGCAGACGCGCTCCACCTCTATGCCGACCAAACGACCGACACCCTCACGCTCACAGCCACCGACAGTTGGCTAACTCGATCTGCAATATCGCCACGCCGACGACGCCAACCACCACAACTCAGCCCCACCGCCCGCCAACTTCCGGCCCGGCAGCAAGCGGAGATTTCCACGAAACTCATTTGCAACCTCACCCCCAACACCGGCGACAGCGTGCGCCAAGTGAAGGTGCGCGTCACACCGGCCACCGATCGCATCGAACCCCTCAACTTCTACGTCATCAGCACCCGCACCTGCGCATTCAGTACCCCCGAAGCGCAGTACGGTCGAAGACGAGGCTGTCTTCATCGCGTCCCGACCACCAACGAGGCCGACCGCCACACTGGCCTTCATCCTCTACGACAAGGACAGCACCACCCGCTCGCTCACCTCCGACGCCGATTGGCTCATGGTGCCGGCACGCTTTGCCCGCCCACCGCCGGCGCACTCCGTTGACCTCGAGTCCAGCCTTCCGACCGCCGGCGGCGCACCGCCCACGTCACCCTCACGTCAACGGCGTTTCGACCGTCATCACCTACGTTCAAGCCGCCGCCGGGGCGAATAAAATCAACGAACCGGAAAGTGGACGAGCCGACGATGCTGACAAAGTAAACGAGCATGCAGGGTGAACACCGCGGACGAGGCGGACGCGCTGCGCCGATCGTCACGCGTATTGACCTCACCCCGTCCACCCTCGGTGCCCCGTCCTCATTGCCACTCCCCGACTCTTCTCTTCTCCACGAAACTCAACCTCAAAATCCAACCCATGCTCTCCACCCTCCTGCTCAGCAGTTTGCTCACGGTCGGCCCCTCTTACCGCCGCCGGCCCCTCGCGCTGCAAACACCCTCGTCGCCGCCCTTCATCGCAGCGATAGTCTCGGTCTTGACAGATAGACCCGGCGCTCCACAGCCTTTATCTCGACGCCCGCTCGCACGCGCTGCCGCAGTGGGCGACGGCACGGCCAAAGCCCTCGCCCACGTGCTGGTCGAGACCACGGCTGCCAGCCCTCGCCGCCGACTGTCCCGACGCGCACCCCGCGGTGCTCGGCGACCCGTGTCGCCCTGGGTGCCGACGTGGCTGGCTCCGCCGCTTGGGCGCCGACCCCGCGTGTGGAGGCATCACGCGCCGCACCTTCGCCCCGCTGCTCGACAAAGCGCGCGCGCGCCGCCGACGTCGACCGCGTTCAAAGCGGCAAGTTGCTCGACACGCCCTTCGACGGGCGCGGCGTGATCATCGAGGTCATCGACCGCGGTTTTGAGTACCGCCACCCCGCTTTCCTCGACAGGGCGCAGCCGCATCCCTCGCGCTCTGGAGACCGCAGCGGTTACAAGCCCGCGCCGACAGTTCGCTGCCGGTCGAACACTCGATCATCGACGGCACCGATGAGGTCGACCTCCAAGGGGGTGCCACGGCACCCACGTGGCAGCGCATCGCCGCCGGCAGCGGAAATGAGCAACGGCATTCCACGGTGTCGCCCCCGGCGCCTCGCTCGTGCTCATCCCCTCCACCTTCGAGGGGCGCCGGTGATACAAAACGTGCGCTTCGTCACGCGGTTTTGCCAGCGCCGCCGGATGCCCTGGGTGGTCAACCTGGTTTCGGCTCGCAAATCGGCACGACGGCACGCCCTACGATCGCACGCTTTCCAAAGCTCACCGGCCCGGGAGGCGTGATCGTTGCCGCCATGGGCAACGAGGGCATCGACAACCTCCACGTCGGCACCACCCTCAGCCCGGACAGACGCGCTATGTGCGCTTCACCCGCAGAAAAAGGCGAAAAGCAGCGTCTGTCAACGCCGAACTCGCGCCCTCTGGGGAACCAAACACGACCGCACCGTGCGCTAAAGTGCGCCCTGCGTCCTGACGCAGGGCAAACTCGTGGCCTACGATGCGGCTTTCTGGAAACGCTGTGCCGACATCCGCTCGAGCGCCGACCGCAACAACCTCAAAGAGCACTGGGCATCGTGCGCGCGAGACAAATTCGCGTCGATGTGACCGATCCCTCGGCCGAAGTGGTGCTGGCCATCACGCTCCGGGATCGGAAAAGAGCGAACGCACCTTCCACCTCTGGGCCGAACGCCACAAGGGCTTTCTCTGCCACCGCTGCGCCGCGCGCGCATGCCAGGCCGAACCTCGCGCCGCCGATTGCCTCGTGGGCGAAGGCGCAGCCACCATTCCGGCAGCCATCGCGGTGGGTAGTTTCACTTCAGCGCAAGGACTATCCAGCAGCCGTAACTGA